>Ga0098038_1001170_pt1 | contig 11507 bp, 27 predicted proteins | sample 5B_taG_FD_75051 | JGI IMG/M metagenome (GOLD analysis project Ga0098038, IMG submission 75051) | Marine viral communities from the Subarctic Pacific Ocean - 5B_ETSP_OMZ_AT15132_CsCl metaG | ecosystem: Environmental > Aquatic > Marine > Oceanic | place: Pacific Ocean | collected 2015-01-08 | reverse complement strand
TTCATTGGCTTCCATATAGGATGTTTAAACCTAGTATGTGGTGTTGTTACTTTTCTTAGAAATATTTGTTCTTTGTTAACAATATACTCGTCATCTGAAAACCAAGCTTTACTATTCTTTTCACGACCTTTTACGTCATGCCATCTACGAAACACATTGTGATGTACTATAACTTCGTCTCCTGGCTTGATGTCAGTAGTATCAAGCATAGGACAAGAACGCACAACACCTTTACGATTAGTGTACTCATGATTGTATATTTCAGAATTTATTATTAACTCTTTATCACCAACGTTTACTTTATTGTTGTATCTACTACCTATAGGTGATATTACGAAGTTGTAAGGACTTTGCATTAATATTCTAAGTTATATTCTACTGATATAGCCATGTTCTTGTTAAAGTCTTTCCAAGGTAGAACGTCGTTGTTTTTTGTTATGTATATAGAGTACTTATCATCGTCTTCAATGATGTTACATATTTTATGGCCTCCATACACGTCTTGTCCTACAGAATAATGCATTGAATCTATTTTATAGTCTTTGCCTATCGTAATCTTACGAATTAGCTTCATTGTCTGCTCCATTTTCATTATATTTAATTTCACCAGTAACGATGTCTATTTCATCTGTACCGTATTTGTTTCTGAACTCTTCGCCTAATTTAGCTAAAGAGTTTTGTAAATTACCAAACATATGAAGCATCGCGTGCTTTTCTGTTTCTATTTTACCCAAAGCATGATGCATCTCTGTTAGCTTAGATGTCATTTTCTTTGCTGTCTTTAATTCTCCGCCTGTAATATTTTTAGGACGAAGGTCTTCCACCTTTGGTGTTTTTCTTTTTGCCATGATTTTATTTAATTAAATTAATATTATTCTTTGTAGTCTAATTCAGAAGGTCTTGCTTCTAATAAAGATTCTACTTCTTCGCTAGTCATCTGAGACAAGTAGCTGTCAGGTATATATATACAATATTCAGATGTACTTGGTATTGCTAGCACTTCGCTAGTGGTTGTTGTTTTAGTAGTTGAATTTGGATATTTAAAAAACGTATCCATATCACTAGCTAAGTCTAAACATTGTTGTTGTGTTCCTCTAAAATATTTCATTATAGTCCGTGTCTAGTCATTAAATCATTTTCTGCGTTTGTCAAATCATCTCCAGTTAAGTTGTTACTATATACAACAAACTCTGATATTTTACCATCCCAAAGTTGGTTTGCTTGATTATGATCTCCTACTACGTTTAACTTAAAAGTGTCTGAACCTGTACCTGATGGGCAGTCAGCATTGCCTATAGCAGATCCATTATCTCTAATTGCAAAATTTAAAGTGCCACTAGAATTACTGCCAATTACAGTAAGTAAAAACTTTTCTTCATCAACTAAGTCGTGTAATATAGTTTGTTGACTACCTCCTCCAGCTTCTGGGCGAAACCTCCATAATGTATTATCATATCTGAAAAAGTTTCTTCCATTATCAGCAGCGTCCCCAATGCTATCTGCACCGCTGAATAGTGTTTGATTATTAACATTATCATCATCTGTTGATATAACAGCTAATATCGTAAATCCACCGCTAGCTGTAAATGTCAGCATTGTATCCATAACCATGTTGTCGTTAGTCTCGTCAAAGTGTATGTCTCCCGAGTTGTAAGCAGGTTGGTCAGAAGCTGTGCTCTGTGTTAAATCATTACCATTACCACTGCTATCTCCCCAAGCTGAAACGTTAGATCCATTTAGTGTTATATTGGTATCAAACTTATACCAAGCCTCTAAATCACTAATTTGATCTAAAGAAAACGCACTTTGCAAAGCAACACCACTTATTATGCTATTTCCTAATCCTAACATTAATGTCCAAAGTAACAGATTATACCACCAGTTGTTGATGCTGCGCTAGGGTCAACACTTGACCATCTGCCATATATAGTTAATCCTGCAGGAAATTTAGTAGCACTATCTATTTCTGCTGCATTACCGCCGTTTACGGCTAAAGCAGTTGTGCTACCAAAAGATATTGCAGATCCAGCTAGATCAGCGCCAGTAGTTCCGTCTAATAACATATCTTGAGCTGGAGTTAACGCTGTTAATGTTGTTTCTTCTAAAAACGTAATAGCTACAATTACTCTACCTGCTGGTGGAGTTACAGCTGCGTCTTCATCTGTAAAAGCGCTGCCCATTTGTCCGAAGCCATAAGCTACTTCTGTTGAATTTATTCCCATTTTATTTTTCTTTTGATTGTTCGTTTTTCTTTGATGATCCTCCGAAGAAGAAGTCTACAATAGTATTTACCTTAGCGCTCATTGCTCCAAATATAGTAGATATAAAGCTTATTTCAAACTCTCCTAAATCTATACTTTTTGTTACAAAGTAATTAAACATTACAAATGTAATACCAAAGTATGCTACAGTAAACAACGTTGCTAATACTTTTTGTATAATAGCGTCGTCTTTGTATAAATCTCTAGCAGACTTACGATCTTCTACTTCTTTAGCAAAAGCCTCTTTTTCTGCTTCAAGCATTAATTTTTTAATCGCTAGCTTTGCAGCATCGCGTTCCTTGTCAGTTGTTATACATTTATCTAGTATACCTTCTGCGTTTTCTACGACCTTACCAAAAAGCCCGCCTATTAAATTGTTTATCATATTTTATTATTTTCCCATGGAAGATCTTTGCTTCCTTCTGGATGATACTTACCTGTGTTTGGGTCTAGTATAACGTTTTCTCCTGCCATTTCTACTCTAGGCCAAGTTTGACCTTTATAGTATACGGCATTGTCGTCATAAGTTTCCTCACCAGTTTTAATTTTAGTTAGATGCTGCATTTCGTGATTAAGCGTGTATTTAAACATTGGATCATTTTGATCCATGTCTTTACTTATAAATATAGATCCATCCATATTTGCTTCGGCTAAAATGCCATCATCTAGCTTTTTCTTGTATATAGGTGTTCCAGGAACATCCATATCACCAGATTTAAATTTAAACTTGCTCTTGATGTTACCACCTTGAGCCTTCAGTCTTCTACCTGTGCCTAGTTTAAATCCCATTAGTAATCTTTATATTTCCTAATTTCTTTTCTAGCTTCTTTAGTAAGCTTGCCTTGTTTTCTTAATTCTTTTCTAGCTTTTCTTTTTGCTTTACGTAACTCTTTATTACCAAACAAAGCTAGTGGACTTTTCATTTTAAACGCCATTTTACCTGTCTTTGTCTTTAATCATATCGTCAATAGCTTTATTATAAACTTTATCAGTATATGACTTATTGTTATAGAATTTACTTTTTGATGAAGTAGGCAGATCTTCTTCTGCCAGCAGTATTCTATATATCCTGCTTATGAGTTGGCTGCATTTAAATGAAGTTTTATATACGCTATATTTTATCGTCGTGCGATTTCTATGTCTCCAAACTTCTATCCAGCCTTCTTTTCTTAGACGCTCCCACCTCTCTTTATCCCAAGAGTATGTATAAGTTCCGTCTATAAATTCATTTCTTGTAAAACGCTTCTTACAGTCTAAGTATATTAGCAACTCTAAGTCTGCGTCTTTTAACCCGTAAGTCTTACAGGCCCATTTTCTAACGAGCCTGTAATACTTAAGGATTTGTAATTCACGTAAATCGTGAGATGTTAGTCTCATTCAAGATTAAGAACCAGTAGCAAATGCTACAGTACTAACAGTTTTTGATACACCATCGCCACTAGCTTTAATAACCAAGCAAGCTGGCCCACCTACCTTTGTTCCTGACATAAAGTCACATAATTCTTGACCTAATGTAAGAGCACGTCCAGTATCAGTTACGGTTATAGTGCTATCAGTTTTCGTGTTAGTGTCATCAAAACCAGCCTTACTAGAAGTATAGTTAGTGAAATGCACAACTACGTCGTTAGCATCAGCAATATGCATTGCGTTAATTTCTTTTACAGGCACCCAGTGACAATCTGTTGCAGAGTCCTGAAATTGAATCCATTTTACCATTTTTTAAATGTTTTTGATTAATAAATAATTTGTTTAAAGATTTTGTGTTTAAGGATTATGGGTTAAGGTTTATGTTTAATCTACTAATACAATATCACTTGACTTTATAACAAAATAAAACTTTTCTTCAAATTCTATTCCGTGGCCAGCATGTCTATCGTACCACACAACATCACCTTCTTTAACGAACTCTACTAAGTTTCCAAAAGATATTACTTCTCCTTTTGAATACCTAACATCATCGTTGTTCTCTTCTGTTATGATAAGACCTGTAGATTTTTTAGTTTCTTTTATCTTATTTACAACTACATAGTGGTTAACTGCTTTCATTTACTCGTATGTTTGAGATTACACAATCTGCAGATATAATAGTAGATACTACACTCACCGCATTTTTTAGCGCCGACTTGGTAACAAGTACGGGGTCGATGATACCTGCGTCAACCATGTTGACTGGTTTACCAGTAACTACATCTAATCCACAAGCTTCTTCTAGTTCTGTATCAAAGTTAATACCAGCATTATCTAGTATAGTTTTATAAGGAGATTCTATAGAACATAAAAGAATCTTTTCACCCTCGTTAGAGGGTTTGATTTTTTGAGATGCATTAAGTAATGCAATACCACCGCCAGGTACAATACCTTCTTTCAAAGCAGCTTTAGTTGCATGGATAGCGTCTTCAACTCTATCTTTCTTTTCTTTAAGCTCTACCTTTGATCCAGCACCAACTCTAATGATGCCTACGCTACCAGAGAGCATAGCTAAACGATCTTCAAGCTTCTTCTTAACAAAACCATTTTTCTCTTCAGATATTTTCTTAATAACATCTTCTATACGAACTTCTGCTTTTACGTGCATATCGTCAATAGTTAGAACAGTGTTCTTGTCATCTGTTTCAGCATAATCAGCTTCACCTAAGTCATCAGTTGTAATAGCATCAAGGTCATCACCTAATTCTTCGTTAAAAAGTGTAGCACCTGTTAATATAGCTAAGTCTTCAGCAGAATCTTTTCTAGTAGGGCCAAATCCAGGAGTATCAACAATATTAACCTTAATGTTACCTTTTACCTTGTTCATTAGTAGTGCAGACTTTACTTGCTGCGACACTGGTGCTACAATTAGTAAAGATCGGTTTTGCTTAATGGCATGCTCAAGAACGTTTTGGATTTTACGTACATTAGGTATCTCAGACATACAAACTAATACAAGAGGGCTTTCTAGTTCTGCTTTCTGCTTATCAGTGTTTGTTATAAAGTGCGGTGATGTTAATCCACAGTCAAACTGTATACCATCTACAGTCTCTACAACTGTTTCTTCAGTATCTGATGTTTCCATTAATACAACACCGTCTTTACCTACAGCAGTATAAGCTTTAGCAATAATACCACCTAGCTCTTCGTCATTGTTACAAGATATGCTAGCAACATGATTTAACATGTTATCATTAACATCTATCTTTATTGAGTCTAAATAATCTAATACTTTATCTAAACCAGACTGTAAACCTTGTTTTATTTCTCTGATAGTGGCTTTGTCCATAGAATTATAGACATGTGTAAGTAAAGCTTCTGCTAACACTGTAGCTGTTGTAGTACCGTCACCGGCTTGCTTTACAGTATTGTTAGCAGCTTCTTTAATGAGTGTAGCTCCAATATTTTCAACGGGATCGAATAGTACTACAGACTGTGCAACTGTAACGCCATCTTTTGTGATAACTGGCTTTCCTCGTCCATCTTCGTAAATTACACATTTTCCAGACGCGCCAAGGGTTGACTTAACCGCTTTTGCTAGTTTGTTCACGCCAGCAACTACTTTGTTTTTAGCGTCATCGCCAAAGTTTAAATCTTTAACGATCTCGCTAGGGAGATTGTATTCCATTATAGTAAATTAAATTAAATTATTGCTTATTTATCGAAAGTTTTTACAACTTTAGGCCCTTTCGTAGCCTCTAATTTTCTAGAAAAGTGCTCGATAGAGCCATCAATGGCTTTCTCGGCACCTTCTAGTGTTTCTCTACGCGTAACATCGACAAAATCGTCGCTATTTGGCTTAGATACTTCTGTTTGGTAGTAACCATTTGGCAACTGAGTGATTCTCCAGTTAGCTTTATCAGCTAAATGCTTCCATTGCTCTTTGGTTTTTTCGTTTACTTGTGGATTTCCGGTCCACGAACTTGTTTTGTAATACAAATACGTCATTTTGGTTTTATTTATTGGTTAATAATTAGTTTATTTTATTTTTTAAATAATTCTGGATTTTTTTTCATCTTTTTATCAGTGTTTTTTATAATATTTACAATATCACTAGAAGTAAAGTCATTTCTTTTTAAGTAATCAACAAAGCCTGGCGATGTTTTATACTTCATCGTGTCTTGAGACGCTGGTGTTAAAAGAGAATCTAACTTAATATCTGCTTTACTTTTCTTTTTTTTATCATCAATTTTCATAGGTGATTTCATTTTGCTAGCTGATTTTTTCTTAAGCTTCATTGGAGCTTTTTTCATCTTGTTAGCTGATTTTTTATCAGCAGCAGCTTGCTTCATTGACTCTTTAGTATTTCCATCACCGTCAATATCTGGAAAATCAGGTTTAGCAACTTTCATTGGAGCTTCTTTCTTCATTTTCATAGAAGCTTCTTTTTTCATCATCATTGCAGAGCCTGTTTCTTCTACTGGCTTCATACCATACATGCCTGGGAAGTTTTTCTTCATTGGGCCTTCTTTGCCCGCTTTCATTTTAAATGCCATTTTATAATTTTTTAACTAGTTAATGTTTATATTATTACTTCTTAAGTTTTTATTTTAAATATTCAGTTGTTTCTTAGTAGCCTCATTTAATACGCTTCCAGCTTTTCTAACTTTAGTTTTAGTTTTATCGCCTTTAGTCTTAGTTTTAGTGATAACACTACCTCTTTTAGTTTTTGTTTTAGTTTTAGTAACTTTACCAGAGCGGTCAAACTTAGTCTTTTCTCTAACCTCAGCACCTCTTGGTGTTTTATATGTTTTCTTTTCAACGTCTTTAATACCACCTATAGTCCTTGTCTTTGTAGTAGTGTTAACAGTTATTGGATTTCTCTCTACTTTAGTAGACTTATTTATAGCATCTGCTATAGGACTAGAATCTTTATTGACTTTTATTTGTACTTCTGGAATACTTACTTGTATAGGATTACCTTTGTCATCTAGAAAATAATCACTTTCTTCAACACTTTTTATTTTAGATTCAACGTCATCCTCTTTCATAGGAGAACTACCCATAAGCTTAAAACCACCTTGTTTGATGTTTTTTTGCGACTTTAATTTAAAACCCATTATTTTTCTTTTTTAGTTCCGATGCCATCATTACCACGATTAGCCTTAACTGATTTGAACTTGCCGTCTTTATGATCGTAATCTTTACCCTTAAGGCTCATACCCTTTTTTAAAGCAGCACGGCGTTTTCTTTGATTCTCTGCTTTCTTCTTTCTGCGATCATCGGTTTTAGCAGTAGCAAGGTCTCTTGCCTTCTTATCTGCAGAAGCTTTAACAGACAGCTTTTGCTTCTTTCTTCTCTTACCGTGTATACGCTTTCTTCTCATGATAATATAATTACATGTGTAAATTTTATTTAACCTGTGACATAAGGGTGCTACTAGATATACCTAATAGGCTAGTGTCACTATTTTAAAAGTTGTTATAAATGTAGGGGTGGAGTGTAGCCCCTGTGCACAAGTAGAGCACGGCTACTAAAAAAACCAAATATTTTTGCCCGGCCCCGCGTTTTGCACGATTACTCCACGAGATTTTTTATATATTATACTCGTAAGAAAAATTTATTATAAAATAATTTCTTATAAATTTTAAAATATTTCCAGTGCACAATAACGGCACGAGTTATATTATATATTAAAAACGTAACCCAATTAATTTAATTATATTATGAAATCAAAAAGATTTGTAATGAGAAAATCCTTAGTAGGTCAGTCAGTTATTATAACTGTTGAAACAAAATCAGGTAACAAGTTTGCTTACGACCACGATGCAGTGTATGCAGCGAATCAGTACAAACTGGAAACAATGGAATGTTGGCATAAGTATGGTAACTATACCAACTCAAACAACCTGCCTACTTGGGCACGTGACCACCAGGTAGAGACTAAATAGTCTCTATCTTTCACCTCGCATCGTAGCTGATTGCTGGCCTGCTTTTGAAATAGGAGCGGAAGAGTAGACTCCACCCTACGTGGGTGTTTCCGTTTGCTATACACAAATAGGGCACGACTTATATTATATATTATTCTTATAAATTAAATTATTAACTTAAAATTTAAAACTATCAAAAATTCTAACACACACTCTCAATTAATTTCTTTATTTAAATATCTACAAATAAATAAATTATCTTACACAACAAATTATTACTCATCATTATCTAAAAAACAAATAATAACTATTTATTTAAAAACTTCACCACAATTCGAATATTTAAATTATAATCCAAACTTCTATCAACTATCATCAATCAATAATCCATCTCAAATAACATTACAACTTAATCTACCATAAAATTAATAAATAAACTACTAACTAAGTATGGAAAATTACACCACTTATGAAATCACTGGATTTCAAAACTTAAAAAACTTAATTAAGGAATTAAATAATGATTCCACTGTAATTGATTACACTTATGAGTGTGAATCCCGAGGTAACTCTGATGATACTCATATATACTTTGTACAAGTAATTAGAGAGTAATCTAAGTCGTTAACTCGATTACCGGTCTGACTCTGAAATAAGGTCGAAAGAGTAGACTCCGTCATGCTTCGCCGTTATGCTATACACAAGTGAGGCACGGCGCCACCTCAATCAAATCAGTGCACAAATGAGACACGATGGTGTACGTATATTAAAGACGTAACCAAATTAAATTATATACTATGTCTAAAAAAAGTAGTCAAGTAGTAAAAGAGTCTAAGAGATTCGTACTATCAAAGAAAATGGTGGGTGAGAACTTAATCATCTCAGTAACCACTAAAACAGGTAAACAATTCAAGTATGACCATGATGGTGTTTACGCTCTAAACCAAATTAAATTAGAGGAAATGGAGTGTTGGCACCGATACGGTAATTACACCAACGGTAATAACTTACCTACGTGGGCGAGAGAGTGTGAGGTTAAATAACCTCCACTTTTCTTCATATAATAATGTGACAATAGGGTATTACTATTACTTTAGTTAACTACCTTATGTCACACTATTGTATACATAGAGATGTGGTACAGTACCTCTCTACCAATATTATTTAGTAAACAATTAACCTACTTTAAGGTACACAAATATAAAACGATACCTTATATATATTATAACTGAACTTAAAAATTAAATAACTATGACAAAAGACAGAGAAGTAGTAGAAAAAATAGTAGACGAGACTATAGATACTTTAGTAGATAAACTACATGACTTGACTACTGACTACATGTTTGAGTACGGTGAATATACCGAGTCAAATGATGAGTTTGTAAATGACCATACTATGTACAGAGAATTAGTAATAAAAGAAATGTACAAAAGACTTACTGATACAGGTATATACACAGTACATGGTCAATCTGATCCTGAAAAATTCTAAATATGACTTTATATATTATTGAAATACTAACTTTGATTGTAGTAATAGGTACTATTTGTTTCCTTACTGAAAAGTATATTATAGAAAAATAAGGTGTGCACAAATCATACACGACACTTTGTTTATATTAAAACTGTAACTAATTATTATACTATTATGACTAATAAAATTAAATTACACCAGTTAAAGATTATATCTTTAAACGGTACTAAGTATTATGGGTATTTATTACACCAACTACCTAAAAAGTATGAGGAAATATCTCCACTAGATCAGTTTAACCTCGGCGGTTTTACTTATATCAGTGAGTTCGCGGTAGAACTTACAAAAAACCAGTTAGAAACTCGTACGAGTAACGTGTCTCTTGGCGGTATAAGCACTATATAAATATGAAGTGGAAGCAAACTAATGTTCATCCGTACAATAACGAGGTGATTACGTGGAAAAATCTTCAACAAGCGTTTAGAGGATTAGTAAAACTATATGGTTTTGCACACGTTCGAGTAACAGGATTTACCAATGGTGGTGATCCAGTAGTAGAAGTATACACAAACTAATAATACTATGAATACAGATGCACAAGATATAGTGCGCGAGGTAAAGCTAGCAGAGTTAGCCCTCGCTATAAGACACCACGATCATTACCACAATATGAGTGATGACTACGGAGTATACAGTTCTGGTAGAGCTGAAAGAGGTGTTATAATGGATGCACTAGAACTTATGTTTGATAAAGTATCAGACAGATTAGAGTTTTGGAATAGTAACTGCCCAGATGGTGTCGGTTACACAAAAGAGTATATTAACGAATTAAAAGCAGAAGATAAATGATAAGTAATATAGTAGTAATATGGCCGAGTTAATACCGTTATTAGTACTTTTTATATATATATTCGTAAGCATATGGCGTTCTGAAGCGCACAAATAAAAAACGATTACTAATATATATTAAAACTGTAAATAAAATATATAACTATGAAATGTGTAAAATGTAGCGTAGCAGTGCCTGATGGTAGAATTAAATTAGGTTACAAGGTATGTGTTAACTGTTCGACTGTCGAGCGTGTAGCATGTGCACCATTGACCCACCACAAGACTGGCAATACTATTCAAATAGTAGATCAGGCTACTGCCGCTGCATTATACAAAGCAGGTAGACGTAAAGGTTACGGTACTTGCCTTAAATAATATACGAGTGTGAGGCGAGAGAGTGTGATAATCACAGTAGATGGAAACAAAGTTGTAGAAGTTACAACTTACTCACTTGCCCACCTCGTTTTATTAAGTAACTTAAATTAAATAGAATAGATATGAAATTAAAAGACGGAGCAAGATTATTTGCTAGAATGGTTATCACTGAGTTAAAAAAACAAGGTGAAGATAAAGCAGTAGAAATAATATTAGAAATATTAAATAAATTAGATAAATGATAGTATTAACAGTATTAGACTTTGAAGATGGCTTAGTATATCAGTATGATATAGAGACTGACAAAGAACTACAAGCAGAAGACTTTGAGAAAATTATTATTGAACAAGGTCATAGATTAGATGATTGCGAGTGGATGTCACACAGTGATGACACTCTTAACAAAATTAAAATAGAATTATAATGGAATATATGTCAACAGAAATTAGATCTGCCCGCGAGGCAATGACTATCTTCAAGATACTAGGTATCAAAGATGTGTCAACAGAGCGTCAACGTAAAAATGGTACACAAGTATTTGAGTTACCAGTACATTTAATGTATGGTCCAAGTAATAAGTTTCCACTACGTTTCGCCACATACAAATCAGGTTATGTGCGTAATGTAACAGAGTGTAACTCAAGCTCTTACCAAATTAACAAAACTAAAACACGACCAGCAGGCACAGGTGGTTACAGCTTTGAAACAATTGAGCGTATACTTATTG
>Ga0098038_1001163_pt1 | contig 11528 bp, 28 predicted proteins | sample 5B_taG_FD_75051 | JGI IMG/M metagenome (GOLD analysis project Ga0098038, IMG submission 75051) | Marine viral communities from the Subarctic Pacific Ocean - 5B_ETSP_OMZ_AT15132_CsCl metaG | ecosystem: Environmental > Aquatic > Marine > Oceanic | place: Pacific Ocean | collected 2015-01-08 | reverse complement strand
GTTGCTTTTAGCAATAAGCGTTGGTTGCATTTCTTTATGCTCTTCGTTCCCGTCATGGGTCTCTGGGTTTCTTCTATCGGTATTATTGGACTCGCTCTTAATCTTCGTGCTTACGACTTCGTATCTCAAGAGATTCGTGCAGCGGAGGATCCAGAATTTGAAACTTTCTACACTAAGAATATTCTTTTGAATGAAGGACTTCGTGCTTGGATGGCACCTGCCGATCAACCACACGAAAACTTTGTATTCCCTGAGGAAGTTCTACCAAGAGGTAACGCATTGTGATTCAATTCGCAATAGGTTTAGTTGTCGGGTATTTTGTTACCCGACTTATCATCACCACATATAAAGCGTCCAGAGTTTTATATGAAAACTTTAGACATATGGGGTGAGTAAATGAATCATTATCTTGTTCTTGTTTATGGTATATGCTTTTCCCTTATTGGTGGTGCAGCATTTGCGATGATGTGGGCGAATATCAATTCACTTGATATCAAACCCAGATCAAAAAAACAAAAGCACCCAGAAGCACCAGAGCCAGGAGAAGAGGTGATGTATGTAGATCTCTCAAGAGAAAAGTTGGAAAACATTTACAACGAAAAAAATTCTTGATATAATGAGAGGGTTAACCACCCTCTTTTTTATGTACGGTAATCTAGAACCCGAAGAACGTGTGATGGAAGGATCAATTGTTGATCAAATTGCCATTCTAGTAAATAAACTGGGATGGGAAGTTGGCGAAGAAATCACTGTGGAGATTGGGGGAACTTCAGTCTCTGGCATTGATGTTGGTGAAGAGTATAACAAGAAGTGGCAATCACCACTTGGCACACGTAAGTATAATAAAGATGCATTTATTGTTATCAAAAATCAGTCTCGTCGAGATCTAAGTAAATCACAACCAAATCCAAAACTAAAGGGACATCATCTCAAAACTGAGAAGGAACTAGCTGCTGATCTCAAAGAAAGAGACGACAAACTAAACTACGATACGTATAGCAAATGAATGGTTACTATTCTGTATTCAATCCTAGAGGTGAAAAGATTGCTGACTGTGGTGCCGAAAGGGATGCAGTCAATCTTCTTAGTATGAGAAACCGTAGATGGGAAGGACATTATTATTCTTTCATTCCTTTACCGGGCGATATTGTTGATGTCAATTTACGTAATCAACTTCCCACCAGAGACATCGTTGTAAACATGGACGGCGGTGTTGGTGGTAGTTGGGAAGAAGTGGTGATTAAAGAATTTCCACCAAATTGTCAAGAACCATTTATTCCAAATTTTCACGACTAAAAATACATCAAAATCTTTTAATCCTAAATAAAATTTTTATACCAAAATTATGTTTACTGTGTATTCAAAAAGTGGATGTCCCTATTGCACCAAAGTAGAGCAGGTGCTAAAGTTAGCAGAACAGAAACACCTCGTATATAAACTGAACAGAGATTACACTAGGGAAGAATTCTACTCAAAGTTTGGAGTTGGCTCAACTTTCCCTCAAGTCGTAGTTGATGAGAAAAAACTAGGAGGTTGTTCTGAAACTGTAAAATATCTAAGAGAGCAAAAATTAGTCTAATGGAACAAAACCTCATCGACATCTATGATCTTGTTGAACACGCTATCGATAATGCCTTTGAGGGAAAAATGAATTTAAAATTCTACGATTTCTTGAAGTCAAGCAAAATCAAAAGACATGAAATAGATTCATTTATAGAAAGCACAACCGCCGCCGAACTCAGTGACATTGCATTGGATCTTGAAGAGTATATAAATGGTGGCCAAGATAACGAGCACAAACAATTGCGTGAGGGATATGGGCATATTCCCAAACCACAAGCAAGAAAAATTAAGAATTACTTGTATGGTATTCTAGAAGATGCATGGAGGTACAGTCGTGACAGACGACCTGGAAGACGCAAAAACCAAACTAAATAAATCACAACCCCAGATTAATAGGGGTATTGAATTACTATTACGTAATAGGAGAAGGAAACCAGAACCACCTAAAACCTTTCAGATAAGATTTGGTAAGATGATATCTCTTTTTCGTAGAGAGGTTGTATTTCATCTAAACTTTTATCTGGACATCAGAAAGAAATAGTCTCTGGAGGACAGCAAGATGTTAGCAGTAACCCTGACGATCGGAACATTAGTTTCTATCATGTTCTTTTTTGTAGGAAGTGTGGTAGGATGGTTAGCAAAGGAGCATGTATACCAAACACAACCAGTCTTTACTCATCCAGAGATGTTTGATGAAAATGGAAATGTTCTCCCAGATCAGATTTTAGCAGTACGATTTGAAAACGATTATGAGTCCCACGAAGATGACGACGAAGACTAAGCAAAAACTTCCCCCCAATCCATTTGTTCATGAGGTTCTTGAACTTGTGAGTAAGCAACGTTCAAAGGCTAAAAAAGTAGAGATCCTTCAAGAGTATTCAAGTGATGCTCTTAAATCTTTGTTTATTTGGAACTTTGATAATACTGTAGTGACGGTTCTCCCTCAGGGAGATGTTCCATACAAAGAGAATGAGGTTCCCATTGGAACTGATCACACTTCCCTTAGACGTGAATGGAAGCATCTCTACAATTTTGTAAAGGGTGGCAATGACACTCTTTCCTCTCTTCGCAGAGAGACTATGTTTGTTCAAATTCTAGAGGGACTTCATCCCGATGAGGCAAAAATTCTCTGTCTTGTAAAAGATAAGAGATTGTCTGATAAGTATAAGATTTCTTATGAAGTTGTGAAAGAAGCCTATCCCGACATTCAGTGGGGTGGACGCTCCTGATGAGAATTATTCATGAAGACTGTGATCCCACTATCTCCGAAGATAAAACTCTACCAACCAATGCCTTCTTAGTAGAGTATATTAATGGAGAGACAACTCATTATGATGTTGTAATATCTGGCAAGAAGGTTGATATATTTGATTCTTACTGGGATAAGTACAAAAAAAATCTTATCAACATTACTCAAGCAGCGGGTACATCAAATCCTAAACTTTGGGGATCTAAACCACCAGAAAATAAGAAAAAACGATGAGTGACGAAAATCTTAAAACTCAAATAAATGATTTAATTAAGGACGAGATTCAAGAAATTATTAATGAATACGTCGATACTCAAGAAGAAAATAAAAAAAGTGGGCTTGGATTTGTCAGTAATGACGATGAACAACTAAAGGTAAATATTTCTAAAACTGAGATAGATAAAATCATAAAACAGTATAAGAAGATCAAAAAACAAGAAAGATCAAATCTTTCTCAAATTAAAAGATTGGGGTTGATTGATAAGCACGGCAATCCGTTGAAATAAATACACTAGCAGGAGTGTTCCACGTATGCTTTCTACCCAATATAGGTTGCGACTTGAAGCAATCTGCGAAAAGATAGTTCTTGGTGAAGATGTATCTTTAAGCGATATGATTTGGGCTAATAAACTAGCAAAAGCAAATCAGAGTGCAGCATCAATACTAAGGAAAGCACGTAGACAAGTAAGTAATCCCGACATGCAACAGGGAGGACTTGATGATTTTATGAATCAGATGGATTTGGGTGATCCAGATCCATCTAACCATAAAACTGGATTTGGCAGTGCAGATGACATTGCTAATTGGTTCTCACATGATAAGACAGATGACTGGAGGCAACGTGACTGAGTTTGATAAGATTACTCCTCAAACATATATTGATATGAATGAAGAGTTTGAGGAAGAAGGTACTATGGTAAGAATCAAAGTTCCTACACAGGAACAACTTGATAAATGGAAAAATTGGATAGATCCAGACATGCATAAACGAACCGTAGAGCCACGGGATATGGTTCAGGATATGCGGGATGCTTATGGAGGAAACCCCAATGACTGATGATGTCCGTGCTGAAAATGAACAGAAGTGGCAAAAAGCAACTAATAAAGTTATCGCTGATGATTTAGTCAAAAATATAGAAAAACTTCTAGGAGGAAAATCTACATACTATGTGTGTAGTGATCTAAAAACAATGCATAAAAAAATTGTAATCGAATATGATCACGAAGTAAAATGCAACCATTAATTTATTCCAACGGTAGTCAGGAGTGCGAGAGGGCAGAGAGTCTTCTGAGAAGTGTTCAATTTAATGAGACATTAAACCCAAGAGTTTTTCTCCTTGGATCTGATTTTAGTGATAAGCAATTTCGTGCTGAGTTTGGAAGTGACGCTGAGTACCCTCAGATTGCCATTGGACTTGATCATCGTGGTAGTTTGAAAGAGACACTTAAGTACATGTCAGATCAAGGCATGTTTTTGTAGCACCTAGTTGACTACATAGTATATGAGGTGTTATAATAACACCGTCGTTCATCCCGAAAGGGACGCAAGTAAGTCGCGGAACGGAGCGTTCATCCCATGGTTGATTTCCTACTTTATTCTAGCCTTCTATGTGAAGATGCTGATGCAATCATGCTCAGGATCAAGCAGAATGATAAAATGAATGAAGTTGTTAGATTAGAATTAGTTGATACAATTGTGGAGGCAACTCCTCATTGTCCATGGGACGCAAACGACTGAAGGAACGGAGTAAAATCCCTACTACTTCAGGAGTAAACTCATGAACACACTCAACCTCATTCGCAAGCAGATCAATAAGGCTGCTGCTCTTCACGACGCTCAGATCACTCACACTTCATATCGTGGTGTTGAGTATGATACTCGTTGTGTAGAGAGTAAGGAAACTCACGGTACATTCTGCTATCGTGGTAAGACTTACACCAAGTGAGATAAACTTACTTTACAGAGAGAGTTAAAAACTCTCTCTTTTTTTGTATATTTGTTAACTTTAATGAAAACTTAATTAAGTTAGCATACGATGCCTACATAAGATAGGATAAGGAGGCAAAATATGTAACCAAAATATCCTTTATTATTTTGTGTCCTAAAGTGCTATGGAGGACATTATGCACAATTTAATCTCTTACAACCAATTAGCTGGTTGGAAACAAAGTGTAGAAAAATTGACAAACACTTTGGATAAAACATTAGAAGAATCCGACTTAATCAATGATTATTATAACTGTTTAATAGAATGCGACGAGCAACAAGCTACATGTAAAAGAATCTGTAAGGAGATTTTAAGTTAGTATGCTTGGGGGGTTGACGCCCTCCTTTTTTTTATGTAAAATTGTTTTATCAGCAATACATTTATGGACAAAGAGAAACTCAAGCTGATTGTAAGAAATCTGGAATCTTTGGTAGAATGTCTAAAGTCAGAGGTATACTCTGATGTAGATGCATATCAAACAAGGCAGGAGAACTTTGATGATCCTGCAAACTATTATATAAACGACTACGACGAAGTATTTAATGACGATGATGGATACCCCGATTAAATTAATTAGTGTTACTCCTGATGCAGAAAAACACATGGCCTACTGTGCTCGTGTGTCCAATCCCAACAACCAAGAGAACGAAAAGTTTTCTGGACTTCTAAGGTATTGCGTAAAGCATCAGCACTGGAGTATTTTTGAACAAGCAAATATGACTCTAGAGTTAAACACTACCAGAGGAATTGCGGCCCAAGTGCTTCGACATAGATCTTTCACGTATCAAGAATTTTCACAACGCTATGCTGATAGTTCCCTACTCGGTGAGACGATCCCCCTTCCAGAACTCCGCAGACAAGACATTAAGAATAGGCAGAATTCTACTGATGATTTGGATCCGTTTGTCCGACAAGATTTTCAAGTCAAAATACAGCAGCACTTTGAAGCAGGAATGAAACTTTACAAGGAGATGCTTGACGCATCGATTGCAAAGGAATCAGCCCGGTTCGTTCTGCCCTTAGCCACGCCCACTAGAATCTACATGACGGGCTCTGTGAGATCATGGATCCATTACATCGATTTGCGCTCTGCAAACGGCACACAGAAGGAGCACATGGACATTGCTTTGGGTGCTAAGAAAATCTTTTGCGAACAGTTTCCTTCCGTTGCTGAGGCAATGGAATGGGTTTCATAAATATTTACACTAATACTTGAGGTTTATGCCAACTTACCCTGTTATTAACTTAGAGACTAAAGAAAAGAAAACCCTCAGTATGACTATGAGAGAGTATACTGAGTGGAGAGAAGAGAACCCAGGATGGGATAAAGATTGGGCCGCAGGTGTCGCCAATTGTGGTGAGGTTGGAGAGGTTTATGACAAACTCAAAAAATCTCACCCTGGTTGGAACGATGTCCTACGTAGGGCGTCGAGGATGCCTGGTTCCAATGTAAACCCTGTCTAACTTCTATGCCAGCAAGAAACAAATCAAAAACTCCCGTTCCATTTGGAATGTCCAACAAACAAATGAAAAGAAAGAAACCAATCAATTTAGACTTTATTAAAAAGATTGAACCTCTTACAGCAAACCAAGAGGAGTTTTTTAGATCTTACAAACTGGATCAGAACATCGTAGCTTACGGTTGTGCTGGCACAGGAAAAACATTCATAGCACTTTATAATGCAATTAAAGAGGTATTGAATGAGAAGAGTCCTTACGAAAAGATTTACATTGTTCGATCTTTAGTTGCGACTAGAGAGATTGGGTTTCTGCCAGGAGATCATGAAGATAAATCTTCTCTGTATCAGATTCCATATAAGAACATGGTTAAGTACATGTTTGAAATGCCAGATGATGCATCATTTGAGATGCTCTATGGCAACTTAAAAACCCAAGGAACAATCGGTTTTTGGAGCACATCATTCATTCGTGGAACAACTCTTGACAATGCAATCATCATCGTGGATGAGTTTCAGAATCTTAACTTCCATGAATTAGATTCAATCATCACTCGCGTTGGTGAGAATTCTAAGATCCTTTTCTGTGGTGATGCTACTCAGACTGATTTAGTCAAGCAGAATGAAAGGAATGGCATCGCAGATTTTATGAGAGTTCTTCGTATCATGCCATCATTCAATATTGTAGAATTTGGCCCTGAAGACATTGTTCGTTCTGGACTCGTCAAAGAATACATTCTTGCTAAGATGGAAATGAATTTATGATTTTTGTTACTGGTGGATGTGGCTTCATTGGAAGCAACTTTTCTCATTATTTGTCAAAGCAAACAGACGAAGAGATTATAATTCTAGATAAAATAACTTATGCAGCGGATCCAGCAAACCTGGATCCGCTTGAATTGTCTATAGAACTTGTTGATCTTGAAAAAAATAGTCAAGTAGAATATCTTTTTGAAAAGTACAAACCGTCAAAAGTATTTCACTTTGCTGCTGAAAGTCATGTTGACAACTCAATAAAAGATGTCATGCCTTTTGTTGAGTCAAATATAATTGCAACCATTAATCTTCTAAACTGCTCTGTAAAATCAGAAGTAGAGATGTTTCATCACATCTCTACAGATGAGGTTTATGGATCTTTAGATCTTCATGATTCACCATTTACTGAGCAAACTCCATACGATCCAAAGAATCCATATTCTGCATCTAAAGCATCAAGTGATCATTTTGTTCAGGCGTTTCATAACACATATGGAGTTCCTGTCAAAATTACAAACTGCTCCAACAACTATGGGCCTAGACAGCATAGTGAGAAGATGATACCTAAGATTATTAAAAACATTCTTAGTGACAAGAAAATTCCAGTCTATGGAAAGGGAGAAAATATTCGTGACTGGATATATGTTGAAGATCATTGTGATGCAATCTATCAAGTTTTTCTCCACGGAAAAGTTGGTGAGAAGTATAACATTGGCGGAGAGTGTGAAACAACAAACATCGATCTTGTCAAAAAAATTTTGGAGATAATGGAATCAGATGAAAGTTTAATTGAGTATGTCACTGATCGTCCTGGACATGATTTGAGATATTCTATTGACAATGCTAAAATAAGAAATGAATTGGGATGGAAACCAAGCAATAATTTAGAACAAGGACTTCAAAAAACAATCAATTGGTATCATGAACTTTACTCATCATAATTATCTCGGTGATCTTGAACTAAACAAGAAAGAAACAAATGGCATTCGTCTCTACAATCTTCCAAATGGAGACTGGGTGCCTTCTATTACATCTGTAACTTCTTTCTACAATCGTCAGATCTTTGTCAAGTGGCGTAAGCGAGTTGGCATTGAAGAAGCAAATCGTATTACAAAGAGAGCGACTGCCCGTGGAACAGATTTCCACTCAGCAACTGAGCTCTATATGTTGAATAAAGAAATAAACTGGGATGATTTTAAACCTCTCACCAAGTTTATGTTTGCTCATGCACGACCATATCTAGACAAGATAAATAATATACACGCTATAGAAAGGACTCTGTATTCCGAGTACCTTGGGTTAGCTGGTAGAGTTGACTGTATCGGAGAGTACGAAGGCGAACTCGCAGTCATTGATTTTAAAACATCTGATAAGATTAAACCAGAAGCATGGTTAGAGAATTATTTCGTTCAAGAAATGTTCTATGCATCTGCCTACTATGAACTAACTGGTATCCCCGTCAAAAAACTTATCACAATCATGGTTACACCTGGTGGTGAAGTCGAAGTATTTGACAAACGCAATAAAGGGGAGTATATTAAATTATTAGTTAGATACATTAAAGAATTTGTACATCACAATACTAGGACAGAAAATGAACAATGAACTAGAAAAGATGTTAGAAAATAAATTTTTCTGTCCATCAAAGTTCGCCCAAGAAATCGAAGCTCTTGTTCATAATAATAGTGGTATGAGTTATATTGACGCAATCATTCATTTCTGTGAGAAGAATAGCATTGATGTGGAGTCTGTTCCTAAACTTATTTCAAAACCTCTCAAAGATAAATTGAAAGCTGAAGCAATAGAGCTTAATTTTCTGAAGAGAAGTTCTCGTGCCAAATTGCCCCTTTAATTCCATTTAGGGGGGAAAAATTTTTCCGGCCAAAAATTCCTATATTACTTTTTTGATGATGCCTTTTGATGCCTACAAGCAATATCTTTCTTTGAAAAATCATTTCACGAAAGAAAAGTATGACTATCACAAGTATTGTGGAAAGAGTCGTGCAACTGTTCAATCTTTCTATAAAAGAAAGGATAGATTCTGGTTTGAAAAACTTGCAAGAAACAAATCAGATCAAGAAGTGATAGAATTCTTTGTATCTAACTTTATCACTTGCACTGATCCAGGTAAACTTTGGATTGGTGAAATGATTCGTGAGGGAGATGGTAGATATACTAACTGGAAGAAAAGAACACAGTCTCTTTCATATCTTTTTAAAGAGGAGACAAATGAGATCTTTTCAGATGGTAACTTTGATTCCATGTTCTCCATGAATGGCTCAAGTCATCCGCAAATTTTGAAAGAGTATTTGAGAGAAAATATTTCTATTGAAACAATGGTGATCTTGGATAAGATTCTTGCATTTAGACAAGAGTTTGATGAGAAACTTCAAGATCCAGTGTGGCAAACTGTAAGTATGAGAATGAAAAAATATTCTCCCTTCCTAAATATTGATGTATTTCGTTACAAAAAAGTTCTAAAAGAAGTTGTAGGAGTTAAATGAGTTTCTTTGAGTCAGAAGTAGTTCGTGCAGAAATGACTGAGATCGGTGAACTTCAAGAGGATGTTTATCGCAATGTCTTCAAGTTCCCCTCCATGAATAAGGAGGAGAAAAAATTTCATGTCAGTATGTTAGAAAGACTTCTTGATAAGCAAAGAGTTCTTTATACAAGACTCAGTTTATCTGATGATCCTGATGCAAAGATGATGAAGGATCGCATTGTCGAATCCGCAACCATGATGGGCCTCCCGCCCGATGCTGATATGAATACTATCTTCAGTAACATGTCAAAAATGCTTGAAGTGATGAAGAATCAGATTGACAAAGACTCCTGACTCATCTAGAATAACGAAGTACACACAAGCCAAATCCAAACAATTTAAGGTAATCTAAATGTCTTTTGCAAATCTTAAGAAGCAGTCCTCTCTTGGTTCTCTTACCTCCAAACTGGTAAAAGAAGTTGAGAAGATGAACAATACCTCTGGCGGTGCTGATGAGCGTCTCTGGAAACCAGAAATGGATAAGACTGGTAACGGTTTTGCAGTCATCCGTTTCCTTCCTGCCCCTGACGGAGAAGAACTTCCTTGGGCAAAAATGTATTCTCATGCATTCCAAGGCCCTGGTGGTTGGTACATTGAAAATTCTTTGACTACTCTTGGACAGAAAGATCCTCTGTCAGAGTACAATCGTGAACTCTGGAACAGTGGTAACGAAGCAGACAAAGAAACTGTTCGCAAACAGAAGCGTAAACTGTCCTATTATGCCAACATCTACGTTGTGCAGGATAAGGCTAATCCTCAGAATGAAGGACAAGTCTTCCTGTATAAGTTTGGCAAGAAGATCTTTGATAAGATCATGGAAGCGATGCAACCTGAGTTTGAAGATGAGACTGCTATCAATCCATTTGATTTCTGGCAGGGTGCCAACTTCAAACTGAAACTGAAGAAAGTTGCAGGTTACTGGAACTATGACTCCTCTGAGTTTGATCGTCCCGCACCTCTCCTGGATGATGACGATGCCATGGAAGCAGTTTGGAAGAAGCAGTATTCACTGACTGCTCTGACTGCTACTGATCAGTTTAAGTCTTATGAGCAACTGGAGAACCGTCTGAACATGGTTCTTGGCAAGAAGAATCCACCTGCTCGCTATGATGAGGAAACTTCAAATGAAGATAGTGATCGTGGATCATACTCTCCCGACTTCAACTCCCGTCAAGAGTCCAACCCAGTCCCTACTGATCTGAAAGAAGAACTCAGCAATCTGAGCTCTACTAAGAATGATAGTGATGAAGATGATGCCCTCTCCTACTTCCAGCGTCTTGCTGAAGAGTGATCAGTTGTAAAGTCTAATATTATCTCCTCTTTTCAGGGTTTCACTCACATACTGGGTGGAACCCTGTTTATATGGCATGATCTCTTCTAAGTCATTGATGATAAGACTCAAATAATCACTCTTAAGTAAGAAAATATTTCTCTTGTTATCTTGTATCTCTGACTCGTAAGTGTAATTAGTAATCTCTTCAGTGATATTTGTAATTACTCTATTGCTTCCAGTTCCTCTATCGTAAAAATCTACAGAGTAATTTGATGAGACGGTAAGTCCAGCAGGAACAATAGTATTTCCAAGACTGTCAATCACTTGTAGAGTTTCATAATGGTGTGTTGACTCATATCCTAATACAGATCCATACTTATTAAGTAAGTAATTTTCAAATGATGTTTGGGTGAGAGGCCATTCTGTCTGAACATTAATAATATTATTTGATAACAGAACTAACCAATCCAATTTCTCATCATCATAAACTTCAAAGGCAACATTATCTGGACGATCATCACCAACGATTTGATACTTGGTGAAGAAAGTTAAGTCACCAAAAATATCATCTCTAAGTTTTCCTCTCTTAAAAAGATTTTTGACAGTATCATATTCTGATATATTATTATCAGAAGTTCTACTGACATATTCAAAGTTGGGTACGTTGCGAAAATAACCTGCCATTTTAGAAACCTATTTC
>Ga0098038_1001160_pt1 | contig 11540 bp, 16 predicted proteins | sample 5B_taG_FD_75051 | JGI IMG/M metagenome (GOLD analysis project Ga0098038, IMG submission 75051) | Marine viral communities from the Subarctic Pacific Ocean - 5B_ETSP_OMZ_AT15132_CsCl metaG | ecosystem: Environmental > Aquatic > Marine > Oceanic | place: Pacific Ocean | collected 2015-01-08 | reverse complement strand
GCTGCCTTTACAAGAATCTTGTACTCAGAATCAGTGAATAACCCAAGGCTTTTAATAGCGTGTATAACCTCATGATTTAAAACGCTTTTTAGTTTTCTTTCATATTGCTCTGGAGTTAGATTAGGATCGTATAACTCCATAGCTATAGCTATAACTCTCTTGCTATCATTTTCGCTGAACTCACCTTCAACAACATAATCTTTCTGAGATAAATCTTTGCCTTGACCACCTATAGTGTTTTCAGCAACTAGAGCTACATCAGACAAACCTAGAGTGCCAAGATATTCTTTTAGTCTGTTTACAACGCCATTTCTTTTTGTTTTGTATAACTCTTTCTGCTTAAACTCATCTACAGCAGCTTGCTCAATAGTAACTCTGGATTGATTAGCATCTATCTGGTCAATGTTGACCTGCTCTACTGTGTTTGGTGGTGGGGATATGCCTCTTTGCTGTCGTGTTCTAGCCTCAACAAGACTATCTACTCTTTTGCCAAGTTTCTCTATAGCATCTACGTTTCTGGCATTTTCTTTCTTTAGCTGATTTATCTTTCTATCTTTTGACTTAAACTTAGCCGTGTTTTTAAACACGTTCTTCTTGCCTAGCATGGGCATATCTTGTTCAACCCTGCGAATATTTAACTCTGTTTTTTCATAGTTTTGCCTTGTATTCTCAAGAAGTTGCCTTGCTCTCTTCAGGGCGTTTTCTTGTGCATCTTCGAAAGTGTCTCTGTTTATGGTAAAAGATGATGTATCTGTTTTAACATCTTTTACATTTGTTATCTTTCCATCTTTAACAAGTTTATCCGATATGCTTCTTGCTGTTTCATCGGTAACAACATTATTTTCATCTGTCTGTTTAGCCTTAACAAGAATGTCTTTTATCTTGTCGAGTACAGTGTCCTTCTCAATGGATGTGCCTGTCTCCTTCTTCTTAAGGAAGTCAGATACAGCGTTATACTGGCTCTCAGAGTGATTTTGTACAAAGTTAATAGAATGACTAGGTAGTGTAGAGAGATTTGGTTTCAGTAATTTCTTATACTTCTCCGTTATATTAGGAACAGAAGGCTCTACAAGAGCCTCTAACTCACCTATGGTGGTGTTAGGATTTTCTAAAGTTATACCTCTAGCTTGTCTTTGCTGCAGAAGGATATTCTGCTCACTATCAGTTAGCTCATCTTTTATTATGATTTCTCTAAACGGAGTTTGTGATTCGGTAGCTGCCTTTGTAGTGGCTATCTTTTCTTGTGTTGGGTTCAAAGGCTGAGTGGTTAACTTGTCTTCCTCAACGCCTATCTGCAAGGGATCAGGTTCACCTAAACCTCTATCAAGGTTCTTTTTCTGTGTCTCAGCCATCTCTTTGGCTTGAAGACCTTCAGCTTGTATATCCTTATCTAACTCTTCCTTTGCTAGAGCTGCCTTACCTTTACCTGTCAAGGCATTGGTTGTACCCCTGACTGTACCACCGACAAGACCTGCTGCTATAGCTACGTCTGTATATTCTTTTACAGCTTCATCATCATCTATGGGTAGTCCTGCCTGATAGCGTTCTATAATTTGTTGACCTATCTCTGTAGGTATCTCCGTTGTAGCACCTGCCGTGGCTCCCTTGGCTGTACGAGTAAATAACCCACCCACAGATGGAGCCAATGATCCCTTGTTTATGCCTAGACCTAATGGTTTAAGACCCACCAAGAATTTATCAACAATAGTGTCTAAGAGAGCTGCAGGTATGGCATATAAAAATGAAGTTGCTTCATTAACCTCAACTGGTCTACCGTATTTTATATCTGCTTCTTTGTCTCTTTCTCTGTGTGAACCCCAAAAAAACGGTATGTTAGATGCCAATGCACCAACAAGAAATCCAACCCCTGGTGCAAATGGAAGAACAGCCTGTGTAGCCAAGCCTGCACCTATGGATGTACCTAGCTGTGGTAAGTTCTGACCTAGCGTTTCACCATAGAAACTAAGGGCATCACCAACACCACCTACATCTTGTCTTTGTGTAAAAGCCTTTTGCTTTTCCTCTATCTGTTCTTGGTTAGTCTCGACAACAGACGCACCATAATCTCTCAAGGCATCTATGCCTGTAACATTACCAACACCTTCCAATGCACTACCATACATCTGCTGTAATACATCTATACCGACACTAGCACCACGACCTAACGCAGTTCCTGACTTATCATCAGTTGGGTCTATGGGTGCTTCTATGGGCTGTCTTTTAGTCTCAAAGAAACTTTGTATCTTTTGTGTTTCTGATTCTGTAGGCGCATCGCCAGATATATTAACAGTGTAGGGAACGCCTGTTTGGGGGTCTTTAACAACAATTAAACCCATTTATCACCTAATTTACAGTATTTAAATCTACAGTAGCAAACGCTGAACCTAACTGAGTTTCACTTTGCTTTATCTTTTCATCTAAAGCTAAAATGTCACCTATTAAACCAGATGCTTCTTTTCCACCACTTTTTATGTAAGCATCATAATCCATTTGTATTTTTGGGTCTTTTAACAAGTCAACTTTTTCACCTATTAATCTATCTCTTGATGCCAATACGTCTTTTAATTTAAGTGCTGTTGAGGGTGATTTATTCTCTAAAGCCTTTATTTGCTTTCTATATAGCTGTGATTTAAGACCTAACTCACCTCTGGTCTTCTGTATGCTTGCCTTGGTTGTGAGATAACCAAGCATATCCTTGTCATACTCTTTCTTGCCTTCTCTAAAGCTCTTCAGACCTTTCAAGCCACCTTCACCTAATGCACCTGCTAACGTAGGACTTTGAGATGCCAACATACCTAAACCAACTTCAGCAAGAGCAAACCACTTGTCTGACTCTCTGCCTTTCTTTCTATCGGCTCTTAGCTTGTCTATTTCTGCTTCTAACTCTGATAATGCACCACTAGCACCACCAAATCCACCTAACGTGCCTGCGCTGTCAGAACCAGTTTTCTTCTTGTCTTTTTGCATTTTATCAACGAGCTTGTCCATCTCTTCACCACCAGTGAAGTTTTCTAAAGACTTTTTAGTTCTTTCAGCTTCTTCTTTTTGATCTCTTTCAAATATACTGGATTGATCAGCAGTAACACCTAAAGTCTGTGGTCTATCAGCCATCATTCCACTAAGTGGAGAGCCTCTACCAAATGTAAAAGCATCTTGTATTTTCTTTTCTTTTTCAGCCTGTCTTACACCTGAAAATTTATCTTCCATTAGATAATCACCAACAGCCTTAAAACCTCTATCCATAGAAGCAACACCACTACCAACGCCCATATCAGTCATTCGCTTTATGTCATCAGCATAAGGATTTTCACTTACAGGGAACACGTTTCCGTACTGAGATTCTAATCCTGAAATACTAGGCTCTATTGGAGTTCTTGGAACAAAAGTTTTTAAACGCTCTAACTCAAGCTGAAAATCTTCATTAGTAGCTTCAGGTCCTACTCCTGCTCCAGTAGGTCCTTTGAAAACAGTGGGATCGCCTGGTCTTTTTGAACCCATATCTTGAACGCTATCAATTTCTGGTATAGTTGTATCAAGATCAACACCAGTATCTGTTGCAGCTTCAGGAGCTTTTGCTTCAGGTTGTTTAATCTTAAACTGATCAAATGTTGGATCAGTGCCTAAAGAACCTGCAAAAAGATTTTGGTCAGGTGCAGGCAATCCTTTATTTACAGTTACATCTAATCTAGGTATTTCATCTTGCTGCTGAGTTTTTACTATAGATTCAGCTTGTCTTCTTGCCTCTGCATCAGACATATTTGGGAAGTTTGTTTTTATAAAATTATACACACCTGCAAAAGAGGTAACGCCACTTGGTTGCATAGCCCCTGCAAAGAGATTTGTATCAGGTGGGGAAAGTGTAAGAGGGTTAGATAATCCTGTTGTATTATCTATGTTGCCTATAGCTCTACCTATATCAGCAAACATACCACTCTGAGCCTTGATAGCACCACCTTCTTTCATAGCAAATGGTATAGCAGGCATAGCTCTTCGTATTAGCTGACCTTTACCACTCATTCCTACCTGTCTTTGCTGTTGAGATAGGTCTATATCAAACCTATCTTCTGCCATACCCTCCACTTCACCTAAGAAGTTGTCTACATCACCCTTGCTTTTTTCCGTAACCCTACCCATTATATCTGAGCCAAAACCACCCAAACCCCCACTGTAGCCTTGTCTAGCGATCTGTGATTGATTAGTATCAGGGCGATATCTCATGTCAGTGACTTGTCTGTTTATGTTTAACCCTGGTCTTGGCGGAATCTCTCTTGCTGCCAATGGTGCTGCCATGCCTCCAAATCTTGAGTTTATAAGACCACCAAAACTCATCTTCATAGGCTCTTCTTCACTAGGTAATTCTTTTGGCATCATGGCAGCTATACCTGTATTTTCTGTCATGGATGTCTGTGGAGCCATTTGCTGTGCCAACATAGATGTTTCTGCCATAGGCATACCAGAGGATGCTACGACTTCTTCTTTTACAGTAGATTGGTCAGCCATCTTCTGCTTCTCCATGTCCTGAGACATGGTACGTCTTCTGTTTAACTCAGATAAAACAAGGAATTGTGGCACACTACCACTTGGCATCTGCATTTCTCTAAGAAGTTGTTCCTGAGAGAAGTTCTTGAGTTTGTCCTGTACCTCTAAAACGTCAAGCATTAGTAACCCATTCCTTTATACGCACCAAGAGCCGATATACCAGTTCCTATTATGTCTTTTAGTGGATTGGTTGCCTGATACTGTGCCGTTGTTCTTGATGGCTGTATAGGTATACCTCTTAAAATAGAGGAGAATAAACCTAGTTTCTCAGCAGGATACCCTTGCTGTCTTAGGAAGTCCTGATATCCCATGTCTAGCGATGCCTGATCTCTAGCCATTTGTGACTTACCTATCTGTTCTAATAACCTTGCTGATTCTATATCACCTGCTCTAGCTCGTGTAGCTAAACCTGCTAGTTGTCCTGCTGCACCTAAACCAAGACGCTGTGCATCAGCATCGGCTGCTCTATCAGCCTGAAATAAACCTGATGCCTTATCAAAGGCTTGCTGTCTTCCTCTTTCTTCAATACCTGCCAATCTATCCAAGTATTTACTCTGTGCTATACCTTGCTGTACACCCTGCCTAGAACCACCAAAGGCTCCTGCTGATATAGCTTGTGCTGCACCTTGAGGCATTTGTGCCAAATAATCATCCGTTGCCCCTTGCTTTTGTCGTGCAATAACAGCATCCATGTAGGGAGACATATACTTATCGACTTCTTCCCCTGTAAACTGTCGAGGTTGAAAGTCTAATGACTGCTCTACTCTTCCCATAGCTTTGTCTAAACCAGGTAATCCTGCACCTGCTAAATCTCTTACCTGTTGCTCAGAGTCTAATAAGTCCTGTGATGTATCAGCTAATCTTTGACCACCATATGGCTCATAATCTCTTTGTGATTCGGCTTCTGTTCTCTGCACAAGCCTTTCAAAGTAAGGTCTTATGAAGTCAGGGAGGTTAGTTTGTACAACCTCTCTTTTTGTTTCTACTGGTGCTGATCCTTTACCCATCTAATTCCATCCTATACGCTATATAATCTGGTTTCCAACCATATTTGTTAAGCCATCTCTTCCATGCTCTTCTGCCATAACCCTCTAGGTGTAGACAATTATTGTCTCTTGCAAACTTCTCTATGGTGCGTTGAGCCTCTGGCAACCATTCCTTCATTCGTGTTCCACCAATAAAATCCATAGCCAATGCTCTACGTTCTGGGTACTCAATTACACGAGTTGTTATAACAGCTATCATTTTCTTACCATCCATAACAACCCATAACTCATAAAAACCTTCACTAATATAATCATAAACGTCTTTTACACTTAACTTACCTTTTGCCGTTTTGACAGCAGGCTCTAAAATCTTTACTACGTCATCCCAAACAATGTCTATGACCTGCTTAGGTACGGCACTAAACATCATACAGGTAACATCATTTCCTGCGGTACTTGCTCTGGTTGCTCCGTTTTGCCTGTACGAAGTTGTCTCACTCGTGTCATCATTTCTTCTAGCTCTTTAGCTCCTGCATCAGATGAGCCATTGCCTATGCCACTAACCACATCAGCAGGAACGACAAACTCACCATCACTTAACATGACATCCTGTTGCCCTTCGAGGGTAGCAGGCACTTTATCGTCCATACCATCGCCTTCACCCTCTATCATATTGTCTTCTCTGTCATCCATATCGCCTTTTGTCACACGGTCTATAAGGTCTTCTAATGCCTCTTCACCGTATTTGGCTACGAATGCACCCAAAGCTACTTCAGGGGTATCTGACACGCCTTGTATAGCCTTTACAGCCTCATCTATGACCATATTAGCATCCATACCACCTTCTACAGCACCACCTTCTTGCATAAATCCCATTTCGTTACGCACATCTTTGGGTAGATTAGGTAATCCCTTATTCCCCTCTGGTATAGGTTTTAACTCTCCACCACCACTGAATCCTGCATCTGCCATAGTTAATGGTGCATATCCCTCTGGAGTGTATTCGCCTGTCATTGCGTTGTTAATCTCTCTTTGAACAGCAGGATTTAATGTAATACCCACCATGTTGCTTAGATTGTCTTGAACTTTTTCATTTTGTAACAATCCTAACAAACCTCCCATATTCATATATCTGGGATCATTTGGGTTCATCAAGCCAACACCAAAGTTAGGTGACACGCCATAGTCAAACTCACCATCAAAACCTGGTCTGTATCCCTTTGGTGGTCTTCGTGTTATACGATCTGGAACACCTGCCTGTCTGTTTTCGAATTCTACAGGGGCAACTGGTGGTAATTCAGGTGGTGAAACTGCTGACGCTTGACCTATTAATGCCTGACCTAATCTTGATGGATCAGTAGCTGTTGTCATTAACTGTTGTGTTACAGATGGAGATTGACCTATTGCAGTAGAAACTGCTTGCCTTGACGCATCAGCAACCTCTGGATTTGCTAGAGATTCAATACCTGCCATCTTACCTACGGAGCTTAGTGCCTGCCCTCCAAGGAAAGATGTCAAACCTGTTTCTATGCCTTTACCTAAGTCACCTGTCTCTGCAAATCTCCCTAATCCTGAACCTATAGCACCTGCTGTTAATGCCCCTAAGCCACCTGCCATTCCTGCTCCACCTAAAGCTGAACCTGCTAATCCAAATAATAATGGGAGAACCATATAGTTATTCCTTATTCCATAACCCAATTAAATCTGTATAATATATTGTTTACCTATATACATCAAATAAAAATTTATAAAAGGAAATCATCATGAAGCAAACAAAGAAAGAAGAGATAATCGGCAAGGCAAAAGATATCGTAGGCAAGCGTGGTAACAGCTATGGTACGCCCTATGAAAACTTTAGCCGTATAGCAAAACTATGGTCATGCCATCTCGAAAAAGACATATCTGTGTATGATGTGGGTGTCTTGTTTATGTTAGCCAAAATAGCTAGATCAAAGGAAGACATGAACCATGAAGATACTTGGATTGATATCGCAGGTTACGCAGGAGCTACAGCCGAAGCTATAGACGATTCTACCACTTAACCTTGTCAGCCCAATAGGCTGCTGACATCTTACCCTTGGCTATGTTTTTGCCGTGTCTAGCCTTGAAACTCTTACGTTTCATCTTCATGCGTCTTGATTCGCCTGCCTTTGGCTTGCCTGCTGTACCACTAACTGAACCTACTTTCTTGCCTTGCTGACCAAAACGTATGGTTTTAATCTTGTCTCCATCTTTAGCCACAACAATATGTGACTTCTTTGGATGACTAGGTGTTCTCTTAGGCTTGTTAAATCCTGTTACACCTGCTCTGGCTAATCGTGGGTCTTTCTTAGTCGTCATCTTCCTCTATCATCTCCAAGGCTTTTTCAGTGGTTTCTTTATTACGTCTTGTCCATCCTTTACCAAATGTATCAAATGTTTTTAAAGATTCATAGAAGTCTTGTCGTATCTTGCCAAACTCCTCTACAACATACTGTGTGTTCTGTGTGCCTATCAATGCCAGTGTCTTCGGACCTATAGCTCCATCTTGGGTTGCACCACATATCTTTTGTATGGCTTTGGCTGATCTACCAGTGCCACTATTCACAGCCCAATCAAAAACTGCCCAGTCTACACCTGATTCTAAGTCATCACATTTACAGCGATCCCAGTATTCTTTTTTGTATATCGGAGCAACATCTTCAACCGTTAGGTCTTTCATGTCTTTTGTCCCACCCCATTTCTCATATACTCTCTTGGTAACTCCTAAATTAGTTTCACCACCAGGGTCTTTAGGATGGTTTACATAGCCTCCTTCGTGATGTAGTAGCATTTTAAGGCATTCATCAAAATTATCTTTCATCGTCTTCCTCCTTTACATTTGATTTCTTGCGAACAAAATCTATCCATTCCTTGTGCATATCATAAAAGTATTGACAGTATTTACAACGTAAACTTCCATCTACGTTCTCCATGTCATGACCACAAATTTCACAGCTAATTGACGAGTTCTGATTCATTCAGTTCTTTGAAGAACTCTTTATCTTTGGGAAGAAATACTTCCACATAGCAGTCACAGCTTGGACAAGAAAGATTTGTAACCATTGTAAAATCATCACTATCCTCAACATCGTGATCACCACCCCATATTAAATCAGTATCGCAGTGCCAACATTTCACTTTGTTAATCCTTTCTGCTTTTCATATGTACGGAGTCCACCAATCCCTAACATTCCACCTAAAACCGTAAGCAACGTACTCATGTCAAACTCTGGTAAATCTGGTACATCTACACCTGCAAAGGCACATACAAAGATAATTATGTCTTTTAGGAGAAAATGATATAGGAAGGCAATCGCACAGACCCAACCCACTGCTGGTCGCCAACCACCCTTAAACAATGAACCTGACTGTGCTTCAGCCTTGTTAACTTCTATCTGGGCAAGACTTAATTCCTGAGCGTGTTTCTGGCTCATAGTGGCTATCTCGTGGGCGAGAGATGCCTTTTGATCCTTGTCCTCAATAAATTTATCTAGCAACCCTGTGACAGGTGCTATTAGACTTTGTATAACCATTATCTATATTTCCTTGTTTTCTTAGCTATCTTCTTAGGCTGTTTGACAAACTGCTTTCCTGCCTTTGTGCCTTTACGTTTAGCTTTTGTTGTGGATGCGTATTCCTGTGGAGACAGTGCCTTTATAGCTTTCTCAGGTAAATAGCGTTCACCTGTCTTAGCACTAGGCTTACCACTCTTTGTACGCCATTTTTGTTTAGACCAGTTCTTAAGACTTTTTTGTGACTTTTTTAGTGGCATCTTTTCTAGGTCTTCCTCGTTTTGGTTTTGTTTTTAGCTCTGATGTCTTCTTTGGCTTTTTTTGCGATTTGGGCTTGCTTGGGCTTACCTGCAACTTTGGCTCTTTGTTCGAGGACGGTGAGGATTTGGATTTTCCTAGCAAACGGCTTATTAATACGCTTAACCTTACGAGCAGTTGCTTCGGCATCTGCCACAGTGGCAAATTTAATAGAGACTGTATCTTTGGGGTTTTCATCGGTATATAACCTCCTTCCAGAACCTTTCGGTTTCTTTCCTGTTCCTGTTTTAGGGTCTTTTCTTTTTACCATAATCCTTAAACTTTTTATTTTTAACTAAAGTGCCTAAAGATTTAGCTTGTTTGGCGTGTAACTTAGAGGCTTTTTTAAGACCTTTAATTACTTTCTTAACTCTTTTAACGTGCATTTTATTTGTAACCTCCACCTTTCTTTTTATACTCAGATGCTAGTAACTGTGCTTTTCGTGCTGACCATTGACCTGGCTTACCACCCTTAGAACCTGCCTTGATCTTATTAAATAAGTTCTTTCTCATGGTAGGCTTGGTATAGTTTCCTGCCTCATTAACACGAGACTTTGTTTTACCACCTTTCTTGAGCTTTATGGTTGACAAAGCTTTAGCCTGACCTGCGTGTGTTTTAGAGGCTTTCTTTAAACCTTCTATCACCTTCTTCACTGTTCTTTTTGTTTTAGGTGTTGCGTGTGGCATTACTTTTCTCCTTTGTCTGCTCTTCTGGCAAGCTGATTAAACCCTATGAAACTGCCGATCACGCCCATATTCGATAAGACCCATATTTCAGCTATTCCTGAGAGATGATCAATTCTATCAATAGGAACAAGTGGTGTCATTAATACAACAATAAACGCTGTTACAGTCAGTGCCGAAAACCAAACCAGATATCTTTGTTGATCCTCTTTTTTATCTCTGTTCTCCAAAAGAACCATACGCTCTCGCATAGCCATCTCTTGATCTGTGACTACACCATCACCGTCTGCGTCAGCTTTCTCCCAGATAGAGCCTTTTTCTAGTTTCTTTTGTTTCATGTCTGTCTACCAAAAAACTGTGTCTGTTCCTTGTTGTCTTTATCAAAATAATACCAACAACAATTATCTTTACCAGTGTTTTTACTTCCTTTAATCCACTCCACTCTACCAACACTTACAATCTTTTTCAACATATCACGGTAATGTGTGCTTTGTTTCGTGTGCATCCAGTCGGCATCAAACAGTAACCATGTAGGTTTTATTGAGGTGCAATGATATATTACCCTGTGTAGTATCTCACGGCTCCACGGTGGATTTGTTATGATTACGTCTGACGTTTCTATGTCTTTGGGAAGAAGATTAAACACATTCTTTTCGTGTATACCATCATCCTTTGGCTCTATGTCACAGGCATAGTTGCACCTAATATAGTCAATATCAAACAGGTTATTTGTAAGGTATTCTATATGGCGTATCAGGGAGCCATCACCTGCACAGGGTTCAGCAAATGTCTTGATGTGACCAAGTATATGAGGAATAAGAGGATGCACAGCCTCTAATGGAGTTGGATAATAGTCTTTCTCTACACGTTCAAAGTTACTTCTTTTGCCCATTTTATGGTAAAGTTACGGTTACCGACCCTAGTCCTGTCGTTCCCAAACTGCCTCTTGGATGTGGTCTATCTACTCTACTTATTTTCACAAAACCATCGTGGTCAAACAATGATCCCACTTCTAGGTTATCGTCATGTGCCTGTAGATTAGTTAATACTAGACCTGTGTTTCTACCCTCTCCCCCTGCGTTTTGCTGTTCTGTATATATCGCAAAGGCTCTTACGATCTGTGTTATGTAGTTTGCATCATACTCATTTGGAGCCGATGGAAAGAACGGTATGGGTACTTTCGTAGACATTATCGCCCACCATCCTGCCTCAGATCAACTCTAGTTGTTCCTAAACGCCATGACACTCCTGTTGCTGTACTTTCTAGCCTAAGAGCGAAAGAACGCCCTCTGAGGCGTATATCAGCCTTCTCAGTGAATAACTCTATCGGTGTGCTTGCTGACTGCGTTACTGCACTTGTATCCGTCTGATTGTATGTTGCGCCAGGAAATCTTCTTGCCTTTAAGGTCAAGTTTACCTGTGGTGTTTCGTTTGTACTCTCTCTAAAGGTTATGTCTGGTATAACTCTGCTTGCAAAGAAGAACTTATCTCCATCTCCTAT
>Ga0098038_1001157_pt1 | contig 11559 bp, 25 predicted proteins | sample 5B_taG_FD_75051 | JGI IMG/M metagenome (GOLD analysis project Ga0098038, IMG submission 75051) | Marine viral communities from the Subarctic Pacific Ocean - 5B_ETSP_OMZ_AT15132_CsCl metaG | ecosystem: Environmental > Aquatic > Marine > Oceanic | place: Pacific Ocean | collected 2015-01-08 | reverse complement strand
TATTTATTAGCCAGTGTTTTCAAGGGATATTAGACCTAAACTTTCTTGCAATCTTCGCCGAACGACTCACGATTCCCCTATTTCCCGATAGAACTAGCCAAACTTGAGCTAATCTTAACTTGACTTTTGCCATATCCGTGAGTATAATGGGGGGTGGAGAGGGCGGGTAGTATTAAAATTAGATCGAACATGCGTTCGCTTGGTCAGGATTTTTCGGGATAGCGTGAAGCATTGTGTTGTTTGTTTGTCAAGCGCTTAGGATCTCTATGGTGTACCTACGAGAGATGGGCTAGGGGTCTGCCACTACCCCTAGCCCTTACAGTCACTTGACCGTGACTGTGTAGAGTTCTCTAGGCACTACCATATCGTAGATATCTTTGTTTAGGTCATTCCTAGCTTTAGGGTTATCGCTGTAAATGTCCCAATATCCGGTAAAGCGGTGAATCTCTTTACGACCCCTAACGCCGTATAGGTTCACGCTTGCGTCACCCATTAGCCAACCCGACACTATTCGGGCTACACCCGATTTATCCGTCATGGATTGCCAACCTAACGAAAGTGGGGCGATTATGTGCGTGAATGGGTTGCCGTCATCAGCTAGTGGCAATTTGTCAGCTAAAGTTTCTGACGCTTTGAATATGCTAAACATTGCCGTGCTGTAGTGGTAAACGGTGGTTATTGACTTTGAATAGTCGTGACCCTCAGTAAACGAAAGTTCACCTAATCTTTGGTGAGGGTTGTAAACCGCTTCCCAACTACTAGCTAAAGCGTCACGCCCTTTACCGTCTATAACTGTTTGAATCAAACTAGGTTGATTCGTTCTTATCTTTGCCATGAATTTCTCCTTATGTGGTTGAGTGGCTAAGTTCCACACTAGTCGTGAGGGGTCTAGGGGTCAAGTGACATTCGTCACAATAACTCACCTAAAGTTTGTACTCTGATCGCTCCCTGTCCGCATCAAAAAACGTCTATCTCGTGAGAGATTGAGAGATTAGTTGTCAAGCGCTTAACCTCTCAATGGTGTACCTACAGCACCTTATACACTTTCGTAACTGCATAAGCTGTTGCGAGTAGCAACCCTAGACTGTAGACGATACCCATAGGGCTACAGTCAAACGTTATCGGTATCACTCCTCCTCCTCGTCATCTTCTAGCCATAGCCTTAGATCTGGGTTGTCTTGTACCATGTCCAAGATTCGGGAATTAATTTGCAATCCTTCTTCCATCATTTGTTTCTCTAAATTCTCAGCTAAGAAATCATCATCTCCGTCTGTACCGTCTGTAAAGTAACCTACGATAGTACTTAAAGAGAACGATAAAGCATTCCCTAAATGCTCCATGAGCATGTCAAACGACTCCTGATCTTCAAAGAAATCAATATCATCTTTCTTTGCCGTATCTAAAGTAAAGTTAATGAAATTATTGAAATCGCTTAATAGGCAAGTAGTCGCCTCCCTTAGCAGTAGTGATCTATCACTAGCGTCAAAGTAGATAGTTGCATCTTCTCTTTCTATTGGTCCTTTTTTATCTGACATATTTACCTCCAAGTAAAGTTTAGATAATGTTAGCCGGTAGGGAATTACCCCTACCGGCACATTACCACTATTTTGTAGTGGGTACTGTTACCCTGACGGATATTGTTTCACCTACAGTAATTGCATCTGATACTTGCTCTAGCGAGATTCGCTTGGCGTTTATCTCGTTATCCAACATGGATAGTTGAGCTGTTCTTTTGCTCACTGTGTACCATTTCTGATCGGAGAGTAGTTCTTGTAGTTTGTCGGAATCCAATTTGCGAGGATTCGTTGTGACTACGGAAATCTTAGCTCCGTTATCTGTGGTGTGAGAGTCAATCCCTAACGCTTTGAACTTATCCTTAGCTTGTTCTAGGTTAGCTTTTGCCTCTTGTAAAGCTACGGTACAAGCTACTACCTCTTGTGCGATAGTCTCATTGACCTTAGCTGTATTAATAGTTGTTGTGGTCATATTGCCTCCTAAGCAATTAACAGTACATCTCAATTTGAGATACCCTCAGCGTATCACGGATTCATCACTTTTTGCAACCCCTAATTTCATAATAGATTAGGTGAGTTTTTGTCCCCCTCAGCTCTGCCGAGCGAACTTTTGAAAATCCCGATACTCGTGAGAGTTGCGCCTGCCTGCTGTCAAGCGCTTAACCCTTCTATGGTGTTCCTACCGCTTCATTGTTCACCTGCCCTGTCCTCAAGGACTCTTGCGAATCGCTGTAGCCCCTCCACTAGCCCACATGGTGGGCATATCTCTGTCTTGTTGTCTACCCGACTCAGAGCAACTCTGGGTGGGTGCATCTCTGAACTACATAGTGGACATATCATAAACTTCTCTCCTTCTCTTGTGGTACGTTGTCCAATAAACGTTAGCTAAACTTCCTTCAACTGATCGGTCTGGGCTGGCTCCGTCTAATCTACCGTCAAGCTCCATTCCAATTTCTTGAACCTTAGCTGGACTATACTTCATCTCAGCTAATTCCTCAGCTAAACAAACTGCTATGTCATACAAATCTCTTGTAGTCATAACTCTAGCTCCTTTCTTCTGGTCTTTGTTGCCTTACATAAAGTTTAGCATCGTATGAGTCAAAACCTGCCTGAATAGCACTCCCAACTGCTTCAGCGTGAGCTACGCCACACTCGCCTCCTGTTGAAAGATACTCGTTCTCCCAGTGTGCTTCCTCCTCATCACAGTCTTTACATATCTCACCGAAACTTTTATTGCTTGTGTGAGGGAATAGTGGGAATAGAACTCCCTCTCCACTTTTACCGCATGACTGACAAATTGGTGATGACATTATGCCTCCCCTTTGAAACAGCATGGATAAAACTTTATGTCATCTTTTGTCCATGTGTCTTCATCAAAATCTTCGTTCATGTCAGCTACGACTGCTTCAACTAAGTCTTCGCCTTCATAAATTGGGAAACTATGCATTCCATTAAAAAAACGATACCTTTTTAGGTCTGAACAGTTCTCTGCATGTACGGCATAGTCCACATCTGGACCTCCGACATTCACAAAGGTTACCATTTGTTTTATTTTTGGTTCAACTTCACTCATGCTTTTCCTTTCAGCCATTTACCCATGACACTTTCATTAAAATCACTTTTGCAGTCAATCAGATAGCATGTGATAGACCACTTAATGTTTTGTATTAAGTTGTTCATTTGTTTACCTTTCATTTGAGTTAAGCTCATCTTATCACGCTAAACGTGTTTTTACCACTGTCTCCAATTCTTGCCCCATCGTGGTGAGGTTGATCTTAGGTAAACTGCTAGCTCTGGATACTTCTCCTCAACTGCGTTAGGCAGGTAAACATGAACTAAGATGTCTATGCGCCTGACAAAGCGACAGGGAGAGCCGAACCAGAATCTGCTAGACGGCTCCATCTCTTTGTGCAGATAGCTCCGTATCCGGTCACGGTCAATGTCCCAGAGGTCTATCCCAACCTTGTCTGACACAATCCTCAGCCCAATATAGTATGGCTCAAGTATTCGTTTCATCAGTCGTTGGACCAGTTAGCTCCCCCACAGAACTTACAAGTGGGATAGTCTTTGTAAACACGGTCAGAGTAGATAGCTCTACAGTCTCCACAACGAACCCAAAACTTAGGCTTAGTGTAAGCTGGCTTACGTTTCTTAGTCGTTTCAAACTCTACGTCTACCACCCCTCCTCCTCATCTTCCCATTCATCTTCGTCATCTTCCCAGTCATTTCCATCGTCAAACACGATAGTTACGCTCTTGACACGATTACCTTCCATGTCTGCGTAGACAGGATAGTTCCCATCTCCCATATAGGTGCTGGTAATAACTCCACCTAGTGTGTGTTCTCCGGCTCCCATAGCTAAAGTAATCCGACACGCTTCATCGTATGGACCACCAGTCGCATCAGACTTAGGTAAGAAATCATCTTTGAACACATAACAAGGGTCAATCAGCATGATCTGTCCGCTGTCCACTGGGCAATGCCCGACTAAAGTACCATCAGTCATTTGATACCTCCTCTATAGTATTAACTAAGGTTTTGTAGTGGCTTGCTTCAGCGTGAGCCTCACCTATGTCGCCCATTTCTTTAGCGAGTTCCATAGCCTCATCTTCGCTGTCAGCCTTAACTTGTACGTCTAAACTACCTTCAAAAACGTAGTCTAATCTGACCTCATAATCTGGCATATTTTTCTCCTTTTGTTGGTTACCCCTCAGCGTATCACGCCCTTAGTCATTTTACAACTCGTCACTATTTGCACCTCATCTAGCAGTAAATAGCTTTTTCGCAATAAGGCTATCTTTTTAGCTTCCTCAGCATTTCTAGCCTTAACTTTTGTACGAACCTTTGAAATCACATCAATATCAACTTCGTAAACTTTGTCAATCTCTGGGGGTGTCTGGTCGTTCGTTGTCAAGCTCTTAACCTCTCTATGGTGTCCCTATGGCGTTCCTCGTAGCACTCTGTGCATACCCTGTCACCATTATCAAGCCAGTGAGCGTCAAATGACCCATTCTCTAGGTAAGCTATTCCACAGTGATCGCACAAGTATGGACTGACCCACCCCATCAGCAGTCCCTCAGGCTTTCTTTAATCCAACCTAAACTTTCTGACCACACTAGCCAGTACGGTTTACGCTTATACTTCATTACGTTTATCGCTACCTGATCTCCATAGCCTTCATCATCACCATCTTCAGGTGATGGCAATCGCCATGAATCAGCTTGCTGTATTGCTGTCGTAAGAGAATCATGGCAGTAATCACTGACCTCAGTTCCTCCCACCCAAACGCTGTACTTAATGTCTGTCATTAGACCTCCCTGATTTCTATTAGCTTAGGTGTTTGTTCATCGAATTCGTGTCCGTTGTTGTCTACGCACTCTTCTTTGTCTTCCCAGTCCTCAATAGTATCGTTTAGCTGTTCTACCATGATCTGGGCATGATGTTCGTTGTCTGCCCATACTGAAACGTTATAGTCAATCGTAAACGTTCGTTGAGCGACTACTGCGTATCTGGTCTTTCCTTCATAGTCCATTAGTTCAATACCTCCATTCGTTCGTAAACCTTTTGCTCATCGTAGTACACTTCTGTAGTTGCTGTGCGTACAAAGAGCTCTGGGTTCCAATCCGTGCCTTCAACGTATTCAATTACGCTTTCTTGAGAGAATCCCATAACCTGACACTCTAGTGAATCGGTATACGTTACCTTAACTATAAAAGGTATGTCGCCTTCATAGTCTTTACTGTTCTTTTGACCTTCATAAGAATGATCGTAGCAATCCCAACATATCTTCATGTCGTCATCACTGATATTCTCATGTGTCAGTTGGACTCCACAGTCCACACATTTCTTTTGCATTGATTGCTCCTTTGATTAGGTTGTAAAACCATGATAGCGTGAGTATATTGGTAGGACAACCTATGAAAAGGAGAAAGAAATGCCAAACTGGTGTCAAAACGACATAAGAATATATGGTCCTAAAACTCACCTTAAAAAGCTGATGAAGGACATGGAAGCAGTATCACCTGATGCTGACGCTGATGATGAGCCAGAAGTTAGGTTAATTAACCTATTGCCTATGCCAGAAGTACTGGTAGGTACTCGCTCACCATCTCCTACAGGAGAGTTTGACCCTGACGGAGAGCTGTTAAAACTTGTCGCAGATGATGACAATGAAAACTGGACTCCCGAAGCGTACTCTAGACGGAAGGCAGAGCATGATGAACTGGTCGCTAAATCTGCGAAAGCGAAAGCTGAAACAGGTTACGACAACTGGTATGACTGGGCAAACGAAATCTGGGGAACCAAGTGGGGTGACTGCGAGACTCATATAGTCCTCAATGACGCATACATTTCAGGCTACTACGACACAGCTTGGGGTCCGTTTGATACAGACTTTTGGATTAAAGTGTCACAAGAGTATCCTAAGCTAAGGTTTGCTATCGGATATGTTGAAGAAGGCATGAACTTCAGAGGCGCAGATACATACCACAACGGAGAGATACTGTTCAGTCAAGAAGATGAAGTAGATCGCCTTTGGCGACTAGCAATAGCGGAAGCGGAGGCTGTGTCCTAATGCGAGTCCGAGTGTACAAAAACTTACACAAGGATACGTTCAGCATTAAGGACTGGGAGAGCAAGTCGGCTACCTACAACAAGGTAGTCGGCTACTCTCAAAACATAGCCTTAACTAATGCCACGTTCATAGTCAGCCAAAAAGGCAGGGAACGAGTCTTGCAGGAACAGACTAAGAACGTTCACGCCTATGTGCAGGGTGACTACATACCTTTTGAATCCGAGTGGCTGGACTGGATAGACCTTGACCTGAACTGGGAACAGGTTTCCTACAATCCTTACAAAAGTGACACGTTTTTTACGTTAAAGGACAATCAGCCGATTACATCATCAGCTAAAGTTTTAATCTTTCAGAATAAGCTGTTCGCAATTCAAAATGCTTGACTACTGGGGTATACTGGGGGGAGGAGAGGGCGGGTATAGTCTCTTTCAAAAAAACAATAAGCGACAAGAGGTAGCAAAAACACCAACACCGTGATACGATGAGGGTTCAACCAAAAAAGTACTGGAGGTACTAAATGGATTTACATACTAAGGTCTGGATTGAATCTGGTCCCGATAAGGACATCAGAGGCGTTCGTATTGATACGAGCCTAATCAGTCCATTCAAAGCTGAGATAAGACGAAACAACTATGACTTTCAGTCATGGGGTAAAGTTTCTGTCTGGTATCACGGCACAGGGTGGGTAGAAGTCCACACCATGCAGATTGACGAATTGCCTATCGGAGAGCATTACGATGATGGCAGAGGCATGAAGTATTGGGGTGACTCGCTCAACCTAAAAAATGATTCACAGCATTATTCAGAGATGGAAGATGCTATGAATAAGAGTCTGACTCTACTCCTAGCTTTCGGCGCAGAGGTGATATTCGCTGAAGAACTAAGGGATAGTTCAGCTAAAGAAAGTGCAGAGGTTCTCTCCTTCCCAGTGAGGGAGGCTGACAGCCATGAAGAAGATGCACACACTTGACAAGTGGGAACCACTGGGGTACTCTGGTCCCAGTGGTTCTTTAACCACATAACCATTAACCAAAAATTGTATCTGGAGGTACAAAATGACAAACAGCAATAACACATGTTGGGACACATTTGATGCAGTCCTAAAATCAGGAGTAGATCGTGTAATACTTTACGGTCCGCCCGGCACAGGTAAGACATACAGCGCATTGTATGAAAACATAGGGGAAGATCAAGAGTCTTTCCGTATCACTTGCACAGATGATATGACCAACATGGAAGTAACAGGAGGTTTCCTTCCTTCCGCAAACGGTGGCTTTGACTACATTGAAGGTTCAGCCATTAAAGCATGGGGAGGGCATCGTCTAGTAATTGATGAAATTGACAAAGCAGGTGGAGATGTGTTCGCTACTCTGTTGAACATGACTGACTCAGAGGGTTCCTCAAGATGGGAACACCCAGTGACAGGTGAAGTGTTCAAACCTCAGCGTAACTTTAGTGTCATTATGACTACTAACGTTGAGCAGATAGAGGAATTGCCATCAGCCCTAACAGACAGGTTTCCAGTCAGGATTAGGATTGACAGACCACACCCATCAGCTTTAGATATGTTTCCAAGAACTTGGAGAAGCTATGTAGACAGAATGGCTGACGCAGGCTCTGAGAGAATGTCGCTACGACTCTTTCAATCCTTACATCAGCTTTCGCAACACCTCAGTATTGAGGAAGCGTCACAGCTAGTGCTTGGACCAAGAGCAGACTCTTTCTTGGAAGCTATCAGAATTGATAACTTTGGGCAGGACACTTTATAGATCGTGCCTCCAATAGCTAGGGGTGGTTGCCTAGCTAGCACAGAGGGGGGTGGGTTTGTTATCCTTTCTTCCCACTCCCCTCAAATTAACCACATAAAAAGGGTGCAAAAAGCCACTTATCGTGATACGATGAGTGCATCACTTAACTAACGAATAGGAGCTACAAATGAGTGAAGTAGATAAGATTATTGAAGAAACGCATAGGCGCAACAGACCTATGCCAGAGATGTTTACTCGTAAAGACATACGCAACTCTGGTGGGTGGAATGTAGGCGTTGCTAGAGCCGTTAGAGGGGAACCATACATAACAGTCTCAGGGCGAGTTATGAAAGTTCCGCTAGACGATTCTCAGTTAGCGCAAGCGATTAGAGCGCATGAACAAATCCACGTTAAGGTTTCTCCGCAAGGGATAGGCGAATACGTTACCGACATCTTGCCAGAGGACACCATACGATCAGCAGAAGAAGCCAGAGTTAATCTGATAGCTAACATGTTGGGTTATCCCATGAAAGCTATGATCGCAGGCTCAGAGAAGCATGAGGGCAAACTCATGGCGCAAGCTGATATGTGGAGAGAGTGTGTCTTAGCTGTTGCTAGTTCAGTCCACACAGGAGGCATCAATCCGTTACTCGCAGGAGTTCGGTCTGTTGCACCAGAGTGGGCATCAAGTTTGAAGGACATCTCCAAAGAGATCATCAAGTTTCAAAAAGATCAGGTAAGAAATATCAAGCGTAGGATTCATGGAGTTCGCAATACCTCAGACGCAAAAGCGTTGCAGGTTTACGGCGACACTAGCCAACAAAGTGATGACAGCATCATCTTCGGCATGAAGTACACGCTAGAGCTATCACTCTTGCTTGAGTCAATCGCACAGATGCCAGTACCACCTAAAGACATTGAAGAACAACCAGAGTCAGGGGAAGGTCAGCAAGCTGAGGGAGAAGAAACCGAAGGTGAGTCTCAAGAGCAAGACGGCGACAGTGAAGATGCCAGCGAAGAAGCTGTTAGCGAAACTGATCGCAAGAGTGCTGTTGAGAAGGGAACACCAGAGGAACTAGCTGAGAAGCGCAAAGAGATGGACAGAGCTAAGATTCAAAAGCAAGCTAAAGAATTGTTGAACAACGAAATCTCCCATCACATGAAGCGAGGACAGGTTGATACATGGATACCTCTCAACATCAAACGTCAGCCTATGTCGGTAACGCTACAGGGAGCTATCGGAAGGAAGCGAGTAGCTAGTAACGTAGGTCGTAATCCTCGTAGGTTGCAGAGAATGATAACAGACCCAGAGAGGCGTATCTTTGACAAGTACGTCAAGAGTAGGGGTGGAATCGTTCTAGTAGACCTATCAGGTTCTATGGACCTATCCAAAGACCAAGTTAAAGAGATCATGTTCTCAGCTAAAGGTTGTACCGTGTTGGGCTACTCAGCATCTTCATGGAGAAACAAAGGCAACCATAACCTCTGGGTGCTTGCAGACAAGGGCAAAATCTGTGATGAGCTACCAGATGTGCCGGGTGGTAACGGTAATGACCTTCCAGCCATCAAGTACGCAGTCAGCCTCAGAGAGCGCATGCAGACACCAGTCATCTGGGTAACAGACGGCATGGTCTACAAGCCAGAAGGTAACATCAAATACGATGAGCTAGAGTGCGCTATCTACGCTAAGAAGAACTTTGTTCACATGGAGTACGACCCAGACGGAGCTATTGATTACCTAAAGGGTTTAGAGCGAGGTAACACTCACAGACCTAAGCTGATTGATAGGTGGAAAGACCTAATCAACACAGAGGCTGTAGGTTACTAAAATCTTGAGGGTGGGGATAGTAGCTCCTCCCCACCCTCATATTAGAAGAACGACAGCCCCATCGTTCAAACCATAGGCTATAACACGACATCACTTGTCAAGGGAACTTATATAGATTAAATTAAGGATATGGATATGAAGATAGACCAAACAATCGCAGAGATGAACTTAGGGATAAGCAAAGAGTTGCAGTATCGCTATCGCAACGGACCAAAGTTCTGCCCAGAGTGTGGAGATAGTTCACCTCACGTTATTGAGAACATGACGATACACACAGATGAGCATGGAGTTCATGGCAATCAAACAGTTCGTTGCTCCATGGAGTGCAAAGCAGAGTGGCAGGAAGTATGGGTTTCAAACGGAGAAGGTCAGCTAAAGATAAACGAGTTCATCATTTTACGATCCGGACTCACACAGAATGGAACCTTTCGTGCAAAAAAGTGACCCACTTTTTACGCTGAATAACGAAGTGGCAGACGTTAGCGATCAGAACATAGAAGAAGTGTTCAAGTTCTGGGTTGCGACTTTCGGCAAACGCAGTAGTACCGTACTAGACGATGCACGCAGAAAGAAGCTACGAGTAGCGCTAAAGCACTACAGCGTTGAGGAATGCAAGCAAGCAATCAAGGGCTGTAGCCTCTCCCCATGGCACACAGGACACAACCCGAACAACAAGAAGTACCATGAACTGACTCTCATCTTCCGTAACGCAGACAAGATAGAGACATTCATAGATATCTACGAAGCAGAAAGCACAGCAGAGACAGAGCTAAACGAGTGGCTAAACGACTCTAACTAGTCCTAATGTTGCATTCAGCACAGAACTCAGCCGAACCTATCATCAAGGGTTCGGCATCTTCGTATGCACAGGGATACGGATTACCACACGGACCTATTAGCTTATCTTTCCCTTCAACGTAATTCCGAAGTACGTCAGTCACCGTAGGTATCGGAGCCACTGGGTCTGGCGCTCTTGGGACTTCAATGGTGTCCCTAGCACACTGCATTAGAGCATAACACACATACTCTGACATACTCATGCCCTCTTTCGAGCTCGCTTCTTTGATCAAATCTTTCAACCAAATTGGCAACGAAACATGTAACTTAGTTAATTTATTCTTTTGTTCCAAAATCATCTAAACTTTCTATCCCAGCTTCCTTAAGAGTCATGGTAAGCAAAAGTTCAGTTAAAGTTATGTCATGCCCTTCAGCTATCTTAAGCATTAGGTTCTTCAAACGAGGGTCAACCTTAAAAGACATGCCAACTTTATCCGATTGCTCGTCAGCTTTCTTAGGCGGTCTGCCCGTTCTCATCACATGAAATGAATCTCGCATACTCATTATTCTACCTCTTAATCCTAAATCCTCTAAAAGTAATCCCGTTTAAACGAAAAAGTGGGGCACTTTTTAACCATTTCGCTGCGGGCCCGGTAGCCAATTGGGGTACTAAACCCGTTCATACTCTTGCTTCCCAGTAAAAATCGTGTCACTTTTGTACTTTTCTGCTGCTACTGATCCATTTCGCTGCCGCCGATTCATTTACAGTGAAAAAATCGTGCCACTTTTTTGCATGAATTGTAGTGCCCTGTCTGCAGACGAACATATGTTCGCCGTCCTGACGCATCTTTAACGAAAAAATCGTGCCACTTTTAAACAACTCCGCTGCGGGCCCGGCGGCATAAACCGAAAAACCACCCCACTTTTACAGGAAAACCTCCGCCCGCTGCCGCATCGCATTTAACGAAAAAACCACCCCACTTTTTTAATTAAGCATTGATCCCGGGGAACATGTGCTGACCCTCACCTAAAAAGGTGCAAAACCCTACCTGCCAACCACGAACAGGTAAACCCACCTCACACATGTGCGCTTACAAGAGCTATGGTGTTCCTATGGCG
>Ga0098038_1001154_pt1 | contig 11566 bp, 8 predicted proteins | sample 5B_taG_FD_75051 | JGI IMG/M metagenome (GOLD analysis project Ga0098038, IMG submission 75051) | Marine viral communities from the Subarctic Pacific Ocean - 5B_ETSP_OMZ_AT15132_CsCl metaG | ecosystem: Environmental > Aquatic > Marine > Oceanic | place: Pacific Ocean | collected 2015-01-08 | reverse complement strand
TTTTATCTGGCGTGATAATTATGTGTTCATTCAACCATTTGAAATCTTCTAAAACCTTATCTGAATCAGGATGTTTTTGTATTATGAAGAATGATTTATCGTCTTTGTGTTTAACCCACAGTGCTGACAATCCATTGTTTTCATGTAATGGATGTAGGAAAGGTTCTTTAAATATAGGTATAACACAATAATACATACTACAATATATAACATTTATTTGTTAAAAACAAGCTTTTTTTACTAATCTCTAATCTTTGTTAAAAAGGTCTCTAACTTCAAAATTACCTAATGTTATTGTATCTCCATTTTCAAAATATTCTTTTAATGTAGCATAACTGTCAGCTGTAAAGCCTTGTGTGCCTGGTGCTGGTAATATAGCAAACTCTTGACTATTTCTAACCCACATATGATATTTTTCAGCAATTATGCCTCTCTTAGGTGAAAAAGGAGGTAACATTAATGTTGTATATTTTTTTCGTTCTACAGCTGCTGGAACATATTGTGTTATTCCAATATTTCCTTGCTCTGCTTCTTCATTTATGTAATTCCCATGATATTTTGAATTAACAGCCGCAGCCATAGAGTGTACAAGAGCATCAACTTTTATATCAGCGGTTGTTACACCACCTGATGGTGGTACTGAAAATTCAGCTACCTGCTTTTCATAACTATTAGTAATTCCTCCTCTAGGTATGGGAACGGGCTGGCTTTGATTCGTTCCTGGTTCTTGAGATTGTACAACTCTTAAACCTTTGTTTTTTAATTGGCTGGTTAAAGTGTCTGCATTTGAATCATCTAAATTAACCATCATTGTATTAAATGTTAAACCAGGCAAATCATTGTCAGTTTCCTCCACAAAAAATTTAACTCCTTCTGAATTAAATTCAAACTCAAAAATATGACTTAAAGCACTACCTTCTTTTAACGTATGTAATGGTTTAACATACATCATATATTTTACTAAGTCTTCAATGTTTAAAGCTGCAGAATCACGTTCAGGATCTACCATTTTTTGATTAAACATAGGATTTTGTTTTCCAATATTTTGACCAAAAAAATTACCTGTAACTTTTATTTTTTCGAAATTAAAATCACCTTGAGTAAATATATTAGCGGACACAACTTTTCTATTATCATCACTTATTTTAAATATATCATTTGTTAAGTCAGGAAATATTTCTCTAAATTGGGTGTCAAAAGTTGTTGTCCAATCACTCCCATCTATTTGATGAGAAACTTTCACAATTTGTAAATAAGTTTTATCTAAGTACATTTGTGGTAAATAATCAACTTTAAATACATCACCAGGAACAACAGAGCTTATACCATGAATTGAAAGGCTCAATGTATAAGGTAATAGTCTTGGAACTTCAATCAATGTTTTTTCAGATAAAAAACCTTTATAATATTCAGATAAACTGCTGTAAACTTTATGAGGATTCAGTCCTTTCTCCATATGACGATTGTTATTATTTACTGATACTTGTTGTTCTGTTTTCTTAATTTCTTTAGAATCATCATCTACATCTTTATTGGTATAAGTTTTGAAATCCTCACTCATTATAGCATTTGGATTATTATTCAATAACTCGTCAAACAAATTTTGGTCTTCTTCATTTGTTGCAATAAAATTATTTGGTTTAAAATCTCCTTGAGTGGAATCTAAAGTTTTTAAATCATCACTAATTAAATCATTTTCTCTGTTAAATATATTTGCAAAACCATTATCTCTTGTATCATTTATCCTACTTGCGGCTCTATGATTACCATAGTCAGGAAATTGTAGTATTTTTGGTGAAAATGAATCCATCGCCTCAATCCCAACCACTCTTCTAATATCTTCTTCTGTTGAAAAAATATTATTCATAGGATTTTGCCCTCTAATTGCATACATACTTCCAATATCACCTTGTGGTAATTTAAATTCTAAATTATAATCTTTAACAATAGAACTAGGTGACATAATGTTAAAAGTATAAAAAGGAAATTTACTTGAATTTATTTTTTGGTTTAATTCTTTATTAAAAGCATAATTTTTATCTATAATTTCAATTTTTGAGTCCACAGAACCCATTTTCATATGCCAATCAAATAAACCATCAGAAGCATCATTGATAGATTTTAAAATTGATTTCATAACAGCCGTAATGTTTTTATTTTTATTATCTTTAAAAGCGTCTTTTACAAACTTCATGTTTATAAAAACCTCTCTTAATGGAATTTTACCAAAATTAGTATCACCTTTATCAGATTTTGCACTTCCTAAATAGTTTGGTGCGTATTTTCCTTTTTTCCAAGAATAAGACCCATCACCACCATCAGGACTTGAATTACCCCACCACGGTGGAAAAAAATAATCAGGCGGAGCTCCACTTTCAAATCCTGTTTTTTGAATCTGAGCGTGAAGGTTACTAAATGTTGTATAAGATAATGATGAATCCATTCTTACATTAAAGTTCATACCTTTTTGTACATCATCAGCGTCTATTCCAAAACCATAATTTGAATTAATTATTAAATCCTCTACTCGTCCCCAAGAAATGTAACAATCCTCAGCTTCTAATCCATCAATAAAAAAACCAAACTCAACCGCGGTGTTTGGTATTTTCTTTAAAGTTAATCCAAAATTAAGAGCGAATAGGTATCTTAGATTGTTTTGATATGTTTGAACTGCTGCTGGATTCGAATCATATGCTACACTTTGGTTTATGGCGTTTAACAAAGTTTTTTTTAATTCTCTTTGTTCAGAAGTATCCGTTGGAAGTTCTTCGATTAATCTCTTTAAACCAAATTTGTAAATACCACTTGTTAATTCAAAATCAATAAGCTTTTCATTTTTATCATCATTTGTAAAACTTAACAACGCAGAATTGGAAGAAGTTAATGTAACAGAACACTCCACACTACCATTATGTAACACTTTAGCGTTATAATCAGTAACTATACCTTGTATTACCTCCAATTTACCTTGATTTTTTGTAACAACTCCCATAAGTTCTCTATCTGCATCTTTCTTTGGCTCATTGTACAAAAAATGTTCAATGCTGTTGAATTGACTTTTTTCAATCAACTCATTTGGGTCATATAATTCCGCATCATTCCAACCAAAATCAACAAATATAGATGCTCCTGGTTTTAAAAAGTATCGATTATAAATTCTATCAAAATCTTCAAAATTATGAACTATAAAATTTACAGTAGTTTTTTTAATTACACCCAATGTTCCAGCAGTTTCTGAAGTCATAGAGGTAATTCCAGCAGTTGGTCTTAATAATGGATTGTTTTTTAACTCGTTTGGAAATACTTCTTCAGCAATTTTATCAATTTGGTCTTTACTTAAATTTTTCGATTCTAATATTTCATCTGTTTCCTCTACTTGACTATTAATATTCATATTACTTATACGTTTTGTTCGCATCAAATCTTTATTTTCACTAGCTCCAGGATTATTTAGCTCTGATAAAGGTTTGTTAATATCATAAGATTTATATCCAGTTTGATATCCATGATCACCAATAATATACACGGCTTGTTCATATGGAATTTCACCATGTGAAATTTTTTCACCCATTGTAATTGTTTCTACTTTTTTAGAATCTGCTTTATCTGAAGTTAATTGTTGCATTTGCTGTTCTTGAATATTATTGTTATCAGTATTAACTGGGTTTGTTGACTCAACGACAGTTGGATAAACGTCTGGACTGTTTGAAAATCTATCAGAACTAGTGTTTAAATCATCATCAGGATAATCATCAGGATTTATATCGTCTGGTGTTCTTGAGTCGACATTCGTCAGCTGAGCATTCATCTCAATATTATCATCTGGTACTAATGTTGAACTATTTTCATCACTATAAGGTCCGGTTTGTAGTTTAAATTTTTTTAAACTATTTAATCTCTCTCTACTTTGCTGACTTGCATATATGTCAGCTACTGAAGGGTTTTTACTTGTCATTCCTGAACTGTTTAGTGAAGAAGCTTGCATTGTTGTTTGATGTTGTTTTACTTGATTGGTAGTAACCTTAAATTCTTTTAGTTCTTCTACAGTTTCAGGTAAGTTAGTATATGTGTTATCAGGACCAAAGCCAGATTTATTGATAGCTTTATTTAAATCAACTTCTCTTTGCAAAACTTGTTCTTTACTTAATGATGTGATTTTGACTTTCTCTATTAACTCCTCCATAGCCACAATTTTTGGAGCAACCCACATTCTAATAAAAGGTATTTTTTCACTCAAATAACCTTGTTGTTTTTTATCAAGTTGGTTTTGAACCTCTAATGGAATTGGAGCTCCGAATAATCTTTCATTTATCATTTTAAAAACCTGTTGTATTTTCTATGGATGTTGGTATTCGTAAGGAAGTTCCTGCTGGTATATTCATAGATGTTAAATTATTAACTTTAGCTATAAACCACCAAAGTGAAGCATTACCATAAAATCTAACAGCTAAATTGTCACATCTATCACCCTCTTGTGATATAAAATAATTGTCACTATTTTTTTCTTCAACTTTTTTATAAATGGTTGTTGCATAATAATTTTTTTTATTTTTTCGAAATAGTCTTGTATTTTTATATCTAGCCAAAGTTATTCTCCTATAAAGGTATATCGGATGGTATGTTACCAACTCGTCCTATTGTGTCTGCTGCTCTTGCAGTTCGTTCTTCTTTAGCCCTTAATTCACTCATACCATAAAATCTAGTATTGATATTTGGTGTTTCGTCATGAATCACTTGGTATCCAATTGTTGCATTTATATGTCTTGGTGCTCTTCCGAGCTTTGGATCTGTTTCATAAGTTGAGGATTGGTCTATTGCATAAGATATAGATTTCAAATACCCCAATAGTTCTTTATCCGTTGTTCCAAATAATTCACCATATCTTAATTTAGTTAATGGTGATTGCATTTGAGTTCCATAAGTTTCAACATATTTAGGATAACACAATGATGTTAATCTATCCATTTTTTTATAAATACTTTTTAATTCTTCTGCAGTTTGAGCTACTAATTTTAAAGTAAATGAAATTTCTCTCTCCCCTCTTTCATAAACATAAACAGGCTCACTTCTTCCAACATAATTATGTGTGGCATAAGATGGTGAAATGTTTTCTGTTAATCCTTCAATATATGCTCTAAAAAATACATAAGAACCATCTCTTAAATCTTTAAAGTAAAATGGTATTCCATCTTTTTCACCATCGACACTAAATTTAAGTGCATCACCTTTTACTGTTTCGCCATCTTCCAATACAAACTCTGTATTTAAATTACCAGCAGCATTTAAACTGGTGCCTTTTATCATTTGTTGTAAAGTTTGTTTATCACCAGTATTTGTTTTTGGAACTGTTGTTCCAGCATCAAATGGATTTAGACTTGATATTGCAGCACCAAGTTGGTCGAAAAATCCACCAGCTGAACCATCACTTCCACCATTAGCTTTTGTAAACGTATCGTTAATTGAAAAACCAGCGTTTGTAGTTCTTGAACTATAACCCGACTCACCTCTGAAAAGACTAGCTAATTCTTCGTTAACAGTTAGATTTTCATATTCTTGAATTGCATCTGCTAAACCCTCAGACTTAGCAAATGACCTTCTAAATTGAACTTCAGGTATACCTTGACCAAACACTCTAAGAGTGCTTGCTAAAAGAGTGTTAAGTGGATTATATGTAACTCCAAATCTTTGTTGTGTTCTCAACAAAGTATCATCTTTACCTCTAAATACAATGTTTTCAATTAATGCATTTGAATTTTGTCTTAAAATAAAAGCGACACCCTCAGCTGAAGTTAAAAACTGAAGTATTCTATCACCATCGTTTAAAGCTCTTACCACTGGACTAAATCGACTCCCTCTATTATTATCTCTATCACCAATGTCGGTAACTCTATATGGTTCACCATTACCACTTAAACCTCTTCTACTAAACCCCCCAACAATACCAGTTTTTTCACCATAGTGAGGCGCTGATTGGCCACCATCACCTCCAATATTGTAATTAATATCTAACATATCCCTATTTACATTTGCACCATAACTTATAGCTGATATTCCTTTATATAATGGATTAGCTTTTGGTGAGTGATTTGAATTGTATAAATTTTCCCAACTTAAATTTTCTTTAAATTGTCCACCTAATTCAGTTAATGGTGTGTATGGTAATTCATTATTACCAACTGCAGTTGAAAAGTCAGTTGGATTTGTAGCCTCATTAAAAGAGTTATTTACATTAAAGTATAATGTTCCCTCTTTTGGTGTAGTAGCTCTTGGGTCGAATGTTTGGTCTTTAAATAATTGTTCACTAATTGGACCTGTTTCTGGTTTTACAAATAAATTATCATTTTGAAAGTCTTGACTGAATTGAACTGGATTGTAAACTCTACCCCTCAGTAAAGAATCCAATGAGGGATTAAGTCGTCCACCTCTATTTTCCATACTTACATTAAACTCAGTATGAGTTTGATTTATAAAATTATTTTCATTATAATTTAATTTAGTGTCAAATTTTCCTTGTGGTTGATTTTCAATGTATAAATCAAACTTAGAAAAAATACCATCATCAAATTGTGTATCAAAATCAAACTGAGATGAAAATGTTTGTCCATTTCTTTTAAAATTACCTGTTAAAACAGATAAATTATCATCATATATACTGTTAAAGTTCAATAAATTAGACAATATAGGGAGATTTAAACCATTATCAAATTTACTATCAAAATTTAATAAATTGGTTTGTTGAAAATCATTATCAAATTGTCTTGGAAAAGTAGTTAAATCAGATTGATTATCTTGAAACTTTGTATTTGTAGGGCTAAATATACTTTTTAGTTTTAATAAACTCATACCGATATAGTCTCCATAGCTTCTGCAAATTTTCCAGCTTGTTTTTGAGTTGCGGTTATTAATTCTTGATTTTGTTGTCTTATTTTTTTGTTTTCTTCAACTAAACCTCTTACTCCTCCAGCAACTGCTGACTCCATATCTTGTTTTGTCATTCCACCACCATTAACGGCCGCACCTAATATAGCTGAGTCTTTAGCATTCAATACCGTTTCACCTTTATGTAGTTGTGCTACAAGACCATCTGCTTTAACACCTCCAATTTCAGTACCTGTTTTTAATTGCATCAATGAAGATAAAACAGGTGCAAGAATCGCAGGTATTCCTAAAATTAATCCCAGCCCCAATGGACCCATAAATCCAGCACTTTTTCCAAGTGCAGTTGCAGCTGAAAATACAAAGTTTGCGATTGATTTACCTAACATTAATCCCAATAATCCTGTTACTATTGGTATTAATACTTTACTCTCAGACAATCCTTTTGTAAAATTTGCAATTCCTCCAGCAATAGCAGCTACAGTAGGTCCTATTGATATAACTAATTCAGCACCAACTCTTTGTAAATCAGCTACAATCTTAGCCATATTATCCATTGACTTCCTACCAATCATTTTTTCTAAACCTGGCTGTTGAGCAATTGCTTCACCAATACTTCTAACTTTATCTTGATTGGTAACCATTTTAGCCAACTGAGTCTCTTCCATACTTAAAGCTGCAGCTAATGCTCGTCTTTGAAATAAATTCATTTTTTGAAATTCTGCTTGTGAACCAACTTGTCTTGTTATCTCAACTGCAAATGCTTCAGCTTCACCAGCCATAGCTAACTCTCTTGCTTTTTGTAAATTAACATCTCTACCCAACATTATAGAAGCTTCTATTTCTTTATTCAATGAATCTTGGAAATTTAACACACCCTCCATAGAACCTGCAATCGCGTCTAATGTTGTTCCTAATTTTGTTGCTTGAATAGCGGCTTTAGCTAAATTGTCAGGAGTCATACCTGTAAACATAGCGATAGTTTTTGATGATTTTGCAACATCTCTCATCACAGTAGTTGGTGACACCCCTTCAGCATCAGCCAATAAAGCAACTTGCTTTGAAAAGTTTTGAGCTGTATCGAATGACATTCCAGCTATTTGAGTTAATGTACCTAATAAATTAGTACCCTCCTCATTACTTAATCCAAGAGCCATAGAAGTATCCATTATACCTTGAGCCATAGCAACTGATTCATCCCTACCAAATCCAAAATTATCAGTTAAATCTTTTGATATACTAGCTACAGCTTCTATGTTTTGTCCTAATGAAACAGCTGCTGCTCCTGCTTCTAACATATCATTTTTAAATTCTTTATTAGTCATTCCAAGAGCACCAAAGTTTTTACCAATAGTCCTTGTCATAGCATTGAATTTAGTAAATACCCCTATTATTCCACCAGTTATTCCAAGCACACCAGTCAGTCCTTTAGCCATACCATGTACGGCACCAACTTGCTTTTCGAAAGCTTTCATTTTCTTTTCTTGGATTTTTTTATTTTCCTTTTCAATTTTATTTTCTTGAATTTTTTTTGTAACTATTTCAGCATTGTCTTTATATTTTTTAGCTAAACGAGTGTTTCCTTGTTTTGCAAACTCATTAGCTTTTTTCATTAAATCATTTTGAATTATTTGAAGTTTTTTATTATTGTCAGCAGATTTAACAGCATCCTCCATAAGAGAAACTCTGTCGTTTATGGTAGTGTTACCTTTTACTGATTCATAATTACCTTTTTCAATAGCTATTTGTTGCTCTTTATAAAGAGCACTTAATTCAGTCTCTAAGGATATTCGTTCTTTTATTTCTTCATTTGCCATTATTTTATCCTATGAAGTCGTCAATGGTTACTTTTTTAGGTTTGTATGATTTATGGTTGGGGTCTACTTTTAAAGCTTTTTTATTAAAATCATCCCATAAATCTTTTAATTCTTGATTCAAATTATCTATGTCTTTTTTGATTGTTTTATCTCTTTTTATTTCACGATTAGCTAATTTGTTAGCTATTTTATCACGAAGTTTTTTTAAAAAGTTTTCTGATAAAATATTATTATTATCCATATATGATTTTTTCTTTGACATAATACTCTCCTAATTAGATGTATCTATTCATATATAAATATCAAATTTGTGAAAAATTATGTTTTAAATCTTAGGAATCCATTTTAATTACTTTTGGACGTTGGAAAATATTGCTAAATAGATTTTCTGAACCTGAAGTATAAAACAATAAACCAGCAGCACTAGTGGATGCTGATAAGATTGTTTTCGGTCCAATTGAAGGATTTCCACTACCATCATAAGTAACATTATGAACTGAACCCGTAACAACTATATTTCTGCGTGGGTCGTATATTCTTGGTACAATTGGATCTCCAGTAGATGGATATCCAAAGTCTTCTGCTTGAGAATCTTCTTTAAATACCGTAAAATTAATAAATCTACCACCTAAATTACCTTCTTGAGTAACAAATGCAAATTGATTATCATGCCAAGCAGATGCACCACAACACATTGGAAATTTAACTGCTTGAGATGATGTGGCAAACCAACCAACTATAAAATCATTTGTTCCATCGGTTGAACCTGACATATCATTTGAAGCTGAATCGAATAAACTACCTGAACCTTTACCAATTGAATTATTCCACATTATACTTTGTATATCAGATGTTTGTTTATGTCCAAATGAATGCGCAGGGACTGCAGCACCTAAATTTATAGGTGGTTCGAGTGATATCTGACCATCTCCTATATTATAACCCGTACCTGATGAAGGAGGTGAACCCATATTATGAGTGCATTGATAACCATAAGTACCCTGAGGAGCTGACGAGTCATCTGTTGAAGCATTACTATAACCTGCATCAGTACATTCGTGAAATGGAAGTTGACCAAAATCTTCAGCGGTTGGAAAATCTAAAAAATTACTATCTTGCCTAAACATTGGTATTTCAAATCCATTATAAGCAATTCCATTTTGAATATCTTGAGGATGAGATTTTATAAACCAATAACCAGAACCACTGGTAAATTCAGATATGTTTCCTCTCCAAGCTGCTGTGCCTGCGTCTAAAGGGTCAGTCATTGAATAAAGCATAGAAGTTCCTTCACCAATTATTTTAAGATAACCATTATTATGTAAAGCAAATTCATCACCAGAACCAGTCCTTACAGCTTGTCCAAATAGTTTATTTTTAGGAAATGGATAAGCTGTCATGTATGAACCAGCTCCTCTATTAATTGTTTCTGTATGATTTATTAATTCACCTGATATGGATGCGGTTAAGTTAAAAGTAGCACTACCTGATGGTGGTTTTATCCAATATGATTTTTTAGGGTCTATTTCAGTTAAACTACCAACGAATTGACCAAGATCTGACATAAAAACAGATGATTCAGCCTCACCAATTATAGCACCTAAAACACTTGAAGATGGTGGAGTTCCACCAATTGAACCTCCAAGAGCTTCATTTAAAGTAGTTGGTGTAAAGGGTGGATTTACTACAAATGGAAAACTTACTAAGTGAGCAGTTCCACCAAGTGAATACGATATTTGTCCTTGAGCTCCAATAATGGGCATTTAATTTATCTCCATTTGTTTATTATAAATATTAAAAAATTTTAAAATCATCTTTTAAATCTTGGATTGATTTGTGACTTTGCTTTTTGATTTTGTTTTTTTATTTCATCATTTTCTTTTTGACGAGTATCAATTAATTCTTTATAATAAAAATTTCTTAAATATACGGGCATTTCATACACATCCGAGTGGGTAAATCCCTGTCCATGATACATTAATTGAAATATTTGTTTATGAAGGTTTGGTTTATCCTTCGGAGTCAGGCCAAAAAAACCCAACCGTCATCGGTATCATTACCTTGACGGACTCACCTCCCATTTCTATTTCTTGTTCTAATTCAATATCTGGAGCAACATCTTTAATTTGCTTTCTTAAATGCATTGAATCTCTAGCAAGTAAATTCTGAACAAAATTATTTATTGTAGATTGTTTTTCATCACCATCAACCGATACAATAGTGTATCTCAATCTTGTGGTTAATTCAGGTGTTACAATAGAATTAATTTTTTCTGAAGCTTTTAGCTCTTCGTTTATTAATCGTTCCTCTTTACCAGTTAATAACTTAAAAATTACTTTTTGTTTTGATATTGGAAGTTTAACTTCAAATTTGTTTTCTTTAATATCTTCTGATAATTTTTTGAATGGACAATCAGCTAAATTAAAAGTTTTAACAATTGTCCCACCCTCAATACTATTTGGTATTTCACAAGTGTATTCAGGACCATAGGCTAATATTCTAGCCGCAACCATCACAGCATTTTTATCACCTAATATTAAATCATCAGATTTTACACCTTTGGTTAATATTAATGAATCTAATAAAGTATCAATCACGATACCTTTTTTTATTAAATTTTGTGATGTCAATATATCTTCTTCTTTTGCTGTCATATATTTAATTTCTATTTTACCATCTTTCAATGGGTGCCCTTCTGAATATAACCTACCCTCACTTGGTAAATCAATTATTTCACTTGGAAATTTATTATCTGCCATTATAACCTCCGATTATTTTGATTCGGAAACAGACGCTTGTCTATAACCTGTAACTAATTTTTTTATTTCACCGATAGCTTTTCTAGCTCTACCACCAGCTGCTTTTGTACCTTT
>Ga0098038_1001153_pt1 | contig 11575 bp, 5 predicted proteins | sample 5B_taG_FD_75051 | JGI IMG/M metagenome (GOLD analysis project Ga0098038, IMG submission 75051) | Marine viral communities from the Subarctic Pacific Ocean - 5B_ETSP_OMZ_AT15132_CsCl metaG | ecosystem: Environmental > Aquatic > Marine > Oceanic | place: Pacific Ocean | collected 2015-01-08 | reverse complement strand
TGACAGGGTATTTAGAAGGTGGACCATCAGCCGAATTAGCGGCTTATGGGTCTGAAAATGAAGCTCTAAAACTAGGGGGGATTGCTTATGTTGATTCAAGCAATAGCAATGAATGGGTGTCTGTTACAGGATATGCTTTATCAACTGCTGATGGGATACCAACTACTACGCCTTTAGGCGGTATTGCAGGAAATCCTGTGTGGGAGTATCAGGGTGGGACACCGGGTTCAGGTGTTAGTCTAGATCTAAGCACTGAATATCATTTAATAGATACACCCGTGTATATTGGAAGAAGTGCTAAGACACAAGGAAGCACTCTTATACCGTGTACTCTGGGTAATTGGACATCGGGTTTAGGTCAAGACACAATTTATTCACAAATTGCTTGCGGAAATGTTGATGGCGATGGTAGTGCGGGCGGTGTTCAAAACACCTACTCTCAACTAAACCTACCTAGTAATGGTAATTATCAGTGGTCAAGTAATGCAAGTACTCAGGCATTTGCCCCCGGAACTGATGGAGATTTATTTTTTGGAGATTTTGTACATATGATTTATGGTGATACTTTTGGGGGTTCTACTGAAGGATTTGCTGACTACATACGGCAATTTATAAATGTTTCAAGTGAGGACCCGGTAGTGTATCCTGACTTTACAACAGGGTGTGCAGAGTGTCAATATTCTCAAATTAATTATGATGGAACGTCTTCATGGAATACGGGAGCAGAAAATAAAAGTATCTTTGTAAATAGCGCACAGGTGCAGCTTTATAAATCCAACTCTGATACTGAGAATATAAAATCTCCGGGATGGGGTATGGCAGTAATTCCATTGACAGGAGTATTGGCAAGCAATGAAAATATAAATATTCAAATTACTTCTTTAGGAAATCAATGCGCTTTCAAGGCACAGGTAGGGGAAGTGGGAGCTTTAACGGCTATGGTAGATGTTTATAAACCTCAAAATATTGCGGGTACTGATTATACTATTAGCAGTATGTGTGGTGGAGGAGCTTTACCTCCTGCAGAAACATGTTTCATTGCTCATAATGCTTATGGTGGATTAGTTGATGGAGACTTTACAGGTTCCGAAGGGCCTTGTGTTCCCGGGGTGGCAGGTACAGCAGGTACACCTTGTGCAAATTCCGGAGCGATTTCAACTACTCGTCCTTACTTAAATGATATGGTTTTTAAAGATAATAATGGAGCAACTAGAATGGATGCGGGAGTTTACTTTGTGATAATAGGTGCAACTAATTTTACTTTTAAAGTAGATAATTGGGGTGTGGTGCGATGCATACAACCATGCACTGACGGTTCTTGTTCTTAATATAAAATAAAAAATATGCAAAATTACAATACTTTAACATATAGCGAAACATCTAAAGGATGGCCTTCTTTTTATAGTATGGGTGCTGAAGGAATGGTGGGAATGAATAATTACTTTTATTCATTTAAAGGAGGATTATTATATAGGCACAACACCAATGCAACTAGAGCAAAGTTTTATGACACTAATTATGACGCTTCTATTACTACGGTATTTAATAAGTCACCATTAGAAGCTAAATTATTTAAAACTCTTTCATTACAATCTACAAGCGCATGGGGTGTAACAGGAAATGCTATTCAAGGTTCAATAACACAGATAGCTAAGTATCCTGACCCTGATCTTCAAACCACCAATCCGGGAGAAGTTTTAACCGGTAATGTAATAGAGATTGAATTATCGGCAGATGACTTTGAACAAAAAGAAGGAGTATGGTATTCGTATATTAGAAACAAATTTACTACTCCTGCTAACACTCCAATTAGTACTAGCGATTTTGGAACTAGATCTATCAAAGGAATAGGGGGAGTTAGTGCTAGAGCGGGAGAAGATACTGCAAATTGCTTTCTTACTTTTCCCGCAGACCAACCTATCCCTAGCTCTTTAAATATAGGAGATTATTTATATCAAGGCTCTACTCTTCCTATTAAAATTGTGGGAATAGTGCTAAGTATTGATAGGTTAAATAATAAAGTTGAGATTGATAATGATACAGTTACTCATACTAGTTTAACTATTGCGGATTTAAGTTTTAAATATTATGTTCCTAATTTAGAAATTGAGTCACATGGAATCTTAGGACACCATTTAGAAATAACTTTAACTAATAATACAAACGCATATACAGAGTTGTTTGCAGTTGAGTCGGAGATAATGAAAAGTTATCCATAATTTTATTATCTTTGTAGTAATGAAATTAAATATAAAACCATTATCTTCTGAAGATTATGATAAAATACTTGTAGGATGGTGGAAAGATTGGGGTTGGGAAGCCCCGCCACGCGATTTTTTACCTCAAAATGGTGAGGGTGGTATAATGGTATACGAAAATGAAACTCCCATATGCGCAGGGTTTTTATACAACACCAACGCAAAAGTTGGATGGGTTGAATGGGTTATTTCAGATAAAAAGTATACCAAAAGAAAAGAGAGAAAAGAAGCTTTGAAAATGCTTCTAACTCATTTAACAGGTTTATGTGGGTCAATGGGAAAAAAATATGTGTATGCATTAATAAAAAATCCTAGTTTGGCTCGAGTGTATAAGTCTTTAGATTATAAAAAAGCAGATACTTATAACACTGAAATGATAAAAACATTTAACTAATATGGCAGGAATAACAGCAATAATTACAGCCGCAGCCGCAGGAGCTTCTCTTATCTCCGGCATATCGGCTACTCGACGAGCTTCTTCACAAGCTAAAGATGCAGCAGATGACAGAGACGAGGCAGAAACAGCCGCAGCCGCAGCTTTTCAAGAAGCTGAGGATACTTTAGGTGTTAATTTTATGGAGGGGTTGAGTATCAATAAAACTCCATATGAAGATGAAAGACAAGCTAGGCTTGTAACTAGTCAATCCGTAATAGATGCTGTGCGTGAGGGCGACACTAGAGGTGTAGCAGGTACAGCGGGAAGAATATTGGCAGCCGACTTAGATGCTCAACAAAAAACCACCGAGTCTATGATTGAGGAGATGGAGGCTATTGATTTGTTAAAACGACAGGAAGATGCACGACTTGCAGATGCAATGAGAGAATTAAAACTTAAAGAAACAGAAGGTGCACAAGCAGCTGCTGCAGATGCAGAGAACAGAAGAGTAGAAGCTTTGGAAAGAAAAAGTCAATCATTTCAAAATACTATTGGAAACGTGATGGGCATCCTCCCTATGTTCGGTGCTTTAGGTGCAGGTCAAACACCCGCACAACCCAAGGCTCTAGATACGTTTTATAATCCTGACGCTCTTTCAAGTTCAGGCACTACGCCCCCAATGAATATAGCGGGACTACAGGGTTTGGTTAGCGGATCAGGAGGTGGAGAGGGAAGAATGGCATACACTCCTAATGCTCAACAAGGCATGTTGTATAATAATTATATGCGAGAAAAAGCAATCCAAAGAGAAGCTGCACAAAATAAAACACAAGAAATGTTTGATGTTTCTCTAGACGCATTGACCCTTAAAAAGTAAACTATGGCAACGTATTACGGTTATGATAAAAGAGGTCCTGTTAAAAGTGTAGATTGGACTAAGATTAGTACTGATCTTACCTCTATGCTTGATAAAGAGGTGCAAAGACGAGAAGGTGTTATTAAAGAAATTGATGATAATACTGATGAGTTTTTAAAAACATTGGAAGATAATCCTCAAGGTCTACATAAGGGTATCAATGAGGGATTGTCTACATTTTCTAATGATGTAAGAGAAATGGCTTTAATGCAAGAGAAGTTATTAAAGTCAGGCAAGTTACCCTTAAAAGAATACACCCTACAAAGACAAAATTTAATAGACGATACTAATAGAATTTTTAGTGTAGGTGAAAGACTACAAAAAGAATACGGAGATATATTAGGAGGTTGGCAAAAGGGAGAGTTGCAAAAGCTAACTCTAGACCAATGGGATGGGTATTCTCAGTTAGTAGATTTTGACACTCACGGTCTTTATATAGACCCTAAAAGCGGAAAAGTTTTTACTGCAGAAAAAGATGAAGAAGGGGAAGGTTTCAAAACAGGAACTTTAAATTCTTTAGAAACTATTCTAAATGGAATGTCTCAGACTTATGTAAACTTTAACACTGAGGAATGGTTAAAAAGCCAAAGTGATTTGATTGCTCAATTTCAAGTTTATGCTAAGGACGGTAGCCTAACCAAAGACCCCACGATTAGAAAAAACTTTAATACAGTCAAAAACTCTTTGGTTTCAGGAGTTATGGCAGATGAGTATAATACTTCTAGTATTTTAACAGGAGATATAGGCGGTATTCGTGATGAGTTTGGTATACTAGACCCTAATAAAACTTATAAATACACACCTAACAAAGATGAGTTTGATAAAGACAAAACAGGAACTCTTATTTATAAAGAGCCTCAAGCTAATAATTCAGGCTTATTAGATTTAACCTTTCAGGACAGCCAATTAAAAGCTGTTAAAGATTATTTAGGGAATAGATTTGATATGACCTTAGATGTGGTTAAAACACCTCCTAAACCTAAGTCAGGTAGTGGATCTAAAACTAAAAGCATGCTTCAACCATCTCAGGTGGTAGACAAAATTAATATCCTTATGTCTGAGCCTTCAGTTGATAATGTAGAGTTAGCAGTGCAGGTGTTAAAAGAAAATTACAATACTTATAAATCTCTATTACCTAAAGAGAAACAAAAAACAATTCAAAAGATAGATAGAATAGATGAGAATCAAGATGGAAATGTTGATGCGTACAGTGTAACATTTGTTGATGCAGCAGGTAATCTTAGTGAACAAAAAGTTTCTATTAAAGAGGGAACAACTCCCGAGGCTAGGGCAGAAGCTTTATATTCTTTATTAAACCCTGTTAAAACGGAAGAGGGGGATTGGAATAAAGCCCTATCATCTTTTAATAAGAATGATGAGTTTGTAGATATTTCTGAATTAACCATTGCTCCTTTTATAAGTAGTGCTCCGGCTAAAACTTATGAAGCTGTAAAATTTGATGTCCTACAGCCTTCGTCTAAATCACCAACTGTAAGTGCTTACATAACAGATTTAGGTAAAGCGGGTAGAAAAGAAAAACCTCAAGCTTTAGCTAGTGCATTAAATTACGCTTTAGAATCTTCAGGATTTGATAGGTTGTCTTTACCTAATGTAGAAATACAAGAGGATGAAGACCGAGAAGTTTATAAGGTTATCATAGATGGTCAAGAGATTAATACAATTTCTTGGGACAGTAGAACGGTTAGCGATATAGCAGACCAATTACAACGTACATATGATTTGTATATTAAATCTATTAATCCGGGTGGCGGCACAACTGCAAACCCTGTGTTAGAAAAAGATAGTTTAGGATTATTTTAAAACTAAAAAATGAACGAAGAAGAAATAATATCAAACCAATTATTATCTATTGAGGATTTTGCTAAAAAAATAAAAGATAAATATCCTGAATACGAAGGGTTAGATAATGCCGTTCTCGTAAATAAAATTGTTGAAAAATATCCTGAGTATAAAACAGTTGTAGATTTAAAATCTCCTTTAGAGGACTTAAAAAAAAAAGGCGCATCTATGGTTATTGGGGGCGCGGACGATACGGTATCAGATTCGGACGATACTTCTGTGGACTCTACAGAAACTGATGTCACCATTACAGAAGAAGAACCTTCTGATGAAATAAAAACTGCTTTTGAAAAAAGATTTGGAAAGAATGGCTTCACCAATTTAATGGGAGACATATGGAGACAATGGCATGTGGGCCGTGCTCAAGGAAAAAGTATAGATGAATCTCTAACCTTATTTGCTAAGGGTGAGAATGTATCTGATGAACAAGTTCAAAACTACATAGAGGCTGTCCAAGAGATGCAGAACCAACCTGTATCAGATGAGATGAAAAGCTTTCAAAAAATTTATGAGGAAGAAGGAGGGGGATGGAGCGGATTCGTTAAAGGAGTGTCTAATAATTTTTCAGTTATCCCTCAGTTATTTGTTTCCTCAGTAGGAGCTATGGCTAACCCCACTGTGATGGGCTCAGGAGGTTTAGGGTTTCTCGGCGGTAATATTCCCGGAGCTATTTTTGCAGCAACCACTACCCTCGAAACAGGATTAACTTTTACCGAACTTTTACAGGAAGAGATTAATAAAAACCAAGGTGTAAAACCTGATGGTTCAGATATTAAAAGAATAAAGATAGGAAACCAAGAGGTTAGTTTAGCACAAAAGGGAAATGCTCCCATGACTAATGAAAACATAAGAGCGGTATTAGAAGATGAAGAAGCGATGGGTCGTATCCGTAGAAAAGCTGCAGGTAGAGGAGCAACTATTGGGATGATTGATGCCGTAACCGGTGGTGTAGCTATGAAGGTGACGGGAAAAACAGTTAAGTCTTTACAGAAATCTAAAAAACTAGCAGATGCAGGAGAAAAAATAGGGCGAAAAGGATTTTCTGATTTGGCGGCAAAGACAACAGGAGCCGTAACGGGTATAGGAGTAGAGGCCGGTGGTGGATCTTTGGGTGAAGTGGCAGGAAGAGTGGTAGCAGGGCAGCCCATGGAAACTGCGGACATTCTTTTTGAAGGAGTAGTAGGAGCTACAAGTGCACCCTTTACCGTTGGTAAGGCTCTTTACCAAACACCGGTATATAAAATAAATGGAGAAAGAAGATCGGGATATGAGGTAGTGGATTTATTAGAGAAGGGTACGGATAATGAAATAGCAGGTGTAGAAATTGACATCACTAATGACCCTGAGCTTTTAAATAAATTCAAACAAAGAAAGCAAAGTATTTATCAGGAAGCTAACATTAGAAATCAACTGCAACAGGCGGGTATTACAGACGAACAGCAGCTAGATGCCTTGACTAAATTGGAAGTTGAAAAGGCTAAGTTTAAAAATAATGATACTGACGCAGGTAAGAAGAAATTAAAAGATATTGAAAACAAAATAAATTCCGTGTTAGAAGGTGGAGTTTATGTGGTGGCCGAAACAGTAGCTGACGATGGAACTAAAACCTCTAATGAAATTTCTTTCACTAAAGATTTTGCAATTGAAGAATTAAAGAAAGAAGGGATTGACTCACCTAGTGAAAATCAAATACAAGAAAAACTTCAATCTCTTTTAAAAAATGCTCAGAAAAAACTTGGTATTACACCAACAGAAACTACAGAGGTAGATGTTGAAACCACGGGGACAGAAGTGGATGACACAGATTTAGATACAGAAGTAGATGCAGATGTAGAAACAGATGTAGACACAGAGGTGGACACAGAGGTAGATGTAGAAACTGAAACAGAGACGGGTGTGGATATTGACACAGACCTAGACACAGATGTAGAAGTAGATCCTCTAGAGTCGGAAGATTCAACTCTAGGTTTGGAGGATGAAATATATGTCACTATACAAAAAGCTAGAAAAGGTGACAAAGAAGCTCAAGCAGAACTAGAAGAGTACGGAATTAATTACAAAGACCCCGGCACAATGTATCGGTTTGTTTCTGAAGAGGAAGTGAACTCTTTAAAGAAAGGGGAGCGAGTAAAAGGAAGATTTGAAAAATATGTAGACATAACCAATGATCCTAATTACGAAAAGGCTAATGTAAAAGGAGGTAAACAAGGAGGTGTTTATAGGGTAAGATATAAAAAGAAAAACAAACTAGACACTGAGTTTCCTAATTCTCCTACAAGAGAAAAAAACATACAGGAAGGGGAGTTTAGTTTAATGGGTGGATACACATTAAGCGATGTAGATGTTATTGAACAACAGCAAGCAGATGGTTCATTTAAAGTGGTATATGATTCTAAAACTGAAACAACTACCGACACTGATGCGACTACAGAAACAGAAACGCAGGCAACAGAAGAGACCATTGCAGAAAAAGGTGGGGTAAAAGGTCCTAGTGCTAAAAAAATCTTAGGAATAAAAGACACTAAGGTAACAGTGAATGAAAGAGTGGCATTAAAAGATCAGATAAGATTAGAAGCTAAGGCTGCTCGGGAAGCTCAGAAAGATTATAAAGATAAACAAAAGCAAGTTTTATCTAAGATAAGTGAGTTGGTAAAGAAGGGAGAGCTTAAATCTACTGAAGCTAGAGCTTTAAATAATAAAATAAAAAGAACTAATTTTGATAACACCAAACAAGTAGACGCATTATTGACCTATGCTGATAAAGTTTTTTCAGATATAGACTATGCTTCAAAAGAAAACACCGCCAAATCTTTAAATAAAAGAACTAGAAAAAAAATAAACTCCGGGCGTTTAGGAAATAATCCTGATTTTAATAATGTAGTTTCTCAGATTTTATCTACTCCCATTGACGAGCTAACGGTAGATAATATAGATGCATATAATGAGTTCTTAAATAAGATAGCTAAGAGAGAAAAAGTAACTAGACTTGACCGAACTCTTCAAGAAGAAGCTGAGATTTTATTAGATAATATTACAACAGAAGTTGCAGAAGTAGAATCCGATTTGACTTATGATGAAAATAAAGGATTTGTTTACACCGAAGATACTCAAAAGATTATTGACAAAATAAATAGTCCTGAAGAAAACGGTCAATCTTTGATAGATGATAACTCAGAGTTTATTGAAAATGATTTAGATAAAGTAAATTCTGCAAGTCTAGAATTATTAGTAGATAAATTAAACTTAGCAGAGACCGATGCTAATACAGAAATTGTACAGAAGGTAAACGATTATGCGAAAAATAGGCAATCATTTATAAACAAGATTGACACTCAAGCAAAAAAAACAAATTTAAAAAACCTTCCTCTGACTAGTAGAGACCAAGAGGTTGGAGCAACCACATTAAAAAACATATCTAAAAATGACTTAGCTTTTTTAAGTGGTAATGAATTAAAACAATTAGAGATTCATTTAGATAACATTGAAGATGGTTTCTATACTCACTCGGCAAACAAACTTGCACAGAGAATAGCAGCCACTGATAGAGCTTTTAAAATGAAACCTATAGTAGATAATATAAAAAGCACTGCTGCGATATTAGCAACCGCTAGGTCTAGAGTAATAGCAGGGTTAAAGAATGTAGTAACGGAAGCCGGAATAGGTTCTAAAGGAGCTAAGGCTGTCGGACTTGTGGGACAAATGATTCGTTCTAACCCTATGTATGTGGTAGATCAAATGTTTGGCAACTATAAAGACAATACAATTAGAGAAAATATTTTTGACCCTACAGCTTCTGAGTATGCTAAGTTTCAAAATTGGGCAAATGAAAAAACAGACAAGCTAGAAAAGGTAGAGAACTTAATCGCTCCCACATCTAAGGAAACAGCTAATGACTCCGTAAAAAGAAGATATGAAATAACCACTTATCTAATTCAAAAAGAATTTGAAGCCAATGGCGGTAAGAAAGGAACAGCTTCGGCGATACAGTTTATAGAAAAAACTATTGAAAAGTACAATAACGATCCTAAAGCTAGCAGGTATACAGCAGCAGATATAAAAATACTCGAACAGATAGTTCAAGAATATAGTGAGAACAATGAGATTTCTTTAAAGAAAATGGAGGCAGGTATGTCTAAGAATACTAAGAAAGCCATTGAGACTTTAGAAGAAGTATACGGTGGTTTAGCTGAAATGCAATCTTATGCCACTAGTATTGTGAGGGGTCAGCCTTTTGATTTAGTTAATAGTTATGTTCATCATAAGGTAGAATATAATAAAGATCAGAACGACGATCAGTTAGCTCAGGCTAGTGAGTATATGAATATACAGCCCGGAACAAAATCTAAAACCGCTATCACTAGAACTGCGGGAGCAAAAGCAATTGACTTTGATCCTATAGCTACCGCTTTAAGAGGCTTGAGAAATACAGGGATGGATTATTTTTTAAGCAATGAAATATCCACTACAAGACAATCTTTGACAGAGCTTAGGAAAATAACTGAGGATAACGCTCGAGTAAATGAAGCAGCATTAGATTTAAAAAAGGTTTACAATGAAGCTCTTGCTAATGTTATAAACTCCAATATGTCTATGGAGGTTGTGGGGGGAAGTACTTTTGATAACGCTAGAAAAATTGGATATTATGCAGCTTTATCTTCTCTACCAAGAGCCGCCGGTGAGCTTCTTACTAATCTTCTTTATGCCACCATGAACTCCCCTTTAGAAACCACATTGGGGATGACTAAGTATTTTGACATGAATTTAGGGGAGAAAGGTCGAATGGTTGTACAAAACACAGGAGCAACTGTAAATACTAAGCTGTATAATACAGAACAGTTAGGTGGATCAAAAGCAGACCAACAAGGTATAGTAAGAGGAAAAAGGGGAAGTGAAAGAGCTAAGGGCGATGTGGGAATAGCGGCGGAATACATTGGTAGAAAGATGGGAGCTAAAAATATTCAAAAAGGTATAGAAAGTGTAGGTGAGTTTTTAATAAGTACTCCCGATCAAATGATTGCTAAACCTATGTGGTTTGGAACTTTTGCCAAAACCTTTAAAGACATCACAGGGTTGGAAGTAGACTTTAATAAAATAGCCGCTAAAGATTCTGAATACATGAGTCAATATAAAGATGCTATTAAAAAATCTAGGATAGCCGCTGACCTAAATATTACGCGAGCTGCTACCTCTAACAGTCCCTTTAGTGGGGTGTTAAAAAATCAAATAAACAAAGATGATCCTTTCAGAATAAACCTTTATCGTACTGTCAATTCTTATATGTCGTCTTATAGTTTAAATGAATACGCTACATCACGTCAATCAATAGCTTCTATGGCGGGTAAGGGACAAATGAGCCAAATAAAGGGAGCCGCTACCCAAGCGGCTGTTTTAGCGAGGATGACCATCTATGTGGTAGTAGGTAAAATTTTAGCTGACACTCTATTTAGATTCCTTGGGGCGGGTGAGGATGACAAGGAGGTAGATTTAAAAGAGCTACTAATACGTCAAAGTGTAGGTGCAGGTGTTTCTCTTTTAAGCAGGGGAATGGCGGGAAATATTCCTATGATACCGATTAATATAGGGATAGAAGAAATAAACAAACAATACGGTTTTGAGTATGGTTTAAGAAATGATAGAGAGTATGACCCATATAAACACTCTATTGTTTTTGCCGCTGTTAATGCCGACCAAATTAAAAGAGACCCTTACAAACAAATATTAATTACAGCATCAGGACCCTATACACCACAGGCTAAATCTCTTTTTAGACTAATGGATTTATCTATTAGGTCAACTACGAACAAGTCAGCCGCAAGTAGAGAGAAAAACCTTAAAGAACTTATGAGTTTGCGAACCGCCCTAGAAGTTTCTAATATAATATTTGGAGTTCCCTTGTATAGAGATATTAGGTCAGGTATGTTAAGGGAAAAATATAGTAAAAAAACCATGGACACAACTCCTATGAAACTAGATGATTTAAAAGACTTGTTTCCGGCTGAATTTAAACGACTCATGGAGCTGAAAAAGAAAGAGAAAAAATAGTTAAAATTATTATTATGCCGTTTACAAGTAAAGCACAAAGAGCATGGATGTATGCTAATAAGCCTGAGATGGCTAAGAGATGGGAAAAAGAAACGCCTAATTATGTTTTAAAAAGACTGCCTA
>Ga0098038_1001151_pt1 | contig 11582 bp, 17 predicted proteins | sample 5B_taG_FD_75051 | JGI IMG/M metagenome (GOLD analysis project Ga0098038, IMG submission 75051) | Marine viral communities from the Subarctic Pacific Ocean - 5B_ETSP_OMZ_AT15132_CsCl metaG | ecosystem: Environmental > Aquatic > Marine > Oceanic | place: Pacific Ocean | collected 2015-01-08 | reverse complement strand
GCTAAGGTATTGTAAGACAACTTCATCATCACTGATTTCTTCACCCTCTTGTGGTTGACTAGCTTGAGGTTGTTCCTCAGTGGTAGTCTCTTCATTATTTAAAGAACTCTCTTTTGTTGTCAAATCTACAACATTTGATTCTTCTTGTGTTGTAGGTTGATCTTGCTGTTGAACTTCTTCCTGACCTTGATCAGTTGTTAAATCAACAGTATTATTGTTATCTGCTTCAGTGCCGACAACTTCGCCACTAAATGCTTTTGCAAATTGATCTTCTATTCCCATTTTTCCTTAATTTAACTTAAACTATTTTCGCAAATATAAACTTTTTTTATTTAAACACAAATTATTCTTTCTCTTCTTTTTCCTTTTCACCAAGAGGACCTCTGCGTCCTTGTCTCTGTTCTATCATCTGAGATTGATTAACAGCAGACTGTTGTTGAACAGCTTGCCTAACTCCACCTTGTATTGATGCAGTACCTTCTTTACCAAGATTAGAAAGTTCTATTTCTCTTAATCTTCTAGTATGCTGAGCCTGCTCAAATTGTTCTTTAAGTTGGTAGTCAAGTTGTTTTAACTGCATGTCTGCTTGAGCTTTAGCTTGTACTCTTGCTTGTTCTATCTGCATTTCTGCCTGCAATTCTTGTTGCTTAAGCTGTGCAGCTTGTTGTGCTGACTGCTGTTGCAATTTAGCATTTTGTTCTGAAGCTTGTTGAGCCATAGTCCTTTGCTCTTTTTGATATTTAGCTCTTCTTAGAACAAGCATTTGATTAGCCATCTTAACATTTTTAACAGATCGTATAGCTATAGCATCTTCAAGCCTAAGTTCTTTTTGTGCTATAGACACTTGAATATTTTGTTCCATTATCTGTTTTTCCTCTTCATCTGGTGCTATATCTAATGTTATACCAAACTCATGTATAGACAATTTCTTCATCATGTTTATACTATTCATAGAAGAATCACCTATCACATTAACGTACATACCATGTAACCCTTTAAAATTTACTAAGTCTTGCATTCTTATAGTAATACTTTGAGATACTCTTTTTGTAACATTAAGATAAGCATCATTTATATCTCTTGTAGCATTATTAGAAGCTAACAAAGCTAACTTTTGTACACCAACAAGTGCTTCGCTAGATGGTTTAGAAGCGTCTCTTGCTTCATTAACACCAGTAACATCACGAATCATTTGAAGATTATGTTGATACACGTTTATTAAAGTTGCAAAATCACGACCTATACCATTTTCCAATTCTTGAATAGGCATAGCATTTGTCATGTTACCTTCATCATCCATTCTACGATAATAAACATTACCAGTTTGATCGTATATCTCTTGAAGTTCCATAGGAGTAAATGTTCCTCCATCACCTTTAGATACGTTTTCTAAAGCACCAACCTCAAAGGCTGCACCTTTAGGTCTAGCTTTAGCTAATACGTGTTGTATTTTAAGGTGTGCTAACTGTATCTGGTCAGCAAAAGGAATCATTCTGTCAACTAAAGAACGACTCTTCATTTTATAAAGGTTTGGCTGGTATATTATATAAGATAGTTTTGTCTCAGCTAAGTTAGACTTAGGTCTGGGCATATCCTTCATTAAACCGTAATTAAATATATAATCTGTACCAGCAATATACTTACCTGTATAAACAACCTTTACTGTAGAGCCAATACTTTCTCTTTTTGTTTTAGATTTCTTAGGTTGTCTATAGTTAGAAGGTTTTTTGTTTACAGAATAACCTCCATGTTTATTTTCTTTTTTCTCGTAATTTAAAGAGTGACTAGTAATAAACTCAGCATCTAAAACATTTACACTAAACTTGTCATAATCATAAGTTTCAGCACCATTCTCATAATAAGCAGTAGTACCGTAATTCATAGGATTATTATTTTTCCCAGCATACTGTTTAGCTATATTAATATAATCATCTTCGCTAAACTCATCACCTGCTTGTTGTTTTAAATCAGCAATAGTCATAGAATATATTTCTCCAGCGTGACGTATATTTTTATAATCTGGTTTAGCAGAAAAAGAAGTAATAAGATTTTCAGGATCAACGTGTCGTATCTTAACACCTTCTGTTTTAGACATCTCTGTTTTAGCTGCACATATACCTAAAACAACAAGATCACGAATCATATATCTTTTAATGTTTTCGTAATCATTTATATCCATAGTGTATTCTATAGCTTTTTCTAAGGCTATTTCTACAGACTGTTTATAATTCATAGCCATGTACATTTCTATCTCTTCAGAACTTTCAGCAACAAAGTTATCATTTGTTAACTTCATTCCAGTCTTGTCCTCAATCTTTGCAATAAGAGGACTCATCATCATGTCAGCGTACATCTTTTTCTTTTGTTCATGTCTTTCGCTAGTAGCAACAGGATCTATAGACTTAGCTTTAACATCATAGTCTTGATTAACCATACCATTAACAATTACATCAACAAATTTAGGAACAATAGATACAGGACTCCAATCAATATTAAGATATGAAGAATCTCCTTCTACGTCTAGTAAGTCTTTATACTTACCAACATCTTGATTACCCTCAGCATAAGCTCTATTTTTAACATAACGCATCTTTATATCACGAAAATAAACATCAGCATTGTTATGCCACTGATAGTACATAGCTCTAAAATATTCAAGACCATATTCTTTAGTAGCTTTTTCTTCGTTTGTTGCTAAGGGTGATGGATACCCATTTAATTTTTTCTTATCCTCATTAAATGTCATGTTCTTATTTTTTTACTTGACATCCCCTTATTACTATATTTTTTTACTAAAGGAGACGAAATCTTATATTCTTTTTTAGGTCTAATATATTTTTGTGCAGCTAATAAAGCTAACGATGACGATATTGTTGCGTCATATTTTGTTCTATTATCTATCTCGAACCTACTCCAATCATCAAGAAGCGTATTAAAAAAACACCTGCCTACCTCACCAGTATCAACATTATAACCTACATGATCGTATATATATGTTGCTACTGCTTCTGCCTGAGCATTTATTACTGCAGCTCCAGATCCAGGTATTCCTTTTGTTTTTTGCTTTCCTCGACTCCACTCTGTATGTGTCATATCTGGTCTATCCATTAGGTACTCGTAGTAACCTCTATTCTCAAAGTACTTAAGTATTCCTACTTTGTTATTCTCTACTAACACCTGACATCCATAAAAAACACACATCTTAATCATGTCTTCGTAAAATATTTCTGCTTTAGGTGGTCTGTTAATGTACTCACACACAAACTGCATAGACGCATCACTTCCCATACTAAACTTATGAAAAACATGAGCAGCAGCATCAGATCTCCTACCATCAGTAGTGGTGTCATGATCATAAGGGTCACAGCCTGCAACCAAACTGTCTGACCTTCCAGGAAATTTTTTATTAAATCTAGAAGATATAACGTTTTGATTTTCACTTTCTGGAACCCAGGTAATTTCCCACTTCCCTTTTCGATGAGGTATCCACATAACCTCGCTATCTTGTACGCCATTTTTCCAAACAAACTCTCCTCTTGTTGTAGGGGTGTTATTAACTTCGTTATAATCCATCTGCTGATAGATTCTCTCGACATCAAATATACAACTTTGTGTGTCATTTCTAAAGGCTTCCTCTACAGTAAATGGAAACTGTCTTTTAAACTCTGATAACGATGTAGTATCATTCTTTAAAACGTCTCTCCTGTTCTGTATATAATCTCTAGCTCCAACATCAATATTCATCTCGTCAATACCCATCACAGGTTTCTCTGGAGTATCTATTACAGAGTATCCATACTCGTCTATAAAGCCCTCTAGATTATCGTAAGCAGGAATAAATAGCTTATATAACCCACTCTTAGTTCTACCATTTAAATCTTTCTCACCCATATTAGAGTCGTAGAATATATCTTTAAACTCTGCACCACCATCCTGTTGTTTATTAGCAGTAGATCCCATCATACACTTTCCTACAACCTTTCTACCAAGAAGTAAACAAGTCTGAGTTACACCCCAGTTCTTCTTTATAGAGTTTTGACCTGTCCACTTACCAGCCTCATCATGAACTAGAAGTTTAAGCTTCATACCATCATAACTATTGTCTGCTGTATTTTTCCAGTCTATAGTAGAGTTCAAAGCTTCAGACTGCTCTATATGTTTTTGATTCTTTGTTATCTTCTTAGCAGGCTCTCTAAATGCAAGCTCTACACGAGGGTTACTAGAACCATCCTGTATAGGTTGAAAAAAGAAAGGGTAGTTCCTATATATACGAACCACCTTATCAGTAAACATAGTCTTAGCATCAGCACCAGTTTTAGACAGTAATCCAAAATTACTATCGTAAACCTGAGTAGCCTGATTGACTATCTCACTACTAGCCATATAAGAAAAACCACTACGTCTATTCTTAAGGAAACACATTCCATAAGAGTTCTTGTCGTTTTTACACGCTTCCCAAAAAATAAAGAACGTTCTGTTAGCATCCCTGTAATCAGGGTAACCAACATCTATTTTACTCCACTGGATAAACATATAATGAGATCCAGTAATATAAGTAGGAACACCGTTATTGTAAAACCACAAACCCTCCCTTCTTCTTCTAAACTCCTCATCTATATAGTCTACATAATCTGTAGCGTTCTCTCTTGTTAAACCCTTTGGTATAGCTAGCCTAGTCCATCTCTGTTTATTCTTAGGCAGGTTATGATACAGTATGTCTTTTTTATATCTAGGCTTTTTAGGTAAGACTATCTTCAAGTTATCAAACTCTAAAACGTCTCCCTCGCTTCCTTCAATTAAATATATAGTATCACTTCCTTGCATACCTTTCAGCAAAAGATCCTTTAAAATCTTTTTTCTCTTCTATTAAGGATTCACCTTCCTTGATTCTATCCTCAAGGTTTTTTATTCCTAAAAGAATTTCTTGACAGTCTTCAAAACATTCTCTTTTAGCTTTTATAGCCTGCCTTCTTTTAGCATCATCTTCCTCTATTAAAGGTTTACCTATCTCTTCTATAAGAAGATCTACAGCTCCTTTACTTGCCTCTATTAACTTCTCTAAAGTTTTAAGAGCATAGTTTTCATTCTTACCCTTCATAAACACCAAGTACATCAAAGTTACGCATACGAAGAAGTTTTCTTCCATCTATATCCATATCATACTCAGAGTTCTCACTCCACATAACTCTATCTCCTTTATTAACCCCTTGATCCTTCATCCAGCTATTTAATATAACTGCGTGTCCATGAAGTTGTACTTCAGATGCTGATGATTCTAAAAATATACCAGACTCAGATTGCTCTGGTTCTTGCATCTCTTGTTCCATAAAGTTCCATACACCTACAGGTATATACTCTTCGCCTCTCTTGATAAGATATATCTGCTCTGCAAAAGCTTGATATATATTCTTCTTATCAGCATGCTTTACAAGGTTTACAGGTGTCGCTATAAAGTGGTGAAACCAAACTTTATCACCCTCCTGTATTCCTGAGTCTTTAGTATCTTGCATTGGTGTCTTATACACCGTACCATACTGTCTCGCTAACTTCATTGGATCGTAAGATGTATCTCTATACAACTCTTTACCATTTAATATTAACGTATCCTCTGTTTCTTTTTCTACTTCTATCCAGTAGATATCTTTAATTGGCTTCATTTTTTTATCTTAAATTTAATTTGTAATCTTTCTTTTATTTAACCTCGTACTCTTCTTCCAGTACTGCAGTGTTATACTCTATCGCTGTGGGTTGAGAGAAAAACCTTTTCCAAGGTCTTGAAAACTCTTCTTCGTCTTTCTTTATATACACATCATATACTACCTGCTGATGTTTATACCACGCAGCCTCATCTTGTATAATGGCTGTCACCTCTAGTGAACCTCCTAGCATTTTTTGACCTACCTGATAGGTTAAACCTTGCTTTAGATCCCCTATTGTTATCTTTCTTATAATAGGGTTTATCGCTTCCATATTTATTTAATTTAAATTTAATTACGCTAACGTTCTTGATATTTTAATAAAGTGAATATACAAAAATGGTGATGCTGCTGATAAAGCTTGAAGACCAACTACTGGAACTAAACCTGTTCCAGAAGTCATAGCTAAAGACTTTGTTGTAGCTACAGATTGAGTTGCTCCACCTGCAGTTGCAGAGGTTACTAAACCATACTGAACACCATTTACAAAAACACTAATTTTTCTATTTTCATCAAAAGATAACTTTAATCTATAAACACTATTAATAGCAACTGTTATCCCTAAATCTGTTACATAATCTGTTCCACCTATACTATATACAAAATGAAGATTACCATTTGTTGTTAAATCTCCTAAATCATTATCAGTAGCGTATAAAAAGTAAGCTTGATCTACATCTGTAGTGTAAAGACCTGTAGTTGTTAATTTCATTCCAGCCCATATACCTTGATTTGCAATAGAACCAGAGGTAGATATTGCTACATTAAGCTCTGTTTGATATTGAGAGAAAAAACTTACATTTCTCCATGGAGATATATTTACAAGATCTGTACCGTTACCCTCACTTGAAATTTTAGGATGAAGTATAACTTGATCATTATCTGATCCTGAAGTAAAAAAGCTTATACCAGGTTGAGTCCCAGCATATCTTAGATTAATATCTTTAACATTTGTACCATCTGATGCCCAGTGATCATTAGAATCAATATGTGGATCTACTGTAACTTGAATTGTAAAAGTCATAGAAGCAATATCTACACCACCATTAGATATTCTAATCTTACAGTTACCATCTGCTATATCGTAAGCTATCACATTAACCATAGCATTGTCAGCTACAGTAGCACTTGTATCAACTAAAACTGCTAAGACATGAGACTTAGCATGTATCATATCATTAGTAAGAGTAAATTCTTGAGAGTCATTAGCTGCCAAGTCATTAGCGTAAGTGGTAATCCTAACGTGTTTAGTATGACTAGTCACTGCATTTGTAGCACTAGTATCTTGAGTTTTCTCAGTATCTTGAATATCTTGATAAGGTATACTGTGAAAGTACTCATCAAGAAAATATCTATCCTCTGACTGAGATAAATTACCTGTAATACTTACATTACCAGATTTATCAATAACCATAGAGTTAGAACCAGAAGTTCCAATAGTTAAAGAATCGTTAGAATGATCATAAGCTATCTTACCAACATCATTATCATTAACATCTCCAAAAAATATATTACCACTTGATGAAGCTCCTGAGAGTATTGATAATCCAGAAGCCCCTGAACTTTCTAAAGTAGCTTCATCTGCTGATGAGTGTGATGTTACAGCACCTGCTGATGTAGACATTATATGAAGTAAACCATCAGGACTAGCTCCACCAGTACCAATACCTACTTTTAAAAACTCAACTTTATCAGTAGATAATCTCATAGAAAGAGTATTACCTGAACCACTTTGAACTGATCTTAATGTAGTATTAGATATTTCGTTTTCAGATTGAAGTATGTTTTTGTAAGTAGACGATATTGATTTACCTTTTAATGAAGCCATCTTATTTTTTCTTTATTTTCTCTATAGACCTACCAGCAAAGTAAGCCCCATATACTGTTATTAATAATGTTTGATATATAGGAATATAACTTTCTTGAATTACAAAACCTCCTACATTACCATCAAATACTGACAAAACTACAAAAATTGCAGTTAAAAATATACATATTAGTGGTCTAATGTTTTTACTAAGCCAGTTATCAGACCTCATGTCAGCTTCCCATCGCTTTGTGACTTCTTGTTGTGCCTGAACTTCAGCTTGTATAAGAACTTCCTCCATAGCTTGTTTAGCAGCTAATCTTTCCTCGTCAGATGTAGACAAGTTGTCAACTACATTTCCAAGCTTTTCAATTACTCCTCCTCCTAAAAAATTTAATAACTTACTCATTACTCAAATACTTCTATTAATTCTTTTTTATTCACTAGTGGTGACCATTTAGTTTTTAACCTAGTAGCTTTTACTACGTGATTATCTATCCAGTGATAGTTTCCACCTCTAGGTTTATTCATTAGTAGGTTGTGATACTTAAAGCCATGCTTGTCTAACCAATCAACAGTAACATCTCTAACCTCATCTGTTCTTGACGTAAAAAAAGTAATGATATGACCCTGGTCATACCACTCGTTAATTATGCTTAAAGAATCTAACCAAGGCTTACAAGTAACCATTCTTTCAGGTTCTTCGTTAGGAATATCATCTGTGATAGTACCATCAATATCTATAAGGTAATTTTTTATATTACTAGGTAGTATCATTATATTATATTTATATCAGGTGCGTACTTATAGGCTGTATCTCCATCATCGTCCTTATATGCTATTAATACCTGCTTTCTATTGTCTTTTTCTTTGAGAGATAAATGAATCCAAGAATAATCAAACTCGTTAATCATCTGGTCAAACTCTAAACCACTCTCTAAAATCCAATCATATATAATCTTATTATTCATCTGCCCCATCTCCCAAAACTGGAGGTCCAGTGCCTGACCTTTGCAGTGCTGCGATTTAGAACTTCCAAAAATTGCACGATTAAGTGCTTGGGAACGATAACCACTAGTGATCCTAATAGGACCCAACTGGTCACGCATAGGCTGTACAAGATTAGATATAATCCTTTGCATATTTTCCAGATGTTTTTTCGTTGGTTCATTGCTAATTCCTAATCTTTTTGCTGTATTACTTCTAGTTATTTCTGATAATACAAAGTTTTTACTTAGCCTCATTATTATAAATTATATATTTTTCTTTTAACTTCTTTTATGTCTTGATTAATATTTTCAATATCTTTTTCAATTTCTTCAAATTTTTCTAGTAGTATTTGATTTTTTAAATCAAGTTCAATTCTAGTTACTGTAGGTTCTAAAATTTTAGGTAATCTTTTTGCTTCTTCTATATCTGATTGAAGAACAATGTACTCTCCTACAAGAAGGACTAAACCTGCCCCTATTGCAAAAAAAGTTTTTACACTTATCTTAAAAGTTTGGTCTTGTATTTCTTTTTCTTCTTTTTTTACTGCCATTTTTTTACCTCCTTAACTATCTTAATTACAGTAAAAATAAAAGCAGCCCCTAAAGATAAGACTTGCAATCCTTCGTGTATATCTGTCAAAGAAAGTGATAATGCCCATGCGTTAGCTAATATTATTTCAGTTGTGTCTCTATCTAACATTTCCATCTTCTTCTAGCTTGTCTTATTCTTGAGTTAGGATCGTTTTGAGTCTTTTGACTACTTCTTTTTAACTGTCCTAGAGATCTAGCACAGTAAGATTTTCTTCTTTTAGCTGCCTTACTACCAGGCTTTACTTTTCCTGTTACAGCAGTCTTAAGTTTGCTGCCAGGGTTAGCTCGTCTGTAAGCCTTAACACCTTTTGCTGTCATACCTGCACCAGACTTTGTAGGTCTAAAGTTACCAGACTTAATGCTAGTCTTTATCCCCATTCCTTTCTTTGCCTTCTTTACTGCTTTCACTTTTTTATATCTAGATACTCTACCTTTTTTGTTCTTTTCTTTTTGGGCTCTACGTTTTTCTGCTGGTGTAAGCTCACTCCATGTTGATGGTGTGTCTTTACTAATCCTCTTAGTAGGACGAAAGGTGTTCTCTCCTCCAGAGTAATCTTTCTTTCCTGAAGGTGTTTTCCAGTTTTCTTTAAACCACCTCTTAAGGTTTAGCCCTGCTTTTGTTTTTCTTATAGCCATACACCTTAACCTTTTTTCTTTCTACACTTAGCTATAGCTCCAGATGCGTAAGCACTAGGAAATACTTTGTAACTTGCTTTTACTTTATAGTAACAGGCATCTTTTACAGATCCACCTTTCTTCATGGTCTTAACCTTCTTACCTCTTTTACTTCGCTTTACAGCTTTGCAAGTACAACCTTTATGCATTATTTACCTACTTTTTTCATTGCTACCTTGTGAGCTTGAGTGAAAGTTTTACCAGACAACATAGCCTTCTTCATAGAAGCCATATGTTTGGCACTATGGTGAACTGAGTGTTTTTTCATAGTTGCTTTTTGTCTATCTGTTAAAGTCTTTTGTCTCTTAACTGCTTTAGCCATATCTTATTTTTTAGCAAACTTTTCTACACCTGATATACCAAAACAACCAAGTACAACCCAAACAAAGGAGTTGTAAACATAGTCATTTATTATCAAGTGATTACCTATCCATCCTGTAACAAGGTCAGCTACCATTATAAGGCACATAATAGCAAAGGCTATAAACCCTACTATAGCTTTCTCATTCCAGTTGTTATCGTCTTTAAATATTTCCATATTAAATATCGTACTCTACGTTAAATATGAATAGAAGCTGGTTAGCTAAGAATAATTCCTCATCATTCGCTACAGCGTGAGTTGTTACAGCTTCAAAAACAATAGAGTTTGTACTTACAGATTTAATAACTCCTACTACGTTTGCTGAAGAGTCGCAAACAGTATCACCTACCTTAAAGTGTAAACCAGCAGGTTGACCGTCTACTGCTAAAGTGTCAGAAGCTCCTAAAGTTACAGCTCCATTTACAATAACCCCAGTAGCACCATCAAAAGTTGGAGAGTCAGGAGTAATAGCAGAAAAATAAACATTTCTCTCTCCTGATTTAGGAGTTAAGAAAAGTGGGTATTGAGAAGTAAAAGTTGCCTTCGTAGAGTTTATCCCAGATATTGTAAACTCGTCAAAATCACCTGATGAAGATGTGTTGTCAGCACTTAAGCTTTGTCTGTAATAACCTAAAAAAGATTCTGCTATTGGAGCAAATTTTACAGATGCTGTAGCATCAACGGTTCCAATGTCGGTTCCATTATCGTTTAAAAAAATCATTTCAAGTTCAGCATCAGCAGGATTTAAATTAGCATGATTCACTACAGTAATACCTCTAACAGCACAAGTTCCACTGTAAGGTAATTCTATTTCTGCATTATTAAAAACAACATCACCAGCATCCATTGCTGTAAAGTTTGTTAAAACAGGGGAAACTTTTATTTGTTTAAAAGGCATAATATTTTTATTTTAAAATTTTATTTTATACGCAAATGTAATGATAATTTTTTAATTATTATAAATTTATTATCTTTGACCTAATTTAATCTAAGCAAATGAGGAATTATCTGAAGTATCTTAGTGATACCATGTACTCCTTTCAAAGTAAATACGATCTTACAAATAACCAACTAAGATTCCTTATTTTCATAAATGATGAGAGGGGATCTTTTACAAGAAGATTTATAAGGGAAAACATCTACATGAGTTTTAACTTTTTTGATAAAAAATTCCCTGATCTTGTAAAAAGAGATTATATATTCGTATTTGAAAAACGACTCTGGAACTCAAATCAACCTAACCAGTATCGTGTTACTAATAAATCTAGAAGGTTGATAGATAAATTTTATAACGTCCTAGAGGGCAAAGAAGAAATCTAAAAATGAAAGCAGTAAAAAAAGCACCAGGTGGTGCATCAATGAAGAAAATGTCTATGTATGCTGATGGAGGTAAAATGCCTAAGTATAAAAAAGGTGGGAAACTTAAAATGGTTAAAGGTCCTGATGGAAAAATGGTTCCTTTT
>Ga0098038_1001150_pt1 | contig 11587 bp, 29 predicted proteins | sample 5B_taG_FD_75051 | JGI IMG/M metagenome (GOLD analysis project Ga0098038, IMG submission 75051) | Marine viral communities from the Subarctic Pacific Ocean - 5B_ETSP_OMZ_AT15132_CsCl metaG | ecosystem: Environmental > Aquatic > Marine > Oceanic | place: Pacific Ocean | collected 2015-01-08 | reverse complement strand
CGAGTACTACACTCCCGGCGAACCTAACTCGGGATGGATCCACGCAAGCTACATACCTTTTAATCCTAGACATCAATATTTACGAGCATATCGTGAAGATAAAAAAACTAAATACAAACCAATAATAGGAAAGGCAGTAGATCTAGTATGAGTAAAAACGATATATTTGCAGACATAATTAAAAGAGCTAAAATGGTAGATGGTGTTTGTCCCCATTGTGACGAACACACACTATTGATATCGATTGTAAAAGATTTCTACAGATGCATGGCTTGTGGTGGTGATATTGAACAAAAAGTTAACGGTAAAATAAGTTACTTACCCGTAGATTTGTCTGTTCATGAAGAAAATTTAAAAGATAATGGCTAAAAAATTTAAAGAACACCACGAACGAGATAAACCTAAAAAACGTGGATCTCGAAAACACAAGAAAAACCTCAATAAAAGTGAAAAACGCCAACGCCGAATGCGGCGATACAAAGGCCAAGGCAAGGGTTGACTATAGTAATATAATATCCTATACTGATTCGGTTCCTGGGTATGAACCATTATAATAACTGCCCATAAAAAACATGAAAGGAAAAACTATGAATGATCAAACTAGATGGAACATCGATGAAGTTCAGCAGAAAAATAAACAGAAAGTATATGAAGAACAAAAAGGTATGAGAAAAGAGTTGAAAATTTTTGTATCTTATTGCAGCGTTTTTAAATTACAAAAAATGTATGAAGAAATGAAAAGAGTTAATAAATGAAAACAGTGACCATAAACGTTGAGAATATATCTCAAGGCCAATGGTCTACATTTTTGTTAGAATTAAATTTAATGAAAAAAGCATGGAGGCCTTATGGAGTAGATGTAATATTAAAGGCTCGTAGCATAAATAAAATAATAACACAAGGAACAGCTAATGCAGACACTGTTGCAAAAATTAGACGAAATAGCAAACGACTACAACAGAACAAAAGATACTAAATACAAAGATCTTTGGTATAAACAATTAAGAAAGTTATCCTATGGAATTAGATGTAATAGTTTTAAAAGACGGCCTATATCAAGTGTACACGGTAGCAAAAAACGTGGCTGATTGTTTTGAATACTGCGATATACTTAGAGAAAAGTATACAACTTATCTTGGAGATATAAATCAACATATTATTACCAGTGGTAAATTAGGTGGAGGTCAATTTTTTGGTTGTATGTGTCGTTAAATTCTTAAAACTCTGTGAACAAACCACTTTAAAAAATTCTTTATATGGTCATTTAAATATTCATTAAAAAAATATCTAATAAATCTTACAACTATTAGAATTGGACTAGACAATACATCAAAAGCAATCAACCCTACATCAACAAATAAGTCTATCCAATGGTCAACAGTAGACCATTCTTTAAATCGTTGCCATTTATTTTTAGTCCATCTAATCATATTGTAGTATTTTCCTTACAATCAAAAGCAGTAAACATCTTAAATTCATCAATTGTCATTGGATTTAACGATTTTAACATCTGACTAGAATAATCATAGCCGTAGATAATGCATTCATGGTATTCGTTAAACTCGTATATAGGTGTAGGTACAGGGTTACACTCATTACCAGGAATTCCGCTACAAACTATCATTAATAAAATATATTTTACCATTGACTTTTATACATAAAATCTTATATTAACTGTTAATTATGAAAGGTAGGATATAATATATGACGGATATAAGCAAATACAAAAACGTATCTTTATCCAAAGACACATATACTAAAATTGATAAGTTAAGGCGCGTTATACAACCAAATACTATAATGAGTCGTAGTCAAACAATTAATATTTTGGTAAATGAAAAAATAGAAAAACTAAACGGAAAGGTAAAATAATGTTTACATTAACTGAAGAACAAAGACAAAGCTTACTAAAATACATGTGGGCTAGACCTTATGGTGAAGTTGCACAACACATTGCGATGCTTGCATCACTTAAGGCTGTTGAAACTAAATCAGATAAAAAAGATGACAAATCAAAAAAAGATCTGTCCTAATTGTCAAGGTAACGGATTTGTGCGAGTTCACAAGTCCGTTAACCCTGTAAACGATACTGTAATGCAATGCACAGTTTGTAATTCGAAAGGAGAAGTGTATGATAAAGAATTTGATGAGTATTTTGATAATCATCCTTTGCTTAAACCATTGCGTTCTGGGTACAACTGATGCAGTTAACGTAGGCGCTGCAGTAATTTCTGGTATTAAAGATGATTAGAGATATGTTTGCAGATAGATTGTTGTTGTTTGTATCTTGTATCGCTTTAATTATTACTATGGGTTTTGTTGCTATGCTTTTAATAGATCTTAACGATGTTTGGACTGAAATAATAAATTATAAACAAAGAATAGAGAATCTTGAAACGTTAATTATGATACACAACAACGTTATAAATAGGGTTGGTTGTGGCGTATAAACGGAGGTAAAGAAAAAATGAGTGAAGAAAAAAAATTTAAAATAGAATATCAAATGTTTAGATGGGGACCTTTGTTAGTTAAAACAAAAATACCAGAAGACTTAAGATTAAAATTTTTAAGCGAAGCAGAGGCAAGTACAGAAAATTTTGAATCAAAACTAGCGGGTGTAGTTAATAAAGAAGTTGGTTTTAGAGATAAGAAAATATTCTTACCTTTTTTTAATCAAATGTTTAACATGTACGCTGACGCACAATTTAAATGGTCGCCAGAGGTAGGCTCAACCCCTGAAACTTTTAAAGAACAATACACACTAGACTCTCTGTGGGCAAACTTTCAAAGACCAGGTGACTTTAATCCTCCTCACGATCACGGTGGAGCTTTGTCTTGGGTTATTTATTTAACTATGCCAGAGGCTTTGAAGGAGGAGCGAGCAGCTTATAAAGGTCGTTCAGCGGGACCTGGAGGTATAACTTTTATATATGGCGAGGGACCTAGAACTTATATAACTCACCATTCAGCTTTTCCAGAAGAAGGAGATATGTTTATATTTCCTGCATCGTTAAAGCATTGGGTGTTTCCATTTAAAAGTGATTGCACTAGAGTTTCAGTATCGGGAAATGTATCTGACTCAATTAAAATAAAAAGTTTAAAAAAGAAAGGAGAAAAAAATGAACAATCTGACAGCAAAAAGAGTAATAAAAAGACAGTATAATACTATTGTAGATGAAGAAAAAAAAATTAGAAAATGTTTAGAAATGGAAACTGATGACTCATTACCATCACAATTGTCTGTTGGCTTATTAGTTAAAGTTGAACAACATCTTGATAGAATTATTGAAGCAGAAAATAGAATTGTATTGTTACAACAAATAGTAAACCCAGAGTAAATTATGGTAAAGAAAGAAAAATGGGATGGAAAGTCAAGGCCAAGTAACAAGGCTTATGATGAAGGTTATAAAAGAATTTTTGGTGATAAAAAACCAGAGATAACGTCAAACATAGACACGTTAACAAAGTCTATGCAATTAACTACGAAAGGCAGAAATGTCCAAAAAAAGAAAAAAGTATGTTGTTAATAACATACAGCCAAAAAGCTTATCTTTTGTGCCGATGTTGGGGCAAAAGTATAAGGTATATGATCAGGGGAAAGATAGTAAAATAAACTCTGATGTAATGAAAAGTTCAGATTATGAAAAGTTTTCTATTCTTGAACAAAACCGAGTCGTTAACGACAAACACGTTAATGAGTTAGTAGTCAGTATTCAAAATAGTGGGCAACTCACTCCTATTATTATCAATGAAAATTTTGAAATAATAGATGGGCAGCACAGATTTGATGCTTGTAGAATACTAAAAATACCTGTGATGTATCTCATTAGTTATAAAACTTCTATTAACGAAGTTATACTAATGAACAACACTCAAAAGAGTTGGAAGTTACATGACTACTTAAGGTGTTTTTCTGACAACAAGTGGCATAACCATGAGACTTATCAAAAAGTAGATAAGTTTATGAGAGAACACGACTTAAAGTTGACTACTTGTATTGTACTTTTATCAGAAGGTACAGGAGGAGGTGGATCTACAGGCACATCATTAACAGGGCAAGGTTTAATTTCCTTTAGAAAAGGAACTTATAAAATAGGTAATCTAGCTAGAGCTCAAGCTATAGCTAAAATACTTTCTGAAATAAAAGCTTTTGCACCCGATCTAGTGGGTAGCGACAGGTTTTGCAGATCCTATTGTAAGTTAAGTTCTGAACCTAAATGGAACCATGACTCTGCTGTATATCAAATAAAAAAATACAGAAGAAAATATGATGGAGCCTCTAGTAAAGAAGAAGCTTTGCAAGGGTTATTAGCTGTTTATAATTATAATCAATTAAAATCTAAAAAAATAAGTATCCGTAAAGACGGATACTAAATTATTAAGGGGGTGTAACGCCCCCCTTAAAACCATATGAATAAAAAATGTAATCTTTGTAATAAAGATATACCTTTAAAAGAATTTTATAAGAGTCATAACGGAAAATATAATTTCTGTTGCAAGCCGTGTGATCGAAAACGAAAAGCTGTGTATAGACTTGAAAATAAAGAGAAAATTGCCTTAGCCGAACATAAGTATATGAACACTGAAAGAGGCTATGTAATGGAAGTAATTAACGGCGTATTTTATAGATATAAGAAAAAAAATGCAAGACTTAAATGGAAACCAGAGTGCACCAAAGAAGAAATATACGCAGAGCTAATGTTATATATTCAAGACCACGGAAGAAATTGTGAGTATTGCAAAGAGCCTTGGACTTATAAACGAGTGTTGGGCAACAAGAAGCGAGGGTATAATGGTCGTGGACCTAAAATTATTACAAATTTTTCTATCGATAGATTAGATGCAACTAAAACTTATGTGTTAGACAACTTAGTTTTTTGCTGTGTCGGTTGCAATCTTAGAAAAAATCAAGTAAGGTTATCCGATATATTTAACATTATACGTGTTTATATAAAACGAAAGGTAAGTAATGAAAGAAAAGTATAAAATATTAGATCTGTTTAGTGGCCTTGGTGGATTTAGTTTAGGGTTAGAAAGGACAGGGCATTTTGAAACAATTGCGTTTTGTGATAATGATAAGTTTAGTAAATTAATATTAGATAAACATTGGAAAGGAATAAAAGTATATGAAGACGTTAGAGAAATTACAAAAGAAAAATTCAAACAAGACGGAACTCCATTCCCAGACATCATCACGGGTGGCTTCCCGTGCCAGCCGTTCTCGGTCGCAGGCAAACAAAAAGGAACGAGTGACGACAGACATCTCTGGCCAGAGATGTTTCGCATTATCAAAGCATTCAAACCGAGGTACGTTATTGGCGAGAATGTCAGAGGAATTATTAACATCCAAGACGGCGTGGTCTTCGAGACTGTGTGCACTGACTTGGAAAGCGAAGGATACGAAGTTCAACCGTTCATTATTCCAGCTGCAAGCGTCGGTGCTCCCCATCGGAGAGAAAGAGTCTGGATTGTTGCCAACAGAGAAGAATCTATGGTCAACTCCGACAACATTCGATTCGAACAACATTCAACAACCAAGGAAGAAACATCCTGGAGGGGGACAAGTGCCACCTTTGAATCAACAAGTAATGTTTCCAACACCGAGAGCAAACGAACCTGGAAGGACAACGGAGGGATACGGCAGGGGTCTAGCAGAATTAGTGGAGGGCAAGGAACAACTGCAGCCGAAGATGTGGGCAACTCCAAATACAATGGATCACCTACCTCCGAGATCGGAAGAAGGAACGAGGAAATTAATGGAGGGACAGAGAAAAGGCAGAACGGGTCCGTCGAATTTGAGGGAACAAGTGGATCCGAAGACAATGCAGCTATGGAGAACCCCAGACGCACACTGCGATCGAGGGGCGAGCTCGGAGCAGCGGATGAAGATGAAACTAGAAAAGAAAATGCCGATCAGCTTGAACGATCAAGTAGCGCATCCAAATCTAATGTGGCCGACACCAACACAAGACTCGGCAACGGAGAGAACGAAGAAATACAGTCAAGGGGGCAAACCTCTGACTTTAGCAGTACAAGAGGCAGAGAAGATGTGGCCGACACCGAGAGCATCGGCAGCGATGTCAGAGGACTTGAACAACGTCAAAGAGAGAGGAGTGGACAAAGGGAGATTGGAGGAGCGAGTGGCTCAAATGCTACCCACACCGAGCGCGAGAGATTACAAGGGGGGCAGCGGAACGATCAAGGAGAAGGACGGCAAATACTATCGTCAGAGCAACACGACGGGAGAGAAATACGGAGTGAGACTGGACGCTTTAGTGGAGTATCAGGACAAAAAGAAGGAAGTCAAGGGTGGTGGCAGTTTGAACCCGACGTGGGTCGAGTGGCTCATGGGGTATCCGGAAGGGTACACCGACTTAAAGGATTGGGCAATTCTATCGTCCCGCAAATCGTCGAAGAAATCGGCAAAGCAATCATCAAAGCCGAAAAAGAATGAGACATCTATTTGAAACGTGTATTGATGTAGGCAGCGGTTTGATACTATCGACTATGATACAACTTTTTATATTTCCGTTTTTTGATTTGCACCCCACGGTGCTAGAGAGTTTTCATATCGCAGTCATATTTACGGCTATATCTATATGTAGAAGTTGGTTTTGGAGAACAATATTTGGGAGAAGGAGAAGAGTATGAAATGGAATAAACAATTTATATATCCGAAGACTGTAAGATCATCAATTGATGGTGTTCGTAAGTATTCTATAAATAATGAAAAACTACCTAGTGTCACGACTATATTGTCCTCGACACAAGACGCTAGCAAGGCTGAGAACTTAGCGAGGTGGAAATTAAAAGTAGGTGAGGTAGAGGCTGAGAGGATAAAAAATACGGCAGCAACACGTGGTACTGCTATGCACACGTATCTAGAGCACTATGTCAAAGGTGGTAAGGTGCTTGATCTGACTGACGTGGGGCGAGAGGCGAGTAGCATGGGGCAAACTATTATTGATAAGGGATTTCCCGACTTGGAAGAAGTATGGGGTGTCGAGTGTACGTTGTATTATCCTGGTTTGTATGCAGGTCAGACCGATTTGTGTGGCGTGTATCAGGGGCGGGAAAGCATAATAGATTTCAAGCAGTCAAACAAGCCAAAAAGAGCTGAGTGGATAGAAGACTATAAGTTGCAGCTAGTAGCGTATGCTACAGCCCATGATTGCATTTTTGGTACTAATATCGAACAAGGCGTGATCTTAATGTGTACACCAGATAACTTCTTTCAGAGGTTTATTGTGAATGGGAGCGAGTTTCGGGAGTACAAATGGAAGTGGTTACGAAAAATTTCTGATTATTACATGTTGCAAGAAAAACACACTGCGACATAAATATACAACAATGTGGCAACAATGTGTCTAAATCACACAATCGCCACAATTTAAAAAAGCAAAAATGTGGAAGAGGGTGCCAAAAAACGGCGTAAAATTGATATTTTCCACATTTTCCACATTTTTATTTTAAAAGTGTGGAAGCTATAAGTGTTGGTATATATAGATAATAGTGCGTTTTCCACATTTCCACACTTTTCAAAATGTTTTTGGGCGTGCAAGTCTCTGAAAGTATTTTGAGTCTTTATTTGTGGAAAATAGCTTAAAATCACCTATTAGTGTTGGTATATAACAATAGTATCTTCCACACTTTTAAAACAAAAAATGTGTAAAATGTAGAAAGTTACGATTACCAACGCTTATTTAAGATTGAAAATGTGTAAAAAATGTGGAAGACAATAAATAATGACAGAAGAAGAATTTTGGGATAAATTCAACTCAAAGCACAATCCAGGATATTTTCATGCCAAAAAGAAAAAGAACCAAAAGAAAAATAAAAAACAAAAAAATAATTCCTTTAAATTTAAAATCTTTAGGAAACAAGATTGAGGCATACCCGTTTGTGGAGATAGAGTGGTCTGATATCGAAGGTGATGCTGGTTGGTCCGACACTAAATCATTAAACAAAGAACAGTTACCCATATGTGTTTCTAAAGGATACTTGGTAAGTCAAAAAAATGGTATCACAAGAATATTCACTGATTATATAAAAACAAAAGACAGACCAACATTTGATACAATTGGTAATACAACTATAATTCCAACAGCAGTAATACAATCGATTAAAAAACTTAATTAAGTTTTTTTATTTTTGGCAACCTAGATTCTTTTACTTTCTTTTTTACTTCTTTAGTAATATCTTCTGCTTCAACACCTTCAAGTATGGGTGAATATTGATCTACAATATCCTTCATCCTCGCCTCTAGTTCCTCAGCAGATAAGTCATCTAACTTTCCTGTTCTAATTATTTTTTGTTCAACATACAATCCGGCAGCTTTACCTCTAGCAACTTCTGCATTGACGGCAGCCGACCAAGCTCCTTTTTCTAAAGCTTGTTGTCTAATTTTACCAAGTTCTGTTATATGTCTACCATAAGTAACATCATATTTTTTTTGATATTCTTCTCTGATCTCTCCAATATATTTTACAACTAATGGATATTTTTTTGGATTTTGTAATTCTGAAGCTGTAACTCTTGCTCTATCTTTTTCATAACCTGCTTCTATCGCACATTCATAGCCATATTTACGACCTTCATTGGTTACAAGTTCGTGCGCAAATTTAATTTGCATTTCTGTTAATCTTTTTGGTACACCCATAGTTGACTAATACCGTAACTTAATGTAAAAAGCAACCCATGATTGACGCTAAGTTGATACGACAAGTATTAGATAAATTTTTGAAAGCAGAGACAGTCAAACACGCTAGAATGCAAGTAATGACACCAGATGGCGTATTTCATGACATTAAATCTGTAAAATTATTGGAAAATAAAATTATAGGTCACAGAGAGAGCCATAGAATAGTGATTGAAGTTATTCCTGAGAAGGCACCTATGGGTAAAGTTGTCAAAGATCATGGTGGTATCATTCTTTAATGAGTAATTTAAAAACTACATCTTTATTTGATACCTTTGTATACCAAGCAGAGTTGCCACAATACTTAGAAAATAAAAATTTTATGGATGTTTGTAACGAACACACAGACAAAGCCATATTAAATGCAGAACCAACTATTGCTGCAAGACGCAAAAAATTAGAAACAGATATTGGCGATCATGGTATGTCTTATCACTCACAAGCCGAATTATACAAAGACGATAGATTTTCAGAGTTTGAGCTCTTAATTAGAAACACAAGCAGAAATATTCTAGAACAACAAGGTTTTGAATTAACTAATTATTTTTTAGATTATACTGAAATGTGGATACAAAAGTTTGCAACAAAAGGTGGTGGACATCAAGATACTCATGTTCATTGGGATAATCATATTTCTGGTTTTTATTTTGTCGAATGCTCTGACAAAACATCAAAACCTATTTTCCACGACCCTCGTCAAGGTCGCATGATGCTTAATTTACCTATTAAGGACCATTCTAAGCTCTGTCCAGCTATGGAGAGACAGATTTTTTCTGTTAAACCTGGTACACTTTTATTATTTAACTCATGGCTACCACACCAATTTAGCGTGGACAATGGTATAGACCCATTTAGATTTATACATTTTAACCTACAAGCTAAGAAATTAACTATTTAAGTTTAAATCTATCTATTAATATTCTGTCATTCTCAGATTTTACAGAAAATTTAATTACTTCTAAATCTTCAATAATAGACATCAATCTTTCTTGTAAATATTTAGAGGTATAAATAAAATCATCTTTTTTTGCATCTCTTTCTGTAGGAACTAAATCTTTTAGTTTTTTAATTTGTCTTTCTAAACCTCTTTCTTCTACTAGCATATGTTGTGGCTCTATCATTTTTTCTCCATTATTTTTAACGATTGATCTGCACAAGTACCACAAAAATAATCGCTAATACTCATGCCTTTTAAATAATCTTTTTCAAAATTATTTATTGTCTCTTCTGATACATAGTCTTCAATAATATCATTTATACCTAAGAACATATTTTCTTTATCTTCTTTCTTTGTGCATTTAACACACTCTCTTATATTTTCTGACATTGTTTCTTCCTTTCTGTTTACTGTTTTTTTTATTCTTCGTGGATTGTATAACTAAATCCATCTGGTAAAAAAGACATTTTAAAACTATCCATGTATTTTATTAACTCATGGAAGTTATAAAAAGCGTGTTTCTCGCCTTTGTCGTCAGTTATTACTACATAATTTTCGTATTTTTTCATATTCTCCTCCTTTCTATTGTTTTTCCGTATGACCTCTAGTACCTAAAAAGGTTTCAAGGCTACTCTCCGTGTCTCTATGAGAGAATTTATTTTTATAATTAGTGTAAATTACACCTTTGACACTTAATATACTTAAAAGCATTTCTTTTTTTAATACCTCTAAACTTTTTTGTATTGGTTTATTTTTCATATTTTTGTTCTTTTTGGTTCCACTCTGCATAACTTTCTTTTTCTATTTCAATTTCTGAAGAAACAACCTCATCTAAACTTTCATCAAAACCTTCATCATCTATTTGTTTTAACGCTTGTTCCTCTGATTTTGCTTTTATTGTTTTTTGAGATTTAACTTTATCCCATCTTGTGACTATATATGTGTTCATTATTTATCTCCCATAGTTATCGTAACAACATTTGTGTCATCACTTTGAAAGTCTTGGTATTCTTCATCATGTTCATCAATCATAGAAACTTCAAACTCTTTTTTTAAAGTTTCTAAAATATTGGTTTCATTATTTCTGCCGTATCTAAAAATATCAATAACATTTTTATTTTTATCACAAGCAAAATGAAGATAGTTAGTTCCATCAAAAAGTATTTCTGTATCTTGCTCTTTGTCGAAAATAACTTTTATATCTTCAAGCTTTTTAATTTTAGCCAAAGGTATTGGTTCTGTTGGTCTGTAGTATGTACTCATTATTTTATCCTTTCTAATTAACTATTTTATTTTTAATAACCTAGCCACAATTTGAGGTCTTTTAATTTATAGGTTTTTTTTCTGCCTAGTTCCTTAAAAAAACTGTCAAGTTCGTCTAAATTGCCATGTTGTTTAATTATAAAAACTGCTCTTTTTAATGTTATTGTTATTGGCTCCATTATTTTATTCTTTCTATTTTACAATTATCTAGTTGCCATGTGTAACCAACAAAAGAATAATTTTCCTCATCATTGAACTTTTTGAAAACCTCATCCAAAGATTTTGCTTTGTCATATGCTTTAGTTGGTATCAAAGTACACCAATTAAACATTGAATCATTGACCAATTCATCTTTTTCTTCATCAAATAAATTAGTTCCTTCATACTCCGTTCTCAATGTTTTTTCCGTGTGAACTTGCACTATGTCGCCATCATTCCAAGTACAAAGATACATTTTTTCATTATTGTCGTTTGCTATTGTTATTGATTTATTCATTTTATTTCTTCCTTTCTATTTTTTTTATTTCTTCTTCTGACCAAGTCCAACCAAGTGACACATCAAAAGCTTTAATTGTTTTACCATTCACATTAAATTCAGATCTTTCAAGTGTGATTATCTCATCTTCGTTAAAATCTCTGATAGATATATTTTCATCATCAATAATTTTAAAAATAGCAAAATCATCCAT
>Ga0098038_1001149_pt1 | contig 11588 bp, 18 predicted proteins | sample 5B_taG_FD_75051 | JGI IMG/M metagenome (GOLD analysis project Ga0098038, IMG submission 75051) | Marine viral communities from the Subarctic Pacific Ocean - 5B_ETSP_OMZ_AT15132_CsCl metaG | ecosystem: Environmental > Aquatic > Marine > Oceanic | place: Pacific Ocean | collected 2015-01-08 | reverse complement strand
CTCTTTTTTTACTTCGCTAAACACAACGCCTGATTCAGGTGGTATTGCGATGAGGTCGGGGATTCCATTCTTATTTGTCTTGATTAACTTAATTACATAGTAGCCCTGCTCCTCAAGTTCTTTTATTCTTTTTGTTTGTATCTGTTGCTCCGTCACCAATCAAAGATAGTAAATCTCTTTTGAAATGACGAACGGTATAATCCTTCTTCTTGGTTACAGCTTTGTAAATCTGACCCTCAATACCTCCTTCGCTGAATATCCAATAGACATCACTCTCAAGCCTGTCCTTGGTTGTCATCCTGTCCCTGCTCTGCCAATAACTTGTTGCACTAAAGTCTATGTTGTAGTACACTAATGCGTCAGCTTTTCGTAGGGAGATTCCTTCCCTGCCTGATACAATCTGCAGGGCTATTGACTTGTCAGTGTCGTCAAAGACACTCAGTTCCGTGGTCAAGTTGTCCTTTCCAAATACGTTAATCAAAACTTTTAGCTCCTGTTTAAATTTATAAAATATTCCTATCTTCTTTCCTTTAAACTTTTCCTTTATATACTCTGCCTTACTCTCATCTAAAGTCATAGCGTTACCGCTTTCAAACTTGACTGTGCCTGAATATATTTGATGAAGTTTTTGCATCAGCTTTGCCGGCGTGTCCCCAAGTATTACCTCATCATCTCCCTCAACAACCAAATACTTTGACAGCTTACTTGCTATAGAGTGGGTGATGGGTTTCATCTGCACCTTGAGAACGTGCTCTTTCGTATCCACTTTGAAACCTGCCTCAGCTTGCGTGTAAGAGACCGTGTAAGGCTTCATCTCTGTCAGTATGGTATCAAACCCTTTCGAGTAATCTCTAATGGTCATAGAGTTAATTCTTTTTTCGGTGACGTTTACATAGTCATCACAGAATCTATAAAAGTTTTTGTAACCGCTGAAAGGATTTCGTGGTATGGAATACACTTGGTGATACATCTGCGAGAATGATTCGGGTGTCGGTGTGCCCGACATTAGTATCACATAGGGATTGTTCTTTTGCACCAACGTCTTGACGTCTTTCGCTCTCTTACTTGGTTTAGGGAATGCTCCCATTGAGTGTGCCTCGTCACATATAATCACATCCCATTTAAAGTTTGGTATCTTGTGTATGGACTCGTAGTTGATTGTGAACAAACAAAAGTTTGTAGGGCATAACATATCGAAGTCGTTAATGATGCTTGACATCGCTTTCTTTTTAGTAAGGAATAGTACGTTTTCAACATTGAGTTGTTCACAAATACCAAGACTTGTCAATGTCTTTCCTGTGCGCACCTCCATTGCAAGATAGAGAAAGCCTTTGGCACGAATCATCTCCGTGCCTTTGGCTATTATATCTTTTTGATAATCTCTAAACTGTATCATAAATTAATTGTTAAATGTAAATTTATAATTCGTCTTAGTAAACCCTTCTATATGAGTCATTGTGAATATATAGGAGCCGTCTTGTTTTATTATATCTAATATTTGTTGGTATTCCACGTCTTCAAAATATATCATACCGTCGAAACAATACGCCTCTACAGATTTAAGTTCTCCTGTCGGCTGTTTAATTATAGCCCACTGAAATGAATCTTCTGACCACTCCTCTTCTTCGTTTTTTCCTAAAGGATACACGGTAACTATAAATGTTTTGTCCGTAATATCGTGTTCTAAAAAAAAGCTACAGGATTTACTTTTCTTTTTCCCTTGACTAAATGTTCCGACAGATGTTTGGTGCAGAAAGATTTCTCCTGTCTCTACTCCGTTCTCGTCGACATAGTTTCCTACCTCCCATTGAGAGTAGGCTGTTACTGATAGAATCACTGATGCAAATAAAAATAATTGTTTCATTGTGTTTGATTTATATGTTTAAACTTCGTTGCGTATTAACCTCGTCAGGTCTTTTCATTCTCATCCATTTACCTGTGGCATCTCTTCCTTCTTCGGGTGATGCTCCGGTGTGGTATATGGCATAGGCTACTAACCATTTGTTGAATTTTATTCTTGATATTGACATCTTTGACCTCGGTGCGTAGTCGGGATACTCTGATATAAAATCAAGGTAACAGTCTGCCATTGTAATCTTGTAATCTATGGCAAGTCTTTCGTTTCTTTGAGAGCCATTAATCAGACCGCACCATTCTATAAAGTCGTGTGATGTCTCGGCTGATAGTTGTCTTACTTTAAGATTAACAAACCTGCTTTCAACCAACCCTGTCTTTAAGTATCCTTGAAGACACCCAACCATATAGTTGTCAAACTCACACCACTCATCATCGTTCCAATCACCAAACAATAACTTACCAAACTCATCCAATGGAGTGTAGTTTTTATTGTAATGTTGGTGTAGTTCGAGCTCCCACTTACGTCGAGCAAAACTATTTCCTGCCCCCTTGATTGCGTAGTTAGTTGTTATAGCAATCTTGGGTGACTTACTGAATGGAATCTTGATTGCATCCTTGTTCTTCTTCTCCAACGTCAGCCCCTCTGTAACCACACTAAACAATCGCTCGAAGTCAAAGTGTTTCTTTACATCATCGAAGACAAGTATCTGTGTATCTGCTGATACAAGTTGGTATGCAAAGGAGCGTTCAAACTGAAAAGACTTTCCGTCAATCGTCACTATCTTTTTCATTTTGGAAAGAGCATTCATTAGTAGTCCCTTACCTGTACCTCCTTCAGGATTATCTGATATCACTTCGTCATTAAGTATTACTGCAGGGCAGTAAGATAAATTCTTGTAACCGTGCATCATAAATCCTATCGTTGATTCCATAGAACTGACTCTGTCCTCCTCGTTTTTACAGATGTTTGATATGAACCTTTTGAAGCTAAAGCTTTGAGTTGTCCCGCATATATTAAAGTTGCGATTGATAACGTGGTCTTTCCACACATACCCACCTAAGTCCAAGTAGTCAAGAGTTGTTACATCATCCTTTGTAATCTTTACTGCACAGTTAAGATAGTATAAGTAAGATGCGTTCTTGGTATCTTCAATAAAGTAGATGTCTATAGTTGATAGCAATGTAAGGAACTCTTCTCTAAAGAATCTTGTTTGGTCAGCGAAGTAATTGTATATGCTGATATCGTCAAGCTCTATTAGATAGTTTAAGATGAAGTCTTTGATACTCTTCTCATCCGTGTGGTCTATCAAGTTGTTTGTAACCTTTACAAAGATGTAGTTCTTCCCGCCTTCGGGACAATACTTATAGAACCCATTGTCTTCCAAGAACTGTTTGAATAGTATATGGGTAATCTTTATTACTCCCTTATCTGTCTTTGACCAAAACTGTTGCTCCTGATTCTCCTCGTCCACCCTCTTGAGCACAGAGTCGATTGTCTCGGAGTCGAGCTGAGAATCTGCTAACTGACTCCGGATTTCTTTTTTTGCTACACCTCTCCTTAACTTTGCCTTGACTGAGTTCATTCGGTCCTCGTCCTCATAGTATTTAGTTGCAAAGTTCTGCGTGTTTGCGTATGCCGACTCAATAGTTCTTACTATCTCTCTTTCAGAAAAGTCTGATGATATGTACTTGTTGAGTACATACTTTGCAAGTGACCTGTTGATTCCATAGTCGTTGAAAGCAGCGGCGAGCACATAGCAGTTATGGTTTCTTTGACCTTCAACCATAGGATACTTTTTCTCCCACCACTTTTGAAGTATGTCAACGATTTTATTTTCATCTGTGATTGGTATTGTTAGTGCATCTCTGTACTTGTGCTTCTCTTCGTAGGTTCTTTCATCAATCCTGTCCCATATACTTGAGTTCTCATTCACGTATATCAGTGCATCGTATGACTCATAACATACACGAGAAAGATTCTTGCAGGTTACATCAAAGTGTGCGTTGTTAAAGTGATTCTTTAGTGCATTGAAATAGTTAACGTGATTATCCGCATCCTGTGGTATCTTCACCAATACCTTAAGCCCTTGACCTGATGGTGATATGAACACAGAGTATACATACTTATCTCGTGTCATCTGCTCCTTGTCTTGAAGCATATCTTTTTTCTTTTCGTATCCGTCGAAGTCCAAGCAAATCAATCCGCTGTGTTCTTGAATCGAAGAGTCGTTTCTTTTTACAAACTTTCCGGAGAAACATATAGCAGGTAACTCCTTCTTGAGTTCGTTTCTTTGCGCCTTGTTCTTCTCTGCTCGTATATTTTTTACAAGCTCTTTGTTAGCTCCTTCCTTTATTCTATTAAGGATTTCGCTGATTGGTCTGTGGAAAGGAGTGTCCGTTTCCCTAATGTTTTTAAATATTGTAATGATATAATCTGTCATCTTTGTTAGTGTTAGTGTTTGACTTGTGTTAACTTGGTGTTAAGTTTCTCCCTGATTATCAAGGAGTTACTTATTATGTTAACTTTTATTTATAATACAAGAATAATAATAATAAAATAAAAGAACAATAAAAAGAATATATAAAAATAAACTTAACATTCTCTTGGCGAAAAAAAGAGTGTCGCGAACGACACTCATTGATTTAACCAAATAACCTTTTGTTAGAACGGTAGGTCATCCGCTTTAGCAGTTTGCTTTTCTGCGTTCTGTGGCTTTGGTTCCCACGTATCCTTCTCGCAGTATAATTTACCTCCTTTGGATTGTTTAACATTGATGTTACACCAACCTTCTGAATTGGTATTTTCTTTTAACCAAGCAATAAAGTCCTCAGTCTTTACGCACACTCTTCCTACTACAAAGTGAGTGCTTTGTGTCGCGTTAAAAGGTATTAGGTAGTCACTTTCTTTCCTGTGGAAAGACATTCCGTCTGCAAAAATTTTTTCTTCTTGCGCCATAATTGATATGTATTTATTCCGATGATAAAAAATACCTCACCCGACACATCGGTACATCGAGCTTGGTTTACTTTTAAATTTCTGATTTGATATAATGCTGAGTGAGTTTGTTCTCATCTCCGTGTTTGAAAAACTTATTCCATACTTCAATAGCCCTGTGCATCTTTTCTTTTCCTCTGTCATAGAAGTCCTCGTTACCTGTGAACATACCCAATCTTCCGGATTGTTTTTCAACCACAAGAAACATCATTGGTTTATTGAAGAGTTGCTGATATACATAAGCTTGACTATCGTAGTTGTACTTACGTGCGTTCCATTTGAAATCTTCTAAATTGGAAGTTGTCTTTAGGTCTACAACATAATCTTTACTTACTATATCTGCCTTACCTTTCCATTTAGTTCCTTCATAGGTCATTACACTTGGCTCTTCATATATGTTGCCCTTTGCTCTGATTAAAGAGTAGAAGTCCAAGTTGACAAGCATCTTATTCACAAGCTTCTCTATATGTTCTTTCTCTCCCTTTAGTAGTGCAACCTCTACACCTTGCTCTGCTATAAATTCTTTGTACATCTTCGTATTCCTCGATGCTGAATCACACCACAAAACATTCTCTGCTTTCTCGGGTTCAAGAATTAATTGATGAAAGTATCTTCCCTCTGCAAAGTTCTTGTTGTCAGGTCGGGACACCCCGTACATCTCGGGGTTCTTTAGTAGTGTACCTATGTCGGAGTTGGAAAGATACTTCTTTCCTTCTCCTGTATAGTATTCCTTGTCACTGCGTAGCAATTCTTTTACTTCAACCATTACTGCCATTACTTCTTCCCTCCCTTCTTTAATTCAGCTCTGATTTTTTTCTCCTGCTCTTTGTTTACGTTGTACTTCTCCTGTATATTTGCTACCACCTGCTCAAAGCCCAAGTGCTTGTGGTCAGATACATACTTCAACATATCAAACATCTTGTCGTCAGGTATATCTTCCAAGGTCGGATTGTTTTTTACCGGTGTCTTGGGCGACACTTTTTTCGGTGCTTCCTTTGTATCAGTTGATTTAATATCTGATATATCCTCTGCGTTCTTCCACCATAAACTGATTCCAAGTCCGTGCATTGCAATAGCTTTTGCTGTTGCTCTTTGGATAGTCTTGTTCACATCGAACGAAGACATCTTGTCCACGGATATAGATTTGTTTCGGTAGTCCATAACAGGTAGCATATCAATATGCTCCTCTCCTTCCACAGTAATACCCACCTTGACGTAAGCTGTCTGTCCGTCTGTAAAAAAGTTGAGTCCCGTGTGGTCGTGCTCGTATATTTTTCGAGTTGCTTTAGGATATGTTTTTTTGAGTATACCCCAAGCTACTGCCCACGATAGATAATCCATTCCCCCTTTCTTTTCAACGTAATTAGTAACGTCGATTGCTGACAGTGTTTCAAACACTGATTTCTTTTTAGCTGTTGCCATAATTCTTTTTTGTTTTATTTAATTTAATTATTAATTCTTTGTACTCCTTAGTACCTTTTTCTGCTGTTTTGATTTTATGCTCAAGACTAATTACTTTTCTTCTGTAATATTCTTTATCGCTAATCTCTCCAAATTGGATTCCGTTTTCAATCATTTTATTTTATTTAATTTTTTACTTATTTCTGCGTACTTGTTAAGTAAACTCTCTCTTGATGTCTTGTAACTTTGTATCTGCTTGGGGTTCTTTTTCCCATTCATCTCGTTACGAATCATCATCTCAACCTTGTCAAGTTTCCGTCGATAGTTAGACAAAGATAAGACATAACATCCATACCTCCAACCTTTTTCTATAAAAACTTTTTCCTGCTCCTCATTCAACCTCTGATAGTAGTCGCCTCCCTGTCCTGTATTGTATAGTTCAATCTCATTGGTGAGCCTGTCCTTTACAATCCGACACCCATAAACTATCCTTGCTTCGTATCCACTTGAGTCTAACTCTGTAGCAAATGTATCTGCGATAGCTTCGTTCCATACCTCCTCTATACTTCTCATTACTTTAGTCGGTCTATTAGTTCTACATAATCTTGGTCGCTTTCTATTTTCTTTGTGACCTGATTGATTCCGTAGTGTATCGTTGAGTGCGGGGGTTCGTATCCATTGCGTGTCATATAATCTTTTATGTATGTGATACGCATTGGTCTTGTGTAACACAGGTAGTAGATTAATTGTCTTGCGTCCACCACTTTTCTTTTCTTTGTGTTGGTGAATATCTCCTCTCTTGGTACATCAAGTTTCCGTGACACTGTATTAACGTATGTGTTGAACACTTTTTCTTTTATCATTCTCCTTTGGTTTTGTTGCTACCTGTTGCGTATTTGCAAAGCCGAGTAGCAGGTTATTAAAATAATTCCGAGCTTCATCCTGCTCGTTGGATTTGTTTTTTGTGTTTGACATATTATTGTAATTTAGATTTGTAACTTTTCCATACCTTCTCCTCAATAGCTTTAACATCTTTGCTTTTTGTTCTCTTGCCATTGATAGAAGCCATCCATTCTCCTGTCTTGAGTGACTGAATAAAGTTGTCACCAATGTAGGTTAATACAGCTTCGCAGTCTTTACTGATTGAGCCCTCGTATTCTTTTAGGAATGTCTTTGACGACACAAGAACACCGGTGTCTATAAAGATTGACTTAGTCATTGGTGTGTCTTTGTCCAAGTGACGTTGAAGTCTTTGTATTAATCCTGCGTTTGGTTTTATCCTCATCTTTTCTTTGAGGATTTGTGTTTGATAAATTGATTTCATTGTGTTTGATTTTAGTTTAAAAATTTGTGATAGTCTTCTCTGTCTAAACAAATGACATCACCTACGATGTGCCGACCTGCAATCTCTGATGCTTTTGCATTGAACGGCAGGTTTTTTAGCAGTCCTTCTTCGTTTACTATTAGTACCTTGTCTGCGTTTGGGTACACTATCTCTATATACCCACCCACTGCATCTTGTTTTTCCTTGAGCGTATCTGCCGTAAAGTTGTCTGTGACATTCCCGTCACTCTTAATTAGTTGTATCATTGAATTGTATTTTAATAAATTAATAAAACAAATATAAGAAAAGATTTCGACATAACCTAATCCCCCCTCATATTTTTTTTAGTGTCGCTGAAGACACTATTTTCTTTGCTTGGCTTTGAGTACTCGTAGGTACAATTCTATATTAAAGTTGTCCCAATACTCTATCCAATCTGCTATGTTAGTTGCGTTCCTTTTCATTTGTTTGTTTTAGTATCTCCTCAATTCGTTCTATTCCTCTACGTGCGGGAACAGTTCGTGCCTTAACGTGCAACATTAAGTTGTTGATTCTTTCTACTGACTCTTTCGGTGTTACCCTGTAGCCGTGTTCTTGTAGAAGCTCTGTCGCTTCTCTGATTTGTTCACGGAGCAATCGCCCTGCTTCAAATGTTTCGTTTACTATACTCATTTCGTTTAGTATTAATTATTAATCCGTTTCAACCTTTTGGTATCGTCAGTCGGGACACTCATCCCGATACGGAAGGAGTGTCGCGAACGACACTCCCCGTTTGAGTCAGCGTAAAACTTACTAAACATCTGACTCGTGATAGAACACACCACATCCCTCACAATAATAATTAGCCCAAGAATCAAACTCAAGGTTTGTGGTGTTACACTTGGGACATTTCTTTTCCCTGTTGAAGTTAGTGCCTGTATCATCTGCGTGACAATCGTCAAACAAACTTATCTGACTAAACTCCTTGAATGTTTTCACCGGTTTTCTGTATGTCTTTGTCCAAGTTTTGCTTGTTCTTTTCTTTGGTATCATCTGCGTGTACGTCTTCAAGAACGTATGGTATGGCTGTAGCTCTATTGGATTAAAGTACACCCAACAAACAACCTGCTTTCCGTCTATCATTACAGGAATTTGTTCTCGCTTATACCATTGAGGATGTCCTTCAAGTTGGTCAATGGCTGTGAACGTCGCGTCTGATATCTTGAATACATCTATCTCTACGTTGTGTCCTATGCCTTTTTTGTTGACCATATACGGAAGTCCGTCTTGGATAAGAGGATACTTGTCTTTAGTGTGTCCCTTGCCTACAAACTTTGACGAGCGTAGGTAGTGGTTATAGTTGTTGTAGTCTTTCTTTAGCGTACCATACACACCTATGACATTGTCTTGTAGTACGTTGGCTTTAGAGTACCACACTCCGTCACGATAAGTGAACAGCTCTCTGTTGTATATCTGAAACGAACGAGTTCGCGTATTGACTGAAACAAATCTGCAATAGCCCTTGGTGTTTCTGTCTTGTATCTTCAAGTGCTCTTTCCACATTTGTCTTGGCATATACCCAAGCTCTATAGCTAAGTCCTGTGTGTCTGTCATATTATTGTTTCCGTATCCGAACGCAGTGCCGTTCATCATCAACAATTCGTCTGCCTTGTTGCCACAAACGAATGGGTGAGTATTGTCTACGGATATCTTTCCGATAGTTGCGTATCTGAAGTGCGCTATGAATGGTCGCTCTTTGTTCTCACTTGTGAGTAAGACACCATACTCATTAGACTTGTGTCGTGTTACCTCGAATGTATCGAGCCATACAACACCAAGTCCGTGAGGATTGATTCTCGCGCTTGTCTTTACCACCTCGCGAGATAGTGGTTTGTTTTTTTGTTTTACGATAATTACACACATAATTATTAAGTATTGTGGGCAGTGTCGTCGGCGACACCGAACCCTGTTTGTAGCTGTGCTTGTATGGGTGACAGCTTGTTACCCCAATGATTAACACAAACATACGAAATAAATTCGACATTTGCAAATAAATAAAAAGATTTTTTTAGAGATGCCCTCCAAAATCTTTATCTACAATGTTGTATCTCCATTCTTCTTGTTGGTCTCGTTCTTCCATTCCCTTTCCTAATCCAAAACCCCGCTCTATTTCTTTTTCTGATAATTTCTTATCTATATCTTTAACCCACAATTCCTCGTGGTCGTTTATGTAATCTTGAACATCAAACTCATCTACATCATTAGGTATCTCTATCTCTAACTCTGCTATCTTGTGATATACTACTCTGTGGCTTATTCTTACTTTCATATCTATTTGTTTTTATTGTATTGGTTTATAAATTCCTCGTCCCCTAACTCTATCAGTTCATCTGCTAATGTATCTACATCTGACTTGTTTTTAATATGCCACGAAACATCTTGTCCGTGATAATCTTTTAGTCTTTCAATGTATTCTGCTATTAATAATTTCTCTTTCATTTCTATTTGTATTGGTTTATAAATTCTATTACTGCATTGTATGTTGTTCTTCTTTTACTCTCTCCATTTACCTCAATGATTCTTTTGGAATCAAATCGGTCTGAATGTTTCCATATTGTAACGGATGTATTTTCTATTTGAACGGAGTAACTAACTTTAATAAAGTTACCACCAAACACTTGAAGCTCCTCATCAATGCTCTCTATCTTATCCACTACAGGCATCAACCAATCCCAAGACTTGTGGTATTTTAGTTCGTGTTCCATATAATCTGATTGAACTCCATTATCTATATTCAACCCCATAAATTCTGCGATTAATTTATTGTTCTCTTTCATCTCTATTTATTTTTATTATTTCTTAATGTTCTATACAAGTATACGACAAAAATACGACACTACCAAATAAATGTTGTATTCTTGTCTAATTTATACTCATTCTAAATAAGCAGTGTCGCTGAAGACACTATTGATTTTATTTTACTTCCCATATCTCATCCATTACATATCCTCTCTCTCTTTTCATCTTGTCAATGAACGCATCAACGTGGGATTCATTGTTGAACTCTCTGATTAGATACCAAGTCCTTCCGTTTGGCAAGAAGAATTTGATTTGTTTTTTAATAGGAGTGCTTCGTGGGTTTCGTCTTACATCAAAAACTTCTCCCGATAAGTCGTAGTCACAAGTCCAACCCATTTGTTCGAGCTCTGTTTTTATTCGAGAACACTCTTCGTATAGGTTTTCGTTGTCGTTATATGTATCTACTATTCTTTTAATCTCCTGTGGAAGATTGTCATATTCAAGTGCTGTCATTACTTTATTTTTTTTGCTGTTAATAATTTCCGGTCAATCTTGGCTGTAGGATTTAGCTGAACCAAATGATTGTATACTCTGTCGATTGCTTCCCATTTTGAGTGAGCAGAGAGGGATGTCCCTCTCCATTCACCCAACCTGTTTTTACAGGTAACGAGAAAGTAGAATTGTTTTTCTACCAAGTGCCCAAAATTATTTGAGCAATCGTGAACCCTCCGAATCCTACAACGAGGGGTGTAATTGCGATGAGCGTTAGCTCAATTCTTGTTAAAGTTTTCATAGTGTTTGAATTTATGAAAGTGAATAAATCCGTTTCATCCTTTTGGAATCATCAGCACCAACACACATTGGTGTACGGGAGTGTCGCGAACGACACTCGTTAATTTTATCCGTATATAAGTATTCCATAGTAGTATATCGCGTAAATCGTGCAAAGATATACAATTCCAAATACTATCTCTTTTATTATCTCTATCTTTTTCATATCTCTATTGGTTTTCAGTTAGTAAAAATTCATTGTACTCAAACGTACCTGTTTCGATGAACTCGAATATCTCCTCTTTGTATGCGTGTTCATAGCAGAATACTTTGTCCTTTTGCTCTGTCGCTTCATCGTTATCAACGCATAAGATGTACAGCTCGTGTCCGTCGTTTTGCTCGTGCATTGGCTGTACTTGTCCACTTGCAATCATCAACATAAAAATTACTTCTTTAATCATT
>Ga0098038_1001143_pt1 | contig 11608 bp, 21 predicted proteins | sample 5B_taG_FD_75051 | JGI IMG/M metagenome (GOLD analysis project Ga0098038, IMG submission 75051) | Marine viral communities from the Subarctic Pacific Ocean - 5B_ETSP_OMZ_AT15132_CsCl metaG | ecosystem: Environmental > Aquatic > Marine > Oceanic | place: Pacific Ocean | collected 2015-01-08 | reverse complement strand
ATGGCAAAAAAAGAAAAGAAGCCAGTCTTGAACCTAGATGATAAAGAGTATATCATTGAGGATATGACTGACGAGCAAAAGATGATGGTGAATCATATTAACGATATTCAAAACAAGCAGAATAGCAATCAGTTTATCGCTGACCAGTTATCTGTTGGTAAGGAAGCGTTTATCAATATGCTTAGGCAATCACTTAACGATGAAGTCGTAGAGGCTGAAGTAAAGTAATGATTGTCAGGAGATGCGCTCAAGACCATGATGTAGTTTTGCACAAGAACACAAAGCCAAATATGGTGAAAGTTATCAAGATGGTTGATGGTTCTTATGTTACAATACAATATCCAAACTCAAAAGATTATTTCTTAATGGTTGATGGTGAGATCACTCGAAAAAGCGACTCATTTAAAACGATCGAGAATGCATATGTTGCTGCATGCGCAGATAAACATTCTAATGGGCATGGGCGCATCGACTATATCACTCATAAAATTATTAACAACCAGGTGGTGGATAGATGAACAATCCTTTAGCAAAGTTAGTAGCATGGTGGATGGTATTATGAATAAAGTAATTAAGAAATTAGAAAGCGGAGATTTTGAAGTTGTTAGTACGAGTTATAGTATTAGTGTCAAGTATGTTTATAGTGAGTAGTTGCTCCAATGGTTGGTCCATAGGCGGATATGAACCGAATCCAAGTGATTCTATGTATACGTTTATCGAGGTAATGGATCAAGATTCTACGCTACATTTTTACGCGGATCATGTTAGTTTTAATCAAGATATGTGGTGTTTTACTCACAACAGATGGGAATCAATAAGGAAGAGATGAGTGAGAAGACTGCTAGAAGCTATCGCGCTGATGTTATCGATGACAACTTTAGTATACATCTTAATATTAAGTGGTTATTTCAAATATTATGTTTTGTTGCTGGGATTAGCTATTATGGTGTGCATATGGAAAATAGGATTTCTAAGCTTGAAGTTGAACTTGTTAGTGCGGATACAACAATTAAAGATCTACTGGAACGACATACAATGGAAGAAGAATTAAAACGACAAGAACTAGAAGAAAAAATATCTTTCTATGAGAAAGAATTAAAAATTAATTTAAATCCAATGAGTTGGAAAAAGCGGAAAAAGTAATGGATGTAATGGCAATATATGGTGAAGCAGGTATGATTGGAGTCTGCGCTGCACTCTTAATCTACCTAGTAATGAATTTATCTAAAAAATCAGAAGCTCAAGCAGAGTCATTAAAAAATTTAGAAGTAGAGAATAAAGGTCAATCAGAATCGATTAACAACATGGAAGGAATGATTATAAAGCTTATTAATAGATGGAATGACTCTGATGCAGTTAGAGACAGGAGATATGAACAAACAATGGAAGCTATAAGTGATTTAGAAAAACAATTATCACGTATGGATGGTATAATGAGTCGAATGAATGGCAACGGAAGACACTAATGGATATGAACGATTTTACTAGAATCTTAACTCGACATGATGAACGGCTTAAAAACATCTACTCTAGTTTACATAGGATAGAGAAGCATTTAGAAAGACTTAATGGAAAGGTCAGTAACCATGATACTGATATTGCTCGATTTCAAACATGGGGAGCAGTGGCTCTTGTTACTTTTCCTATAATGATAAACATAATAATGAGGTTCGTATAATGGATATAAAATCAATGCTAGTAAAACTAGCCGAAGAACAAGCGGATAAAATGCAAGATCAAGCAGTAGATCATATTGGATCAAATGATTTTGCAGATAAACTGGCACAACTACTAAACGATAAGATTAACATACCTTTTGTTAAAGAAGAGAAAGAAGGTGTGATGTTTAAGGAATTAGTAGAAGTAATACAATCTATTACTATCGGTTTAATTAAAGGTAAGTAATGGCAGTACCTGCACGAGTAAAGTCCACGATGCGTAGGCTAGGTCTACGTGGAGTAAATAAACCAAAACGTACACCAAGTCACAAAACAAAATCACATGTAGTGATGGCATCTAGTGGTGGTAGATATAAAGTAGTGAGATTTGGACAGCAAGGTGTGCGTGGCGCAGGTAAGAACCCAAAGAGTAAATCGCAACAGGCTAGAAGACGCGCATACTATGCACGGCATGGTAGAACAACTAATAAGTTTTCAGCAAAATTCTGGTCAAATAAGGTGAAATGGTAATGAAAGTAAAAGGTGTTAGTGTTACAGGATTAAGTAAACGGCAAGTATCTGCAATGCGTAGACACGCAAGACATCACACTGCAAAGCATTTACGCTCAATGGTATCTGCAATGCGTAAAGGTGCAACTTTCGGTCAATCTCATACTAGTGCAATGAGAAAGGTAGGTAAATGAAAAAGAAATCATCTGTAAATAAAGCAGGTAATTACACCAAACCATCACTGCGCAAACGGATTTTTTATCGCATTAAAGCAGGAAATAAAGGCGGTAGAGCAGGTCAATGGAGTGCAAGGAAGGCGCAGATGTTAGCGAGAGCATATAAAAAAGCAGGCGGTGGATATAAATAATGGCACTAAAGAAATCACAAAAGAGTTTAAAAAAGTGGAGTAAACAAAATTGGGGTTACGTCACAAAAGGTGATGAGAAAAAACCACGCAAAAAGCGAGGCAGATACTTACCTGCTAGTGTACGTAAGAATTTAACGAAATCACAAAAGGCATATGAGAACAGGCTTAAAAGAGCTGCTAGTAAACAAGGTAAACAGAACGCTAGTTATTCTAAAAGAACTGCCAAGAAAGTAAGGAGAGCAAGATAATGCCGTACCATTATGGAAAGAAGAAGAAGTCAAAGAAAGTCAAAGTTAAAAAGAAGAAGATGAAGAAAGGCATGAAGCGCAAATGATCAATCCAGATCAAATAAAAGGACTCATTAAGCGTGTTTTACAGAAGATAGATTTGTATTCTCCTGAAGCAGCAGAGTTTGTTTATAATATTGGCTTAGTGGAATCAAAGTATATTTATCTAGAGCAAATCAAAGGTCCAGCGCGTGGTGTATACCAATGTGAACCTTGGGTAGCGGTAGATATAATAAATAACTATCTTCAGTATCGCGAAGAACTGATGAAGAAAGTTTCCAAAGCATGCTATTTAGATTGGTCGCACTTTACTGCGCCAGTAGAAAAGGATTGGGAATATATCTTAACTACTAATCTTGCAGCTCAAATAGTTTTTTGTAGATTACACCTACGTAGAATACCAAAAAAACTACCAAGAACATTAGAGGATCAAGCAACACAATGGAAGGTCTACTATAACACTGCAAAAGGTGCTGGTACACCAGAGAAGTTTTGCGAGATAGTACAAAAATATGGATGATGCTGCAAGAATAGACAAGTTAATTAGTGTAATGCACGAGCTAAAAGAATTAGCGAAAGATTTAGACGATCCGCGTACAGATATTGATATGATTTTAGGCACTATGATTGCGCTAATTATATGCGCAGATATTCCAGATGTAACCATTTTACCTACTAGTAGTATAACTAATGAGATCGCAAAAGCATGAGTTACTTAACAGCATTCTGCAATATAACAACTGATTTACAGGCTATTCTTAGTGATATAGATCGCTATGATCGTAAGCGTGTACTAATTTCAAACTGGACAAATCCATCTACAAATCTTTATAGATTACACAATACTGGATATATAGAGAATTTATACAAAGATGGTTTAGAGTTAACGAAAGTATCTGGAGGCAGTAGTCCTAGTGCAGATAACGAATTTAAATATAATGAATCCTCAGATTATGTGGACGTATTTTTAGCATCTAGCTCTGTTAGTGCATTTAATTCTAGTGTATGTGAAGCAGGGCAAGATTGGGAAGATTTAAAAAATCGTGTAGTAAAAGAGCAAGCGGATCATATGCGCAGTTATTTAAATAGACCTATCTATAAGCGTGGTAATAGTAACTATCAAGGTGCATCAGATCGACCATATGACTTTATTATAATACGATGCAATGCGTTATTAGCTTGCGCAGATCTAGTGCGTAGCCAAGATCCAGAGAAAGCAGCAGAACTTCAAGAGCAGGTATTAGGTGATGAAGGTATGCTAACAAAATTAAAGTCACGTGATTACGTTATGTGGAATGAAACGAGTTTTCGTTCAGAATCTGGCGTTATTCGTGAGATTAGTGTGAATGGTAGTAGCACTGGCTACATTGAAGATGTAAAGATGTATGGACCTCCAAGCACAGATTATGATGAAGTACGAGTAGTGATTAGTACCGCAGGTACATTCACACCTGGTACTGCAAGTACAGTGAAGTACGATGTATTTACAAAAAATGATACAGGACTAAAAAGACATAAGTCTGTAGATGCAGAAGTAATGAATGGTGATTATCAGCCACTAGCATATGGCGCATCCATACGCTTCCAGGCTGGCCAATATACTGTATCTGATGAATGGAGTGTGACCTTCCAATCTGATGAAATTCAAATAGGAACTGTACGCAGTGGACAGATTTATAGATAATGGCAATATCATTTAATAATGTTATCTATGAACGAGTCATTGATAATTTACATAGTATCATTGCTGATGAATTTGGGATTCAGATTTTTTATGATGAACATCAATCTAATCAAAGTTTTTTATTACAGCCTGTGTCAGATGATCTTAACGAGCAAATTAATACAGGAATGGTACGAGATTATACAATCCTTATCAGTTACCAAGTGGATTTTGCAGGTAATTACACAAAGGAGAGCTTTAGGCAAGTATCGTTAGTAGCAGAGCGCATGAAAAGACTTATATACAATAACAGAAACTATAGTGTGTCAGGTACAAGGCAATTTTACAATGCTGTCATCGACAACACTATATATGAGCGTGATGATGAGAATCCAGATTTATTACGCGCGAATATGACTGCTGTAGTATCAGCAATGGAGATAATCGGATGATGTATAAAGCAAAGAAATCATATTTTGATTTAAAAGATAGTGAAAACTTTAATGGATTTGATAGTCCTGCAAAACATAATCGTCTTGTAAATGGCGAATCAGTAGAAATCACATCTGTGCCTAAACCACTTGAAAAGTATCTAGAAAGCGCAGAACCAAAAAAAGCAAAAAAGGAAGATAAGTAATGGCAACTAATTTTCAGCCGAAAGGTGACATAAAAGTAATTATGGGCAGTGGTGCTAAAGCATTAGGTACTGCACACGCAGCAGATGATACATGGAACGAATTACAAGTAGTGGATTATAACATTGAACATGCAAGCGCACCAATTGATGTTGCACCATCACGCAGTGGTATTTATGGTCAGGTAGAGTCACAAGGACATCATAGACCAGATACACAAATCTATGAAGTTACTTTAACAATGCGAGGAACTCCAACAGCAGTATTAAAAAGCTGTTTAGCTCTTTTTGCTGATGGTAGTAGCGCAGCAGAACTTACTAGCGCAGGAAACACTGGCTCAATGAAAGATGGTGTTTCTAACGCAAATCAAGTTACGCTTTTATTTGCCAATGCAGGTTCTGATTCTTCAGAATCTACTCCAAATGATGATGTGGTTATGGCAGGATGTATGGCTACTCAAATGGTTATACGCGAAGCAGTAGATTCTAATGGTGGTGAAATGGTAGTAGAAACTACATTTATTAGTGCTTATCAACCTGCTGAAACTGCTCTTACACCATCATCAACCACTGTAGATGAAGCTGCACCAAAAAATATTTTTAATTTAAATGCCTCTACATTAGATGCTGAACCATTAGTATTAAATAACTTTGAAATCACTATATCAAGACCACTTGCAAGAGTACATCATCAGAATACAACTGATTATAAACCATTTGGTTACGTGCAAACAGGTCCCTATGAAGTTACAGGTTCTATTACTGCAAAACGTGATGACTCTATACATGACTTGATAGCTCATATTAAAGGAGATAGTGCAGGTATTGCGCTTTCAATTGCAGAGTCAAGTGGTTTAACCATATCATTACCAGATGTAATGATTGACAATTCCAAGCCTGAAGTAAGTGATTTTTTACTACAGACAATACCTTTTAGAGCTTTTGGAGCTAACGAAGCAGGAAATATAATTTCAATCACGATCGCTTAATACACGCCGTTTTCATCGTAGGATGAAACATGAAAGTAAAAACAGAACATGGTACATTTGATGTACCTGCCATTAGTTTTAAGTCACGCAGAGAACTGCATAAACTAGAAGTAGGTGCTATTACAAAAGAAGGAGAGATAGACACATCCAAATTCTTTACTGTACTAGATTGGACATTAAATCATTCATTTACCGATCCAGAAAAACAACTAGGTAAACTAGATGATAATGCAATCGATAGTGTCTTAATGGCTATTTATAACGCATACAAAGAACCAAATAAAAAAAAGTAATCATGCACCGAGTTGCCGTGTGGATGAGTTATAAGAACCAACCCACACGCAACTTAGCTTTTCCATACACTGCGCAGTCTCCTACTCTCAAGAAAAACATCACGTATACAGAAGATGAACTATGGGAAGAGATTGGTCGTATCGTAGAACAAGATGGTGATGGAAAATTTACGCTTGGTGCTGCGTTATATTACTCATTGGTATTCTGTGCTGACTCTACATACTTTCTAACGCCTGAGACTATATTTGCGCTTGAGGAGTACATGGCTATGAAGAGATTTAACTTACCACTGGCTACAACGATAGATAACGCAGATTATCATCGCTTAGTCATCTTTTCAGCTATAGATGAAGAATTTAATGCATTGCAATCTGAAGACATGAAGAAGAAAAATGGCTGAAAAAAAGTTTATTATTGAAGTACGCACTAAAGGATTTACACGTGCGACAAGAAGTGTAAGAGATTTAGAGAAAAACACCAAAGGATATAACAAAGCTGCGAATAGAATGCGTGGTGAAACTCAAGGCTTAATGGCAGGTCTTGGTAGTTTAAGAAATAAAATCTTAGTATATAGCTTTGCTTTGGGTGGTGCTGTAGCAGTTATGAATAAATTTGTTCAAGCATCATCTGGTTTCCAAGATGTGAAAACAAGATTAGTTGGCTTAACTGGTGGTGTGCAACAAGCTGAATCTGCATTTAAAGCATTTAATAAAGTAGCAGCAACTACTCCATTTCAATTAGCAGATGTTGTAAACGCAGGTGCGCAATTAGAAGCATTTGGGTTAAATGCAACACTAACGCTTAGAGCAACTACTGACTTAGCAGCATATATGGATACTACTGCAACGGAAGCTGCTAGTGCGCTTGGTCGTGCCTTTGCTGGAGGTGCAGGTGCTGCCGACATTCTCAGAGAAAAAGGCATACTACAACTCATTAAAGATTCTCAAGGAATAACGGATCTTACTAAAACAACATTGCCTGAGTTTAGAGTTGCCTTAATAAGAGCAATGACTGATCCAGATGGTCGTATTAGTGGAAGTGCAGATCGTTTATCAAAGACTTTTTCTGGTGCAGTAAGTAATATGCAAGATGCAATGACTCGTTTTGCTGCTAGGATTGGAGATAGTGTTATTGGTCCACTAACAGAAGTGGCACAAGGTGCAGAAAGATTTTTTAGAGCTATGGATGCAAAACGTACTGCGGAAGTTGCTACTAGTATTGGTGTTTTAGCAACTGCATTTGGTCTTTTAAGAGTACAAGCACTACTTGCGAATGCAGCACTTGCTAGCTATGGAAAAATATTCAAAGCAATACTTTTAGCTGGAACAGTCTTAGGCATAGATAAACTTTTTCAAATGGCTGGTACATTTGATCATTTGAAAACAAGTGTAGATGACTCAACAGATTCTTTAGGCGATCAAAATGCAGAGTTACAAGCATATTTAACATCACTAAACACAGTAGATACTGCGGTCACTACAATGGCAGAACGTAATGCTAATTATACAAAAAGCCTTGATTCATTAACTGAAGGATATAGAGACCAAGTTGCATCACTATTAGCACAAGAAGCAGCAATGAATGGTGCAGATGCAGTTGAAGTGGAAAGAATTAAAAACTCTGGTAAGATGAGTGAAGAGATGAGAATTGCTATAGAGCAAATAGAGATAATTAATGCTCGTCTTCAGAGCCGAATTACATTAGAAAAAGAACTAAAGAACATTACAAAAAGTAAAGCGCAACAAGAACTAGACAAATTACAAGCAGAATTAGATCAAGAGGAGTTTTTAGAAGAGGAAAGGCAGGCCACTTTTAAAAAAGCAAAGCAAGAATTAGAAGAACTAACTAAAGAATCTGGTGAAAAATTAGCCGTAAACATGAAAACAAATGTAGACTTATCTAACCAGTTTGCAAGTGGTATTTTAATGGCGGCTAATGCTATGCAGACTTTAAAGTCTGATGCTGAAGTTACCGCTGGTCAAATGATAAGAATAATGGGTAGTATTATTAGTTTGATACCTGGTGGACAGATACCAGGTGCAGTTATTCAAGGTATTGGGATGCTTACTGCGCACACAGGTGGTTTAGTAAAAGATAACGGAATCCAACGCTTTGCAAATGGTGGTATGGTGCAAGGAGAAGACAATGTACCTATCATGGCTCAAGCAGGTGAGTTTATAATGAAGAGATCCGCAGTGCAGAATATTGGAGTACAAAACCTAGCTAATATGAATAGAACTGGTAGTGGTGGTGGTGTTACTATCAATATTTCAGGAAACATGATTGGCAACGATGAGTTTGTAAGAGATAATTTAATTCCAGAAATACAAAAAGTTAGCAATCAAGGATTAGCGTAGTATGGCATTAAGTAATGCGCCATCAGAATCCAACGTCAATGAAAATTGGTTATTTCAATTTAGTGCTGATAATGATACTTGTTTAGAGTTTGATGGTACGGATGACTATGTATCTTTTGGTAATGTTTTAGGATTATATACTAGTTTCACATTAGAAGCGTGGATTAAACCAGATGCTTATAGTGCTAGTAGTGGTACTCAAATTATATTAGAACGCAGTCAGGATGGATCAACTGCCGCTAAGAATACAAATTGGCAAATTGCTTTACGTAATAATGGTTTACGATGTAAGTATCAATATGATACTGGATCAAATGTATCTAATACTGTTACTACTAGTGCTATTACCGCAAATAATTGGCATCACGTAGCTGTATTGCGAGATGATAGCCTAAATCAAATGAGATACTATGTTGATGGTGTAAAAGTTGGAACTGTGACAACGAATGTCTCTAATGATCCAACTGGTGGTACATCTGGAGTTGTGTCTGTTGGTGCTAATTTTGAACAAAACAATGAATTTGATGGTGAAATAGCTCACGCAAGAGTTTGGAGTGTAGCACGATCAGATAGCCAAATTGCACACTACTATAACAGAACTATTGACAGCACTGCATCGAACTTAGTTGGATACTGGAAGCTAGATGAAGGTACTGGATCAACAGTGTTAGATAGTAGTAGTAATTCTAATAGTGGCACAATCACAAATGCTACATGGTCGGTGGGTGGATTTGATGAATTTATTCATAGTTTTGGTGTAGCTACTAGCGATACCACAGTAGATAATAATTTTTATCCTGGTGCAGTGTTAAATAAAAATGTTAGTGTACGTGATTCTATCAATATAACGAATGGTACTTCAACTACAAGTAATATTTCTCTAAATGTAGCAAATGTAGTATTTGATGGTATTGATGTCTATAAAAGAATATTCAATGGTACTAATAATTATTTAAATAAAAATATTCGTGTATATGCGCAGTTTAACGGCTCAGATTCTCTTAGTGATTGCCAACGTATCTTTACTGGCAGATTAGTTGATATACAATTAGATGAAAAACAAAAACTAGCATTACAAATAAATGCGCATAGACCTTGGGATAAAATTGAATTTCCACAAGTAAAATCTCAAAACGATATATATCAACCTGTTGCATATGGAGATTACATTGAGCATGGTGATAAAAGTTTAGTTAGAGAGCATACAAACGCATTATATCCTGCGCCTTTTAAAAGAAAAGGCATTACCGATGATCATTTAATTATTACAACAAAATCGCATTCAGATTTACGACCTCACTACTACGACCAAACCGCTGATGCTTTTTTGCCAATTAAAGCAGATAATTATATTGCACAAACTAAAGATTTAGTATTAGGATATGATACCAATGTTAATATTGGTATTGTAAAAAGAGAAATGCGTAGACGTTTTAGAATTAACGCTACCAATATAAGCTCTAAAGGTACTAGCACGTTTTCTAATACAGAACATTTGACTTATGATGATTATGATGGGACCAATGGTCTATTACATACTTTCACTGGTACTATTAATGATACTACAATAAAAACTGTATATTATAATTATGCATGTGAATTAAAAAAAATTAATGATCTTGATGTCGATGTAAAAGGAAGTATTGTTACTGCTCCATCACAAGTAAATGCTGATATATTTATAAAAATATGGCACAATGGTTCAGATGGTGATATGTATAATGGAACAGTTCCTCCGAATCAAAATGTTGCGATTACACAACCAAATGGTTATGCTGGTCAAGTAGCTGTAAGTAGTAGTGATTATGGTTCAATTGGATTAAGCCTTTCTAATAATAATTTAAACACTGTTCGGTTACAAACTCAAATTGGATCGGTAGATACAAATACAATTGCATGTACATTAAGATTTACTGATATGGTTTTATATTGTGACATACAAGAATCATATGATGAGACTAAAGGTAGCACTAACGCAAGTGTAAATGCTGCTTCTAATCTAAAGAATTTATACATAGGTAGAGATGGGTTAACGGCTTCTTGGGATAATGGTGCAATTTCACATGGGCATGATATTCATCGTGATTTACTAATGAGATTTGCAGGTTTAGGAAGTTATGATCCAATTAATTATAGTTCATTAAATACGGATCGTGCTATTAATAATTGGAAAGGTAGATATTGGACGTTAGAGCCAGTTTCTTTGAAAGATGTATTAGATAAACTTGCTTATGAATTTTCTTTTTGTTATAAAATGGATTCTAGTGGATTATTAAAGTATATATATGTAGTACAAACTAGTGAATATAATACTTTAAAAAACAATGGTAATGTTTTAAATATGACTAAAGATGATCTTAGTAAGATACAAATTAGCACTACTGGATTAGATGAATTAACTACTAAAATGATTGTAAATAATCATTTACATCCTGCGGAAAGTGGTCGTTATTATAATAGTGTAACCGCAACTAATACTGCAACACGTGCTAAATATAATTTAGGTGCTAAAGAAGGTATAAAAACTGAATCGTTAGATATTAATGTAGGAACAACACCAACATCACCAAATTCCGATTGCAATGCTGATTTTTATTCTTATTATAATAATTTAATTGGAGAAATAAAAACAATCATTCAATGCGATGTAGTCAATCCAGCAAAAGGATGCCAACTAGAAACTGGTGATATAGTCACATTCACAGATATGCCAGTAGAGATGTTTGGCACTAACTTTAGTACCAGTACATATTTTATGATTGTAGAAACAAAACGCTCACCAGGTAAGGTAAGCATAACAGCAAGAGAGGTAGGCTAGTGGCTAACCAAACTATAAAAACACCAAGATT
>Ga0098038_1001140_pt1 | contig 11612 bp, 17 predicted proteins | sample 5B_taG_FD_75051 | JGI IMG/M metagenome (GOLD analysis project Ga0098038, IMG submission 75051) | Marine viral communities from the Subarctic Pacific Ocean - 5B_ETSP_OMZ_AT15132_CsCl metaG | ecosystem: Environmental > Aquatic > Marine > Oceanic | place: Pacific Ocean | collected 2015-01-08 | reverse complement strand
CCTTTGGCTTTACCTGCCTGACCATAGCTGACCTTCTTGCCGGTAGAGGTCACCTTAACCTTGGCCTTGCCTTTCGCCGGCTTTTTAGTAGCCATTACCTGTGCCTCGCTGTCTTCTTGGCCACCTTTTTCGGCTGGCTGGAGAACTGCTTGCCCTTCTTGGTATCCGCTCTTTTCTTCTTGCTGGTTGCCGCATACTCTTTTGAGCTTAGCGACTTGATTGCCTTTTCGGGAAGATACCGCTCACCCGTGGCTTTTTTGCCTTGCGTACTAGGCTTGCCCGACTTGGTGCCCCACTTCTGCTTAGTCCACTTCTTGAGTGACGTTTGCGACTTCTTGAGCGCCATCAGTCCTTATAGCCTCCGCCTTTTGACTTGTACTGCTTTGCCAGCATCTGCGCTTTACGGGCGCTCCACTGTCCGGGCTTGCCGCCCTTGCCCCCAGACTTAATCTTGTTAAAAAGATTCTTACGCATCGTTGGCTTGGTGTAGTTGCCGGCCTCGTTGACCTTCGACTTAGTCTGCCCGCCCTTCTTGTAGTAAACGCGCATCTTAGCCGTAGTTCTTTTTGACTTTCATCACGATGCTGTAAGAGTCACCAGAACTGTGCCCTACCGTGGTGAAGTTAATGTCGCCGGTTTTGCCTGATCCTGCGTTGTTGGGGATGCCAACAAAATCAGAAAAGTCTACTGAGTCTGAGTAGTCAGCAGGAAGCTCCCAAGCTAAAACATCGGTTGATGCGTCAAACAGAATCTCTACGCCCATCCCGATAGTGGAAAACCAGATGCATTCAATCTGCACACTTGAACACGCGGCGCTATTCGCTGGGTTCGTTGAGAGAGCAGAAACATCAATCTTCGTCACGGCAGACTCGCCGCTTCCGTCGCTGACGTTGGTAAATGCAAAAATTGCAGTGCGGGGGCCGTCTTCGATTGTCTGACTGGTAACTGTGTCAGCCATCTTTGTCTCCTAAAAAAAGGGGGCCGAAGCCCCCGTCTAGATTATTGGTCTGCAAAAGCTGGAGCAGTTGCGCCAGTCACAGTGCCAAATATCTGATAATTGGTGGAGTTCAAGCCAACAATCGTTACGTCAAATCCAGCAGGTACGTTCAATTGAATACTGCTGTTGGAGTTTCCGTCAGAGAACACCGCGCTTACTTCATTGTCGGTGTCTAAGAACGTGACGCCGCCTATGTAGAAGTTAGTGTTGCCGGGAGTAACGATGAGTGCATCAGTAGCATCTGCCGCGCCGCCAGCGTAAACAAACCTAAAGACAGAGCCTGCAACGGGTGCTGGCAATGTGTAGGTGTTGTCTTGTCCGCCATCGGGAACTAGAAGGATTCTGCCACTGTGAGTTGCGTTGGTGAGCGTGACATCAGCGTCAGCAAGACTAACAGGCGCCCCACCAATGGTCGCAACCTCGGTGATCGTGCCGGTAGTAGAATCTTTGCTGATGGTCTTGAATGTGGTTTCAGAGCGTACTGGCCCTAGAAAAGTAGTATTAGCCATGTGAATCTCCTGTCGTGGCTAGAGTCTAAATGTTCCACATGGAACAATTAGTCAGGAAAAGAAAAAGGGGGCCGAAGCCCCCGTACTATTAGGACGTTCCGGGTGAACCGTAAATGCCCAGAGGATCGGATACGCCGAAGCTGTATCGCTCGCGAGCCTTGTATCGGACGTTGCCGGTATCAAAGTCGCCGTCCATTGAAGTTTCCAACGCTGTTCTGTTGAAGTGCTTCATGCCGTTCGGTACATCGGTGATGATGAAGAAGGCGTTGGTGTCAGTCAGGAAGTGATTGACTGAGTAGCCTTCCGGAATCGAGCCGTTGTTGCGAAGGGCGTTGATGTCGTTGTCAGCCGTGCCAACTCGACCTTCAGTCTCAAGCAAGCGAGTTGCTACAAACTGAAGCGCGGGTGGAACGATCAGACGACGAGGACGTGCCGCGATCAGCAGACCACGCTCATCGGTAAATGCGGCGATGTTAATCACTGCATCTTCCAGAGAGGTCTCGTTCAGATCAGCCGCAGTGGATGGACGGTTGGCATTGGTGCCACCGTTTACCAGCGGGTGAGCCGTGCTGAACAGCGTTACGCCGTCACCAGAGTTGTAAGACGTGAAGCCGTCGTTAAGCGGGTTTGCCGACTTAACCTGCTTGGTGTGAGCCATAGCCCGAGCCAGCGCCTTGGTGTAACGAGCAGACAAAGAGTCATACAGGTTATCTTCCATAGCTTCCTCAGTGATAGAGAAGCCAAGAGCGATGGTTTCGTGGTTATAGCGAGCAGTGAAAGACTCTTGTGCTGAGTCATAGCTGATGGCTGAGCCTTCAGCTTTGACTGGTGCCGCACCGAATCCAGACAACTTCACTTCTTCTTCAAACGAACGCTCAGATGATTCAGTTTCGTAAATCATCGTGTGCTCATCGTCATAACGCTCATACTCCAGACCGAACAGGGCGTTCAGGCCGGGTAAAAGCTCTTTCAGCATTTGTGCGCGTGAAATAGCCATTGTTTATGCCTCCTTAAACGCCGAGCTTGGTTTCATAAGCGTGGCTCAACGGCAGGTAGGTAACGATGCAATCTGTGAAAGCATCACCTACGGTGCTGTTTGGCCCGTCTACGAAATCAACAATTCGGAGTGGTAGTGTATTAGTCGTAGCGATAGAGCCGCCATCTACGGCGTTCTTGCTTCGACCAATCGCGGTTGACCCAGCAGTGCTAACTGCTGATACGTTATTGCCCAATCCTGTCTGAGCAACGGCTTCATCAGCCTGCATTTGGAACAACAGCTTGGGATCATCAACGACATAAGCCATGATATCGTCCGCCGCAGTTGAAGCAGGGAAAAACTGATTGAAGGTTGGTTGACCAGTGCCGGGATCAGTGTACGAGCAACCGACAAAAATGCCGACCGTGCCTGCAACAACCGAAGTTGTTACTGCGGCTTTCTCGACGGTGCCAGCGGCAACCAGTTTTACGAAGTCCCCATAAAAGATAGCAGTGCCATAAGCGTTTGCAATCTTGATATGACGGACCTTTCCGGTGAAGGAACCGGAGGCACTTAGCGTACCTACGGGTTCTGCACCCATTGGAGTAGCTGTAGTAGCCATATCCTATCTCCTTGAAAGTAATAACCGAGACTATCTTTACAGATCAATCTCGACCAAAGGTTGTCCGAGTGGACCGCTCTGGATTCAGAACGGGCATTCGGGGATCGTTTTGCTTGAGGAAGTTGTTGTCCACAGACTGCATCTGGCTTGCCGCCATATGCTGGAAGTGCTCCTCTCGGGCCTGCATCTTGTCTGCTGGAGCCTTGCATAGAAGCAAGCCGCCAATCTCGATGTTGCCCTCAAAACGGGAGTCAATGTCAGACATTACGTTCAACTCCGGATGATCTTCGGCCTTCACCGGAACCCATCCTTCTCTGAACTTCTGAGAGACATTGGTGTTGTCTGCATGACCCAAGGTGCTGGTTCGTATCCACCGAAAAACCCATCCCTCTTGAGGGTCTGGATTTGGTAGTACGGATGCAGGCAACCATGAATCAGATGGACGTTCTTCTACCTCTCGGGCTTCTGCCGCCCGTGCTGTGCGCTCTTCTGCCATGATTAGCTCTCCTTGAGTAATTGGTTGGCATATTGTTCGGGTGTAAGACCAAGACGCTTAGCGAGTGCGACTTGGGTGCGGCTCAACCTCACTTTGCGTGGTTTGGCACCGTTGTTCCTTGCGGAAGGTGCCACCACCACGGAGGGGCTTCGGGAAGTCGAGGAGACCGTACTCTCGGAGTCATCGGTCGAGCCACTACTCTCTTCACCAAAGTATTCTGGGAACTTGCCCTGCACACGCCGGTCAAGCTCTTGGTAATAATCGTCAGACTCAGGGTCGAACCCTTCTTGACGGATCATCTTCTCATGTACGCCATAGGCATACGCGGTCATTTCCATGTGGTCTTCTGACTGAAACCACTTGTTACCCTCTGCCCATGTTAGGGCTTTGTCGCTAGGCTGTCTGACCTGCGGTTGTTGCGCCTGCTGTTGTTGCGCTTGCTGGCGTCTGTATGCCTCTTGTTGCTTGGCGAGTTCTGCTTCATTCGGCAACGGCTGGCGTTTCTTGTACGCATTACTCTGATGAGAAACTTGCCCAAGATCATACTGAGCATTGGTCATAGCCTTTTGAGCTTCAACCTGCTTATCAGTATTGCCTTCTTCTACCGCTTGGCGGTATGCCATCTCTGCCTGAGCCATCGCCATCTGTGCGCGTTCTTCTGACTGATTTATCAGTGCGCCCTCACCTTGATGAAGCACGCGCTGAAGCTCTCGGTTTTGCTCAGCATATTGCTGGGCTACCTTGACCGCTTCCTCGCGTAGACGTTCTGCGTCTTCACGCAGGCGCCGCTCTTGATGCTGTTCATAACGGAGCTTATTGATACGCTTCTTGACTTTATCGCCATAGCCTTGAAGCTCTTCATCGCCGTCATCGTCCTTGGAGTCTTTGGCTTTCGCAATCGGCTTGCGATCCTCTGGCTCCCGGTCATCAATAACTTCGATGTCCATGTTTGGATCGGAACTGCCCTCATCGGGTTTTTTCCCGATTGTCGTCCGCACACCAAGGAACTTGTCCTCGGCAGACATGGACGGCTGTTCCATTTCTGTCTGCTCTTCGCTCATGCTTTCTCAACTCCCCTTGGGTCTTCAACGACGGCTTCTACGCTGTCATCATTGATTAGTCGAAACTCTTTACCATGCACCTTGAATCTGGTGCCGCTGTAAGAACGCATCAAAACCCAGTCCCCTTCTTGGCAGTAGGCGCCATTGGGAAACCGTTTTTCGTCCTTGTAAGCATCTGCACCCATCTTCAAAACGAACCCACAGATGGAACCAATTTCTTCCACCTTGAGCGTTTCAGCCGCTTTGAGTATGCCGCCTTCCGTTTTTTCGTCAGGCTCTGGGAGTGCGATAAGTAGTTTGTAACCTTTGGGGTCTGGAAGCTGTTTAGCCTTCTCTGGCTCTTCCGTCATGTCTACATCCTTGCACCGAATAGTGGCGTTCGGAGTCGCCTTGCGTTGCTTCCTGCAACGAAACTATTCTCGATCCATTCTCTTATTGAGGTCGAGAAGCTCGCGTTCAGCATAGGCCAAGCCTTCAATGATGCCGGTACAGCGAGAATAATCATTCATGTCTTTACATCCGCCGCCAGCTACATGGTCCGTGACCTCGTTCATGTGGGTCCGGAGTTGTTGCTGTAGTGCAGATAACAAGTTGTTAGTAGCGTGGTCAGTCATTGTCAATCAAGTCTCTTACTAGATTAAACCCTGACTTAAACCCTTCGATCTCTTCGCGAGAACGGTTGCTATCGTCGGACGCCTTCATCTTAGCCGCGAGTTTCGCCGCCTCAATCCGTTCGCCCGTCTGGAGTTTTTCCATGTCAAGTACGGCCTTTCCTTGGGCCTTTTGCAGATCAGCCTGTATCTTGGCCATCTCTGTTTGAGCCTTGGCTTGCGCCGATAGCTCTTTGATCTGCAACTCTTTCTGTTGCATCTGAATAACAGGATCTTCCTGCATCTCAGCATTTTGCTCGGCTTGCGCCATCATCTGAGCCTTGCCGGTGACCTGAGCCGCCGCCGGAGCAACCAGCTTAGCGAGACGGAACTCAATGTCCTCTGGCAGAGGCTCGCCCGCAGGCGGAAGCTCTACGCCCAGTTCGCGTTCAATCTTGGCGCGATACTCAAAGGCAACGTGCTCTGCGATGTGTGCGGCCATTGCCGCCTGAGCCGCGCCCGCCGCTGGGCTTTTTTCCATCAACTCCATGATTTCTGGATTCTCTATCAAGGACATGTGCACTTGAATGTGCGCTTGATGGTCTTGGTAGATAAACGCCTTAACTGGCTCACCGTTAATGATGTTCATGTTTTCGCTAACGGGGTCGGTCGGCTTGATGTCATCCTCAAGCGGTACAACCTTGTCTGCGTCTTGAATGCCTAAAACCTCTAGCATCTGTCGATGTAGTAATGGCACGTCATAAATCTGAGGCGCCTGAGCCGCCAGTTGTAGCGCCGCCTGATATTGCATGATGCGTTGTGCCATCGTTCCCGCATTGGGGTCGCTGACAGGAATAATGTCTACGCGATCATCAAAATCTGCCGCGACCAGAGGGCCGGCATCTAAGTCGTAGGGGTAAACCTCTGGGCCATAGTCTTTCACCAGCCCCGATAGAATCTTCAGTTCTCTAGATACCGCATGGTGCACACGGCTCTGCACCGCGCTCAGCACCTTCATCTCTCGCTCCAGAACGGCCAGAGTGGTGCCTACCGGCGCCTCCCCATTGATGTCTGATGCTTTGACATCTGCGGCAGATGCGAATCTGCGACCCTCTTGAACAATATCACCCAGCAACTGGTACAGGACGTTGCTTGGCTCTTTGTATGGCAGGAATGAGATGTTGTCTCTGATCGCGCCGCTTGGCACATCAACATCCCTAAACTCTCCCGGCATAATCGGCGTATCGTCGCCCTTGATTCTCAGGCCGCGAGACTTGAGACCGCCGGGAAGATTCGACAGGGTGCCGGCATCTACAAGCTGTCTCAAGATGGCGGTTGCCGACTTTGACAGCCCGCCAATCATATGGACTAGGCCGAAGCCATAGAACCCAAGCCCCGGCAGATACTGGTAGTGAACATAGTGCTCACGCCGCATCTTCTTGTCATCGCCTTCGTACCAGTTGCGCCGGATTGACAGGATGATTCTGGATGACTTGTCAATGGTAACGATGTAGGGCAGGGCGATCCCAGTAGGCTCTCCCCTGTCTGTATCTTCAAATCCGGGCAGGTCAATATCCACCTGCATCTCCAGCAGGGTGTGCCTGCTGTCATACTCGTAATTATCAGAGTCGCCGGTCAGCCTGTTGTATTTTGCTTGTATCTCTGACAAGTCAGGGACTGGCGAGGGCAGGTCTACGTCGATATAAAAACCGGCAACCTGCAACTTACGGATCTCGTTGGCGGTGCGCTTCATCACATGAGTAGCGCGCTCGCACGTTGAGAGATCGGATGCGCCGTAGCTCACAACGAAGTCTTCCGCCGGAATGAACATCGCGCATGGACGCCCCATGCTGGGGTCGTAGTAAACCTTACGGAACGCCGAGCCTGCGATGGGCAGGGAGAACAACAGCTTTTCGGTTTCCGTCCTGTACTCCGTCATCCGCTGAGTGATGAGGTAGTTCAGGTAATTCTGTACGCGGTGCGCCTGCTTGCTCTTGTCGTCGTCGAGCTTGCCCACAATAGTGGTCTTAACAGGGCCGCTAGCGGGGTACACCTCTTGGATGGTTTGCGCTTGAAAACGAATAACCGCTTCGGACAGCATAGGGTGAAATACACCACAAGCACCTTCCCACGGAGTAGACCGATCTTCAAACTTGAGACCCAGAAGATCCAGACCACGGATGTAGGAGTCTTCCCAGTCTGCTCGGCTGTTGCGGTCTGCCTCAAACGCAGAGATTAACTCAGCAGATAGCGAGTCAAGCTCTCCATCTGACAAGTAATCCACAAGGTTAGAGTCATGCTGGGCACCTAAAAGCGCAGTAGCATCCGGATCGAAGTCGATCATCATGCCGCCGTCTTCATCGAAAATACCGACTGATTCCGGGTTTTCGATCACAATTTCCAGATTAGACTCGTCTGGGCTTGGCATTTCGGCGCCCAGCGCCCGATCAATGGCCATATCTAGCCTTTGCCGCCCCGCTTTCCACCTTTAGTGGCCATTTTGGAGGCCATAGTCTTTCCGCCTTTAAAATAACCCTTGGTCTTGGGGACCATACCGCCGCCCTTCATTTTGCCTTCGCCGTCCGCCGCAAAGAATGGCACCTTCTTGCCATCCTTGGTCTCAACCATTTGCATCTTTCCGCCTCTGGCGGCGCCCTTGGCTTTCATTTTTCCACCAGCGGCATACATCTTAGAGGTTTTCTTCATCATGCTCGTCACCTGCGTAAATGTTGTTAAAGACTCGATTCACATCCAGCGTGTAATCAAGGTCCGATTTTGAATAGTGGACATGCTGTGACGGCCTAAAGTCGGGCGCGCCTTCGCCTGCCGAGAACCAAGCTGGGTGTGTCACCCTGACTCGGTTGTTTGGCAATGCCACTATGTTTCCAGTCCACGGACCCGCATCCAGCAACTCCATAACATGGCTTTGCTTGTGCTGTGCCGGATCGTCCGCAATCTCGCTGTCGGTGTAGTCCACCGTGAACATGTACTTCGCCGGGAAGAACTTGTCATCAATCTTGGCCATCCACGGACACGGTGTCGCCCTTTCAAGGACATACACTGCGTGTTCGCGAGAAGAGCAGTCCCAAGGCTGGGCCGCGTATACCGGCATTGGCTCTGGCCACTCCTCAAACGGGGTGTCAGCTACCAGCGCCGTAATCGGCATCCTTGCCCACATTGCGCCACCGTGAACATTCGGCTCGTCAGAGTCGTAGGTCTCGGCGCCAGTAAAGATGACCTGAAAGCTCAGGCATCGGCATGGCATTGTGGTGACAGCAATCGCCATCGCATGAATAAACTCACCATGATATTTCTGATGATTGTGCGTGTATTCACGCCGCACCCAGCACTTAAAGTGTGGGATGTTGCTCTGCAAGAAAGCCATTTAGTAGTAATCTCCCCTTCTGCCATAGTCCACTGGCTCATCTTCTTCGTCAGTTCGTAGGGAAAGAAATCCCCCTTGACGGAATCTGAGTAGTGCCTGCGTGGAAGAGTCCACTAAATCGTCATGTTCGCCTGATGGGAACGATGCAAATTCTTGGATAACCTCTTCCGCGAATCTGGTCTGCGGCGCCCAAACGACGCCCGACGCAAACAAGTCAGCAACAGCGTTCACTCTTGCTATCTTGTCATTACCACGGGATGGCGTGTACTCCGATACCGGAATACCCATAGCCCGTAGCTCAAAAATTAATGGCATCCCTGCCGCTTTAGCCTCCACAATGAATGCATCTGGTTGCATTTCAGCCCATAGCTCGTAGGCTTTGCGCTTGAGTTCTGGAAACTCAAGACGTTCTTTATAGGCATCCAGTAGGATGATATTGGGTTTAGTAACCCCGTCGTCGTCAGGCGAGTAGAACACGCCCCACGTTGTGCAAGCTGAATAGTCAGAGCGTTGCGTTTTCAAAAACGCTGTGTCCCACGACTGAATAATAAATTCACAAGCAGGAGGACGATCCATGTCCCACTCTTGCCACCACTCACGCTTGATAAGTGCGCCCTCTTCGGACGTTGGGTTTTGCTGGTACTGTGCGCTCCACTTGGAAGCGGGTAGCTCACTACGCAGAGCCTCTAGCTCTGATTTGCTCCAGAACTCAGGCCACAGGGGATTGCCCGATGGCATGATTGCTGGAAACTCAATAACCTCCCACTCGTCGCTACCAACGCGCTGAGCAGAGGATTTCATAATCTTGCCGGTCAGATCCCGCATGTGCCAGCGGGTCATCACCATTACGATAGCGCCTCCCGGCTGAAGACGCTGTCGAGGGCCGGAGGTGTACCATTCATATGTTCTGTCGAACACTGAGGCGTCTCCGGACTGCCCCTCTTGTTCTGAGTGCGGGTCATCAATGATGAGTAGGTCAGCACCTTTACCTGTTACAGCACCGCCAACACCGATAGCGAAGTATTCGCCGTTCTTGTTGGTGCTCCAGCGTCCCGCCGCTTTTGAGTCTGCCCTTAGCTGTAGGTCCGGAAAGACTGTTTTGAAGTCCTCCGCGTCCACAAGGTTTCTCACTTTTCGGCCAAATCCTACTGATAACTCAGCAGTGTGTGCCGTCTGAATGATTTTCTTGCCGGGAAACTGGCCAAGAAACCATGCAGGTAACAAGTAAGATGCAAACTCAGACTTAGTGTGTCGAGGCGGCATATTGATAATTAACCGCTTTAGCTCACCTCTGGCGATCTTCTCAAAGGCTTCAGCCATGATCTTATGGTGCCGTCCCTCAATGAAGGCTGGCCACATATACTTCACGAAACCCATGAAGGTATTCTGAGCGGACTCGACCTGCTTGGCCTGCTCAATCTGGCTAATAATCTCTGCGGCCCTGAGTTTCATCTCGGGGCTTGCGCCTTTAAGTCGCTTGGCGACCTCCGGCGTAATCAGTTCTGACATTCATGCCATCCGTGCTTTTTTCGTTCTGGCGAATGATCTGTTTTTTGACTGTGATGCAACCTTGAGGTTGCTTTTCTTGTTTGAGCCACCCTTTGCCAAGGGCTTCTTGTGGGCTACGTCTTTGCCGTCACCCTTACTCACCTTGCCCGCATCGTCCATCACGGCTCTGGCCGCGTTTCGTTTGGCGCGATTCTTCTTCTGCTTGGGCTTTGAGTGGTAGTTGTCGTACTCCTTGCGGTAGTTACGCCTCACCTAAAGCCGCCACCCTTGCCATAGCCGGTGTTATAGCTACCGCCCTTGCCAGATGAGCCATATCCGCTAGTGCGGCCACCCATTGGCATAAACGGTGCCGGCTGATAGCCCATGCCATAGCCACCGAAGTAGGGATTACGGTTTGCAAAGCTGGATTGGTAGTACGGCTGGCTGTATGGGGTTGGTCCCGTGCCAAATCCGCCCTCTGCCGGCTGTGCTTGGGTCATTGCGGGCTGTACCGGACTAGCCGTCCCCGATGTGAGGGTGGCTTGCGGTGCAGAACCTACTCCATTCACGCCAGTTGGTTGCTGATTGAGGCTCGGGGCTTGGTTCACGCCGGAAAACATGCCACTCAGCGTCTGATATCGCTGTCTGCCAAGATCAAACTGTTCTGGCGTCATCTGAGCGAGTGCCATAATGCCGCTGAGGTAATTATTCATGCCGAATCTCTTTGTGATTCAAGGAATGCGGGAAAAACCTTCCCTCAATGATCCCCTACTAGGACTGTTCTAGGCTTAGGACTGTCATAAGCCACAGGGAAGCTACCTAAAAATAAAAAACTTAGGAAAATACTATCTAGGACTGCTCTAAACCTGTTATATCCCAGTACTAGGACTGTCCTAGATACAACAACCCTCCGGATTGTACAGATACTACCCCCTTGACAACCACATGTCTACAGTTTTACAAGTTTTTTTTAGTTTTTTTGTAATTTTTATTACTAGCAAGATCAACCACTTACGGAAAAACACCTGATTTTTTTAAAAATATTATGGGGGGTGCCTAAAAACAGCGCATTTCCAGAGCAAAACCCCCTGCGTGACAGTGTGACAGTGTGACAATACTGAAAATTATGTAATTTTTTGAGTGAAACACTATGTATATAGATAGCAGGTACCCGTCAGCGTCAGGGGGGGTGGGGGGTCAGTGGATCACGTCTGCATCGTCATCGGAATCGTCGGAAAAGTCGCTTGCTTCTGACATGTCATCGGCTACCTGTTCCAGCATCGCCTCCAGATCGGACAGCAACTCGTCACTCGACTTGCTCTCGCTGGTCTCGACCACATCGCGGAAAAGGCCGACCGACTTCCCCAGCAACTCAGCCGCTCGGATCTTGTTGCTGTCACTCTGCTCTGCCATGTCCGTCCAATGCCTCAACTTGCTCAGCACTCTCTCCCTGTCCGAGAGCGAAGAAGCGAGTATCGACCGCTCCCT
>Ga0098038_1001139_pt1 | contig 11619 bp, 12 predicted proteins | sample 5B_taG_FD_75051 | JGI IMG/M metagenome (GOLD analysis project Ga0098038, IMG submission 75051) | Marine viral communities from the Subarctic Pacific Ocean - 5B_ETSP_OMZ_AT15132_CsCl metaG | ecosystem: Environmental > Aquatic > Marine > Oceanic | place: Pacific Ocean | collected 2015-01-08 | reverse complement strand
TGTGGGCTACGCCACGGACGACGGATGTGACGGGGGGTCCGAGGCAACTGGACGAGCAGGGGCGCAGAGTGAGCAAGACGAATCCCGACCTGAAGTTCGGGGCGAACTTGGCGGACCAGGTTCGGATGTGGCCGACGCCGACGACCAGAGACCACAAGGGTGGGTATCAGGGCGGCAGGATACGGAACGGCAAGGTGTCAATGGACACGCTGGATGTAGCAGTGCAATACACAGACAACCCAACCAAGAATGGTGGACAACTGAACCCGACGTGGGTAGAGTGGCTCATGGGGTATCCGGCAGGGTGGACCGAATTAAAGGACTAGGCAACGCCATCGTTCCTCAAATAGCACAACAAATAGCTGAATCAATAAAGGTTGTAGAAAATGCCAAGAAATGTTAGATACAGAATAGAAGCTGACACCTCTGAAGAACTTCAGAAAGCAGTCGCAGAATATCAAAATCAGTACCCTTATGTAGGGTACGATACACGACTAATAACAACCACACAGGAAGACGATAAGTATGTCGCGTACATGAATCGTCTTTCATCTTGCGACTAGGAGTTTGGCGTGAGACACGAAGAATACATGAAGAAAGCCGCAGAGAATGTGGATGAAGTAAACCACCCCCCGCACTACAATAAGCAGGGGGTGGAGTGCATCCATGCTATCGAAGCAGCTACGGATGAAGGATATCAGTATTATCTACAAGGTAATATTATTAAATACTTGTGGCGTTATCGTTACAAGGGCAAGCCTGTAGAGGACTTGCAGAAGGCTAGGTGGTACCTAGACCGCCTGATTGGTATAATGGAAAATGGCAACAAGGAAAATAAGGGCTAACATTGTAGTCGCCGCAGAAATAGATTTAGACGAATTCAATGTAGACATTGACGAAGTATCTGATTCCGTAAAAGAGTACCTTGACGATTTGTTTTATGACGTTGAGGGAATTAATCCGAAAAGAATCCAAGTGAGGACACACTATGAGTAACGTAACTTTGCCTACCTATTATCAACAATTCATTCACAAGTCTCGGTATGCACGATGGCTACCGGAAGAGGGTAGGCGCGAAGAGTGGCATGAAACTGTGTCACGTTACATGTCTTATATGAAAGAAAATCTACAGAAAAATCAGGGGTACACAATCCCTGATGATACGTATGAAGAAGTAAAGAACGCCATCCTGCATCAGGACGTAATGCCGTCCATGCGAGCTATGATGACAGCGGGTAAAGCCCTTGAGCGCGACAACACAGCGGGGTATAACTGCTCATACCTGCCCGTGGACGACGCTAAGGCATTTGACGAGGCTATGTACGTGCTTATGTGTGGCACCGGTGTAGGCTTCTCTGTGGAGCGGCAATACATATCCAAGCTACCCGAAATTCCAGAACTTATGTTCGATGCAAAGGAAATTATCGTTGTTAGCGATAGCAAAGAGGGATGGGCGAAAGCATTCCGTAAGCTACTAGCTTTACTGTGGACAGGAGAGATTCCTACATGGGATATGAGCAAAGTCCGTCCTGCGGGTTCTAAACTAAAAACATTCGGTGGTCGGGCATCTGGTCCGGCACCCTTGGATGATTTGTTTCGTTTTTGTGTTGATACATTTAAAAATGCGGCGGGGCGTAGGCTGTCTAGCTTAGAATGTCATGATATTATGTGTAAGGTTGGTGAGGTAGTTGTGTCCGGTGGTGTACGCCGCTCTGCAATGATTAGCCTATCTAACCTGTCTGACGATAGAATGCGACATGCTAAAGTCGGCGCCTTTTACGATACTGACCCGCATAGGCAGATGGCTAACAACTCTGTTGCGTACACAGAAAAGCCGGATATGCAGACATTTATGCGGGAGTGGATTTCGCTTGCGCAGTCTGGCACCGGTGAGCGAGGTATGTTCTACCGTGGTGCGGCACAGAGGAAAGCCGCAGAGAATGGCCGGCGTGAAGCTGACTATGCTTTTGGCACGAACCCTTGTAGTGAGATTATTCTGCGTCCGTACCAGTTCTGTAATCTGTCAGAAATTATTGTACGCGGCACTGACACGGTGAAACAGCTACAGAAAAAGGTACGCATCGCTACTATTATTGGTACTTGGCAATCCACCATGACCAACTTCCCATACCTACGCCGTATCTGGCAAAAGAATACGGAAGAAGAGCGTTTGTTAGGCGTATCTATGACTGGCATCATGGACAACAGTATTCTTAATGGTACTGACTCTGTGTACGGCGGCAACATAAGCACCACCCTGCAAGAACTTAAGCAAATTGCAGTGCAGACTAATGAGGAGCTAGCTAAGGAAATTGGCATTCCGCAGTCTGCTGCCATTACTTGTGTTAAGCCTTCTGGCACTGTTTCACAGCTTACTGATTCTGCCTCAGGTATTCATGCACGGCACAGCAAGCACTACATCCGTACAGTAAGGGGCGATAAGAAAGACCCTCTCACACAGTTTATGATGGATGGGGGCATTCCGTGGGAAGATGATGCTTGGAGCAAGGCCAATGCCGTGTTCAGTTTCCCCATTAAAGCACCTGCTAACTGCATCACTCGCAATGACATGTCAGCGATTGAGCAACTTGAGTTCTGGAAGAAGTACGCTATGTACTGGTCAGAGCACAAGCCATCAGTCACAATCTCCGTGTCTAACGACGAGTGGCTTGAGGTGGGCGGCTGGATTTACAAGAACTTTGACATTGCCTCTGGGCTGTCATTTTTGCCACGCTCTGAGCACGTATACGAGCAAGCCCCGTATCAAGAGTGTGATGAAGATACATACAATGAGTTCCTGAGCAAGATGCCACTGGACATTGATTGGAAAGGCTTAGCTGAGTACGAGCAAGACGACAACACAACAGGGATGCAGACACTTGCTTGCTCTGCTGACAGCTGTGAAATCGTAGACATTAGCGCGTAGGGAGTTGACGTATGCGTAAGGAAATGATACAAGTTCTTAAGCATCACGCTGAAGCAAATGTACAGCTTCATCAGATGAACATAGAAGCCTACCTGAATAATCCTACAGGTATTGGGGAGCATTCAGATATCATGGAGGCGGTTCAAGCTGAGTTGGATAAAATGGCACAGCACGAAGACCGACTTGATATAATGAATAAATATTATAACGAGTAAACAATGAACCGTAAAAAGGCGAACAACTCTGCAGTTGATAGGTTTTTTCATGAGGGGCGCAAAGCCTTTTATAGGACAGAAAAACGAAATAATCACTTTCATTTAATGTCTAATCCCTACTCAACTTCATCCTTCCGAGGTAAAGAGTGGCAGCGCGGGTACAACTCGTGCTATTTCGAAAACTTGTCTAGACTTAAAGAGGTATAATATGTCAGACGAAAAGCAGATGGTTACTATAGATGGTAAAGAGTATGACTTTGTTGAACTTGAAGACGGTCAACAATATTTAGTTAAACAGCTACGTGATGTGAATAGAAAAATTGCTACAGCTAAGTTTGACCTAGACCAGCTATCCGCCGCACAAGATATGTTTTCTAAAATGTTGATGGCGTCCCTAGAAGAACCAGAAAAGAAAGAAGAGTAGTATGAAGGAATTGGAACCAGAAGTTAATGACCGTAAGAAGTTTGACTTGGACTTGCAGTATGGCAAGGTTCGTGAAAAACTTATCGCTGATATGCTTCAAGATAAAAAGATTGAGGTGAAATCAGAGAGGGATATGTGGGCACGTACCGGCAATATCGCTATCGAATACAAGTCGTATGGTAAGCCTAGTGGCATCTCTGCTACGGAAGCAGACTACTGGTTCCATAACCTTTGTATCGGTGATGGCATCTTTGCTACTTTGGTGTTTCCCGTGGAATCACTGAAGAAAATCATTGATAACCTTGACTACAAGAAGAGTGTAAAGGGCGGGGATAACTACGCTTCTCAGATGTATCTGCTTAACATCCAGAAGTTGTTCTCGTCTGATGTAATCAAAGCATTTAAGAAAGAACCAGATGTCAGCGATAAAAACGTTGTCAGTATTAAGTGAACTTGACGTTCACCTCAGTCTGACAAAGCAAGGTATTGGCGTAGTTATATCAGGTGGAGATGCTGAAACATCTTTCAGTGAATACACTTGGGATGAACTAATAGATGATATTATTGACCAGCATTCTATTCCTGTGCTGGCAAGTAATGATTTTAAAATTAGTAGAGAAAGTGCAGAGTTTGTTGTAAGCACAGCACAAAAAATACGCCATACTAGCAGAGGGCTAGTACAGCGCGTATCTAATATGGATGTCATAGACATCGGATAAAATTACTACGTGAGTCGGCCTGAAGAAGGACAAAAACGTAGTGTTAGCGGGGCGGTGATTTAGTACAGTGGTGTACCTTTCCCGCCCCGTGTTTTTATGGCGAGGATGTAAATGCTCCGTAATTTGAGGTCGCTGTTCCAGAACCTATTAATTCCTCTGTCTGAACATTTACATCTCGTTCTTGGTCATCCCTAAGGGCTTCAGTAATAGCTAATGTGCCTAGTGCTGTCTTACCGAAGAAAAGGTTTTGTATTTTTTCCATTCGTGTCATGGCTCTGCCATTGCCTAACATTGCATCCACAACTTTAGGATTTGCCAAAAATCCAGCCATTCGAGATTGTGTGCTGAGGCGTGCTATGCCTCCAGCAAATTTTCTAGGGTCCAAGGTAAATAAATTACCTACAACCTGTGCGCCGGAAAGGGCAGAACCCGCATCAGACATCTGCGCTCTTACTATAGATGCATACTCAGCTAACATATCAATTACCTTTACGTCTTGCTTATTGAGTAGGTCTATGTCCGCTCCAATACCTTTTAAAGTTTCCATTATTTCTTGTAGTTTAGCCCCGTCAACTACAATGTCATTATAATCCTCTACTACTCCAGATTTTGAGGAACGAGTAAGAACGCCGCTCTCAGCAGAGAAAATGTAATCAATTAATCCCCTTCGTAATTCTGCACGTTGCGCTGTTTTTCCTTCAGGTGTTGCCTCTCTTCGTACAACTAACCCTAAATCGCTCATCTCTTTTCTTAAGACAAGTGGGTCATCCCAAGACAGTGTTTTGAATAGTTCTTTAAATTGTGTGCCAGGTGCTGCTGTTCTAATAGTCGTTAAAACTTCACTATTTTTTAGCCGAGCCAATAAGCTAGCATCAGATTTTAAAGCTTCTTCTGTTGCTTCATCAAGTCCCAAAGCTCTGCGCAAGGCTACATCAGGAAATTCTTTTTGCAACATCACATTTAATGCATTTGCTGCTTCTTCTACTGAAGCATCAGTTGTTACGATGTTTTTAAGAACATCATCCAGCCTGTTTCTAAAATATGCTTCTACTTCATCAAATGCAGTGAGGGGTGCTTTAGCAATTCCAAATTCTGTTTCTGTTGTTATTGCACCATCTGGGCCAACTACTTCTTTATCTGTTTTCGTCAACAGCTTACTGCTACGTTTTTGTTGTAAGTGAGAAATTAAATCTTGAACATTCTCTGGATTACTTAAGAATTCATTAACAAATCTTTGTTGCTCTGCAAGATTACGCGCAAGCTGAACAGCAGATGTCCCGCCAGGTCTGAGGACAGCCGTGGCTAAATCACCTGATTCAGGTGTGGTGCTGCCTCTGCGAGTTATCCTAGCAGTCTGCTGAACCATAGTATTTACAGTATTATACGTTTCTGTTACGTACGCATTAGCTGCAGAAATTTCATCTCTAAGAGTGGGAGAAAAGTCATCAATGTTACGCGGCGCGGCTATCAAATCAAGCAACGCTTGCTTCATCTCCATAGCCTGTTTGTATCTTCCTGGATTGTGGGTAGGTGTGCCCTCTTTTCCAAAAACATTAACGGCTAAATCTCCGAAACGTTTTGAATACAGATGTAATAATTCTGCAGGAGAAGTTATATCCTCTGGCGCAAAATTAAATTCGGGATGTTGTTCTTTAAATCTGTCAACGGCTTTTTTGAATTGGTCGGGCTTGAGTAGTCTCCCGCTTTTATCAGTTGTGCCCACAGACATAATCTCGTTGAGCAGCGAATCAAATTGCATCTCCCCTCTTGTAGGTGATACCTGAGAAGGGTCTATGCGTGTTTTCGGAGCAGATGCCGCATCTGTGGAGGGGAATATCTTTCTGATATCTTTAGAAACTAAATTTCTAATATCAGATAAGTCGTATTCTGCAGTTTTTAATTGGTTAAATATATTTTTATATTGTCCCTCACTAACAAGGGTTCTTGTAGTTAGATATAATTCATCTAAGCTATTTAAACTTTCACCAATTTCATTGAGGCTCCTATCAATAGCGTCTCTGTCAGGTGGCGCACCATCCATGTAGGACTTTAGACGAGTGCCCAAAGCGTTCACACTGTCTTGAAAACTACTAAAGTTCCCAGAACCGACGTTATCTCCATATTTGTTTATATAGGTAACTACAGACTGCATTTGCCGACGCAATACTTCGTCCAGCTTCCTAGAACTTTGAGATACAAGTCCCTCCAGCCTTTTAACTACCTTATTTTTAAGAACCTGTGGAACAGTTAATGATTCTAGTGCAGCATCTGGTCCTAAATACAGAGCTTCACCAGTTGAACTAGGGCCAGCACCTTGAGTGGCTTTAACGTTACCTTGTGCACGGACTGCGGAATCTATCTTACCTGATACCTGTGTAATAGCCCCAGATGTGTACATTCTATTTATTTGAGTTTTTAATCGGGATTTGATTGCTGGAGGAAGTCCAATAACCGCTTCTATACCTCCTGCTATTTGTTGCTGTATTTCTTCTGGAGTTGACCCAGGCTCATTGCCACTGGGAGTGAACAACATTCTAGGTATTCCGCCGAACGCATCTGTATCAGCTAAATCTTGCAACCACTCAGGGTAGGCAATTTCTTTAACCGCATCATCAAAATTAATAAATGAGTCGAGAAAACTTTGAGTAGCATCTAATTGCTCCCCCTTTAATCCTAAAAATTCTTGTAGATATTGTCTACCGGCTTCAGCGCCTTTTGCACCTGCATATAGTGTATAACCGACTGCAATGGGGGCTAAGAAGGGACCAACATAAGGTATCATACCTACAGTTGCGCCCACACTTAATGCTGCTGGGACAGTAGCCAAAGATGCGGATGTTTCTGCTATTACTCCGGGGGCGTATCTATTTAGAAAAGACCCTACTCCTATAGTTGCAGGGGAAAAATCTGTGTACTCTCCATTGTCTTTTTCTACAGAAAAATAGTACTTTGGAGCGAAGGCGGTGCGAAAACTGGTAATGGGCCCAGTGTCCTCAATCATACGGACTTTACCTTCACCAAACATACGTTCCATAGCATTTAAGAATTGTTCAGGAGTATCGGCAAGGTATAATATTTTTTGCCCATCAGGCCCAAGCATTTCAGTTTTGCTATCTATTAAGTCTGATATTTCCGTAGATGTGTATCCTAAATTAATTCCCACATTGAATTCTTGTGCTAACGGCACAAGACGTTCCCTACGACGTTCGTCAGACAAAGCAGCGACTTCCTCACGCATAGCCGAAACTTCATCTTGCTTAAAGGTAGGCCTACCCCGGCTATCCAGAATAGGACGACCGCTACTGTCCGTTTGAACGTCTGGAATTGCCTCATAATCTAGGATGTTGATATCAGGCAGTAACTCTCGCATTGCGTCATCAACGAAAGGAATTCTCAAAGGGTTAAGAGTGCCTTCACTAACTGACAAAGATTCTGGAGATGGTTGCAAGTCTGCGGGAGTAATTTCACCTGCTATCATCCGTTTAAATGTATCAAAAATACCATTTGTTTGAGGACGGGGTTTTGTGTCTTTTGTATCATCATAGAAAAGCCCTGGAGACAATTCTACCGGACCTAGCGGGTCTTCTGCAGGTGCCGGTGTCGGTGCAGGTGCGGGCGCAGGTGTTGAACTTGTAAAAGAACCATAATTACTTTGTGCTGTGGTTGACATTAATATTTATCCGTTCTTACCCGTATTCACGTTTGGCATCTTCCAAACTTTGTGCCTTGTATTCGATAGCACTGTTTGCGACTCTAAATGTACCATCAGCGGCAACGTCGTCTGACATGGCCATAAGACTACCGCTTCTATCGTTTGCGCCAGCTCCCGCTGTGCCTTTTAGTATTTCATACACAGCAATATCATGAACTGCGCCCTTTACCATGTCAGCTAAGAATTCAAATTTTCTTTCATAATTTTCTCTCGAATCTGGGTCCATATCTGCAACTTCTTGGCCTGTTTTAATATTAAACTTGTAAGCTCCTGCTAGTCCCTTGAATAGGTCGGTTGCAAGACTGCCATCGTTTGCATTAAACTTTCCATAATCTGAAGAAGTGGGGTCTAGGTTAAGAAATACAAGGTTATCCTGTATTGACCCTCCTGCTTTAGGATACAGGGTTGTGGCACCACCTTTAATTGCATTAGCAAACCCACCTTGGTACTTTCGCATAGCCGTGTCTTTCAACAGAGCTGTCTGAAGTCCTTGAAGTGCCGCGAGGGCTACTGTTTGTCCTGCCCCTATGAAAGAGTCTTCTTGTTCAACAATTGCAATATATTGAAGAACCAATCTTAAGTCTTGGTCAGAAAGCCTTGGGTCATCAAATAGTGCATCTTTTGCCGTGGAAACAAGCTGTATGGCCTGTTGCCGTGCCTGTGCTTTTTGAGTAGGATTAAATGTACGATTATACCATGTTGAGACATCTAATCCTACAGAGCTTGCGATATCTGCATATGTTGCTCCTGCTACAGCCATTCTACCAAATGCGGTAAATACCAGAGGGTCATCTATAACAGTGTTTGTTATACTTGCCATACTCGTAAGAGCATTTGCATTTTTTATCATTGCATCCTCATTAGCTTTGAGGCTGTCTCCTGATAAGGATGTGGTGAATGACTGACTTGGCGGCCCCGACTGTGCCGGCACAGACGAATCTATATAACGACGAATTAAGTCTGAGCCACCGTGCCCAGGTTCAAAATAAAATGTACCATAATCATCAGTTTGAAATCCAGATGGATTTATTGCTAAGAATTCCCCTGTAAATTGTTTTAAATCCGCTGCACTTTTCCCTCTATGTCTTTCCATGCGAGAGAATATAGTGTAATGATAATCAAATTTTTTATCGTACGCGCTTGTATCTGACTGAGCATCGTCAAAAGCTGTCATATTAAGCACTTTTACATCATCTAATATTTTTTCTAAAGCTGCACCATCGTTTCCTTTTACTGCAGAAGCTAATCTGCCTCTCAAGCTATAGATTCTTTCTAAAAAGTCTCCCGCTTTTACAGTTACTTTTGTAGAGTTGGCTTGACTTACAATATCGTTTACTGCTGAGGTTACGTATGATATTCGTGCATCAGCGTCAGGTTTACCTTTTTCATTACCTAAATACTGCAAACCTTCAATAACCAATTCATTAACTTGATTTGCTATTCCAGGCTGTGATGCGTATCCTGAGTTTGTCACAGTTTTAAGCATATGACCACTTAGTTCTCTAGAGATTCTTTCCAGCTGAAGTCTGTCTTCCACTGGAATATCTTTATTACCTATGCCTTTTGATATTGCTGTAATATTTGTACCATGCAAATCTTGGAAAAAGCTTTTTACATTTGGTGGCATAACTTGCGTTAAGGCAAAATTCTGCATAGCCAATAAGGTAGCACCAGCATCTTTTTTCTGGTCTACGGTCATTGGAGACCCATCTAAATTTTTATTTAACGAATACGCTTGATGAGCTACAATTAAATCATTTGTAAATTTGGTACCGGTGGTTGTTCTTCCATCAGGCAACTTTATATCAGTTAATTCTAGAAAAGTTTGTTTTGTTACCATCTCCATAACGGTAGAATTATTATCTTTCACAAGCTTCTGAAGTTCATCATCTTTTCCAATAGAGAACACAGTTGTAGGACTTGATAAAGTTGGTGCTCTCTGCTCAAGAATTTTTTGATATTCTGGTACAGATATCCCTAGTTCTGCGGCAGTACGTGCAACAAGCTCTGCTTCTCCAGCGCCCCCGAATAAACGAGGGAAAAATCCCTTTTCTTCACTGTCTACAGTACCTGTAGTCATCGCAGAATCTGTTTGCGCGGCAACCGAAGTATCTACAGTATCTTTTTCTGTATCTTCCGACAGTTGTGTAACACCCAATTTATCTCTATTATTCATAAAGAATTCAATAGGGTTAGACCCACCTATGGTTATCAAATTTTGCGCAAGACTTCTTATAGCATCATCATCCAATCCTTTAAGATAATCATCGGTTTGTCCACGAAGAGCCGCAGCTATATCTGTAATTTTTCTATTTTCTTTATTAAATGCCTCTACACCAGAAACATAATCTCTATGCTTAGCCCCGAATCCTTTTACGCGTTCTGTAATATCTTCTTCATCACGTTGAGCGGTTGCTTGAATCATATTAGTAGCAGCATCCATGCTTCCGCGCAGGAAAGCACCAGTTGTTCCCCTCATTAATCCGCCAAGAAATGCCATTACTCTGTCTCCATCGGTGCTTCTTTAGGTGCCATAAGCCCGCCCTTAGGTTGTTCTTCTTTTAATTCTTCAATCTTTTCTTCTACTTGTGGCATAAATGTGGCTTGGCGTTCTGCAATAGATTCTTTTAGTTTCATTGCGCTTTTAACGGCCTGACTAACGCCACCTTTTTCACCAATTTTATATTCTATCTCTGCTTCATCAGCGATTAGCATTATAATGGTAGCTAAGTCTTCTCCAGCAAGAACCCCTAAATCAGGAGTGTACAAGCCTTCAGAGAATCCGTGCATTATCATAGATGTAACAATTGTAGTTACAGGAATACCTGACTCCAACATTGCAAACAAACCAAACAATGTTTCGTCATTTTCAAATTTGTTCATGTAGAAATCAATAACTTCATCCTGAGTCGTATACTCAGGAGGGCTTTCCCAAGGGTACTGCTTGGGAGGCTTAGTTAATGATTGCCCAGGAATAGTCACATCAAAGCGTGACCGTTTTTTACCTGACGGCATTGTCAAATCTTCGGTTATACCTTGTAACATTACTACGCCTTTGTTGCTTTAGCTTGCTTAATTGTGTCCGCAGTTTCACGTAACATACGTCGCAACACGGTGCTCTTTATGTTTGACGCCATGGACACATCTGGTCCAACATTAACTTGCGCAGCCCTAGACTTAGTGGCCTGAGAGCCTCTACGGCCTGTGCCACGACGATAGCCAGCTGTGCTAAAATCTTTAGGTGGCGCAATTTGTTTTGGCCCTTGCTTACCTCTGTCCAAAAGGTTAAGTGCTAAATTTGCTCCGAATGCTGCCCAAAAACTCATGGTGCTCTCCTGATTTACTTTGATTTACCATATGCAGCTGCGTACGAACCTGCAATCGTTGTTAAAAAGCTACCAATAGATTCCGCAGTCTGTTGGTCCAAGTATTTTTCGTAGTTTTCTTTGTTAACATCCGCTTCAAGGATGGCCATAGCCATATTAAATGCACGGTCAGCCGCATTTTCCGCGGATGAGTACGCATAGTCTGCCTCATCACGGAACTGTTGCCATACATTATTCAATGCGGTATTTGATATGTTTAGGTAATTTGCAGCGTTAACTTGGTTAGCGGCATTCTGT
>Ga0098038_1001136_pt1 | contig 11623 bp, 13 predicted proteins | sample 5B_taG_FD_75051 | JGI IMG/M metagenome (GOLD analysis project Ga0098038, IMG submission 75051) | Marine viral communities from the Subarctic Pacific Ocean - 5B_ETSP_OMZ_AT15132_CsCl metaG | ecosystem: Environmental > Aquatic > Marine > Oceanic | place: Pacific Ocean | collected 2015-01-08 | reverse complement strand
CTATGGATATTTTATCAAATGGATTTAAATCCAGAAATACTAATGGTGGTGTAAATGCATCTGGTGTCTCATACATCTACATGGCATTTGCAGAAGAACCTCTTGTGGCTAACGTAGGACAGGGTATACCAGCAACGGCAAGGTAATTATGAGTAGTATATTAAAAGTAGATACGATACAGGATCAAAATGGTAATCTGATCATCAGTAAAGATTCTGGTGGTGGAGGTTTTCTTAGTCCTTATGCATCGTCATCTGCTCCAATAGTATACACAGTTACAGTAGCTAGTAAAACTGCAGCACATCCATATCACAATGTTGGTAGTTCTAATGCATATTTTATAAATAATATTGAAGCACCTATCATAGAGTTAAAAGGTAATGATACAGCAAAGCCATATTATTATAAGTTTGATCAATCAGATGGAACTAACTCTGGACACCCATTAAGATTCTATGTTGATGCTGCTAAAACAACAGAGTTTACAACTGGAGTAACTAACACAGGTAGTTCACCTGCACCAGGAAATTCAGGTGCACACACAACAATTGCTGTAGATAAAGATACACCAAGCATTTTATATTATCAATGTTCATCACATGCACACATGGGTAATCACACAATACATAATTCACCAACAATTAACACTGGTGTATTTTTAAAATTACCAACAACTGATGGTACAGCAAACCAAGTAATCTCGACCAACGGATCAGGGACATTAACTTTTTCTGATAGTGTTCTTTTTCCAACTATAGGATCTATTAGTCCAAGTGTTATTGAAAACACTGCAACTAATGTAACACTTACAGGTACAAATTTTAAAGACAGTTCAACACCACCTTTTGTTGATGCGATCAATGCATCCACTGGTGCGATTGTAACTGCAAACTCTGTAACATTTACAAATGCAACAACGGTTGTTGCAAACTTTACACTACCAGTTGATGGTACATACTTTTTAAGATTAGAAAATAACGATGGTATTGCATGTAGATCTGGAACAGCTTTACTAACTGTATCTGATGCACCTGCGTGGACGACTTCTGCAGGTAGTCTAGGAACAGTGGCCGCTTTAGGAAGTGTTAACTTTACAGTTGCTGCAACAAATGCTACAAGTTTTGCTAAGACATCTGGAAGTTTTCCAGGTGGCGTAAGTATTAATTCAGGAACAGGTGTGATATCTGGAACTGAGTCAGGGTCAACTTCTACGACTACGTTTACGTTCACAATTCGAGCAACGGATGCGCAGGGCCAAGTAGCTGACAGACAATTTACAATTACGATATCTCACGGAGCGTCAGGAGGAGCGCAATTTAATTAACCATGGCTAGTACATTTTTATCAAAAAGTATATCATCAACAGGTAATAAACAGAAAATGACTTTTTCTGCTTGGGTAAAAAGATCAGGTTCTGCAACAGGTTGTTTATTTGCTACAGGAGTTGGTGGTGAAAGAAGTATGATATTAATTGAAAGTGGAGGAAATTTTCAATTTTCAAGATATAATAGTAGTTATATTTGGCATCTAAATACTACAAGAAAATTAAGAGATCCTAATGCTTGGTATCATATAGTTTGTGCATTTGATACTACACAATCAACAGCTTCAAATAGAGTAAAAATTTATATAAATGGTGTTCAAGAAACTTCATTCGGTACATCAACATATCCATCCATAAATTATGAGGATGGTTTTAACACAGCAGGTAAAACTCAATATGTTGGACAAGATAGTGATGGAAACCAAGATTTTGATGGTATTATGAGCCATGTTCATTATGTAGATGGAACAGCTTATCCTGCATCAACCTTTGGTTCAACCGATGCTTTAACTGGAGAATGGAAAATAAATACAAATCCAACTGTTACTTATGGAACTAATGGTTTCTTTTTATTTAAAAATGACAATGCAGTCACAGATAGAAGTGGTCAAGGTAATAATTTTGCAGTAGGTGCAGGTACACTTACAAAATCAGAAGATAATCCGTCAAATATTTTTTGTACTATGAACCCATTAATGAATTATAGTAATGGTACACCTTTATTTAATTTAGGTAATAACAGAATAAGAGGTGGTGGTTCTGCATGGTTAAAAAGTATAGGAACTTTAGCAAATAGAACTGGTAAATTTTATTATGAGGCAAAACTAAATAATTATTATGGAAGTGGAAGACCAGTAAGATTAGGTTGGGATAGTATAGACTTTCCTCATACTGGTGGCACAACTTATTATAGTGGATTTAATGTTTCAACAGATGGCTTTGTTAGAGGTGGCATTAAAGGTCATGGTAGTTATGACCCTAACGCAGTAGCTTCTGGTACAACTTATGGTGCAGGAGATTTCATAGGTTTTGCAATAGATTTAGACAATGATTTAATTTCTGTTTATAAAAATGGTACAGTAATGTCAGGTGTTAATGGTTTTGATATATCTGGTAATACTAATTGTAGTGTAAAAAAATCTTATGGTTATCAAGTTTCTCCATCTTGTAATTGGTATGCTATAAATGATAGTGACAACATAATTGATTTTAATTTTGGTAATGGAGTTTTTGGAGATACACAATTAACAGGCACAACATACAATGATAGTCAGGGAAATGGAATATTTAAATATCAACCACCAACAAATTACTTAGCTTGGTGTACAAAAAGTTTTAATGTTTAAGGAGAAAATATAATATGGCATACACAACAATTAATAAATCTACAGATTATTTTAATACTAAACTTTATACTGGTACTGGTTCAGAAAATGCAATATCAGGAATTGGTCATCAACCAGATTGGGTATGGTTAAAGTCAAGAAGCCAAGTAAAAAACCATTTTCTTCAAGATGCTGTAAGAGGTATAACTTATCAGTTAAGGTCTAATACAACAGCAGCTCAAAATAATTATAGTCAATATGTAAAATCAATTCAATCTGATGGTTTTACTTTAGGTACTGATGCCGATATAAATAATAATGGTTCAACTTATGTTGCTTGGAACTGGAAAGCAGGTGGTGGTCAAGGTTCGTCTAACACAGCTGGATCTATAAATACTACTTACACATCAGTTAATACAACTGCTGGATTTTCTATATGTCAATGGTCAGGAACATCAAGTGCTGCAACTATTGGACATGGTTTAGGTGCTGTACCTAAACTGATTATTTGTAAAGATACAAATGATACTTATAATTGGGGAGTATATCATGCTAGTTTAGGTGCTACAAAATATTTATATCTTAATACTACTGGTGCACAAGCTACAAGTACAGCACTTTGGAATGATACTACACCAACCTCTACTGTATTTAGTGTTGGAAATGCAGGAGCATCAAATGCGTCTGGCACTAATAATATGATTGCATACTGCTTCGCAGAAAAAACTGGTTATAGCAAGTTTGGTTCTTATACTGGTAATGGTAATGCTGATGGAACATTTGTCTATACAGGTTTTAAACCTTCATTTGTTATATTCAAAAGAGCAACTACTTCAGGAGCTTCTTGGTGTATAATTGATACTGTAAGACAACCTAATAATACAAATACATTAGAGTTTCCAGCCGCTAATTTAGATGCAGCAGAAACAACTGGTAATTATCAAAAAGATTTTTTAAGTAATGGATTTAAGATAAGGAGTGCTACTGATAACTTTAATAAAAGTGGAGATACATACATCTACATAGCATTTGGCCAAAGCATAGTTGGCACTAATAATATTGCGGCAACGGCCAGGTAGGCCGCTATGTACTTCGGTGCCACACCCTTTTCGGCAGCAGCCTTTTCAGATGTAGGTTTTAATCCTAACGCATTTGTCAATGTTCTTGGATCAAGACTTAATGTAACTATTGGCAACTCCACAATATCTGGAGATGCTAGTCTTTCAGTTACAGGACAAAGATTAAATATTTCAACAGGTGATACAGCTATTGTTGGAAAAGCGTTAGTTGCTTTAACAGGTAATAGATTAAATATATCTAAAGGAACAGCACAAGCTGCAATACCAAAAGATGTACCAGTTACAGGAAACGAATTTGAAATATCAATTAATAGTGTTACAACAAAAGCTGGCTCTAAACCTACTATAACAGGTAACCGATCAAACATTAGTATTGGTAATATAACTATAATAGGTAAAGCTAATGTTAGTTTAACAGGTAACAGAGTAAATATATCTATAGGAAATGCAATTCCTAAAGCAAATGCAGTTGCTGTTATAACAGGTAATAGATTAAATATTACTACAACTCAAGTTAATGTCCTTGCTAAAGCTAATGTACAACCATCTAGTAATAGATTAAATGTAGCTGATTCTGACATTACGTTAAGAATGTGGGAAAATGTTCCTACAAACGCAACACAAACTTGGACGGAGATACCATAATGTTATTTGGAGCAACACCTTTTGCATCGACAACTTTTGCTGGAGTAGGTATTCAGAATGTGGTAGTATCTGTCAACGGCAAAAGAGTCAATATAAATATAGGAAATACAACAGTTGGGTTTGGAACCAATGTTACAAGCAATAGATTTAATGTTGCAAGTGGTAGTGTTTCTGTGATATCATGGAACGAAATAGATCCAAACGCAACAGGGACATGGGTTCCAATAGACCCATTAAACCCATAGGAGAATTATGGCATCGAGTACATCAAGTGATTTAAAACTAGAATTAATAACAACAGGTGAAAAATCAGGTACCTGGGGTACAATCACAAATACAAATTTACAAATATTAGAGCAAGCAGCATCAGGTTATATATCATTAGCAGTAGGATCTGGTGATGTTGCTTTATCTTTAGCAAATCATGCTACAGCAAACGGTAAAAATTTATACTACAAACTAACTGGTACATTAAATGCAAATAGAACAGTTACTATGCCAGACTCTTCAGAAAGAGTATTTATAGTAGAGGATGCTACAGCTAGATCATCTAGTAATTATACATTAACTGTTAAAACTGTATCGGGAACAGGTTTAGCTTTACCTATAGGATCAACAACTATTTTATACTCTGATGGCACAAATATTACAGGTAAACTACAAACTAAAGGTTACTATACAGTTCCAGGTGCTTACACAGCTGTTAATAATGATCAATTATTAATTGATACTTCTGGTGGTGGTATAAGTAGTTCTGTAACCGTAACCTTACCAGCGTCACCTGCTATTGGTAATGAAGTTAGTTTTATTGATAGTGGTAATAATTTAAGTTCCAACAATTTAACTATTGGTAGAAATGGATCTAATATCTTAGGCGCAGCTTCTAATTTAGTAGTCAGTGCAAATGGCTCCGCGTTTACTTTAGTATATGTAAATGCAACTAGAGGTTGGATATACAAAGACAAGATATAGGGTCTAGCATATGGCTCTAATTGATTTTAAATTTAAACCTGGAATCGACAAACAGAATACATCTGTTGGTGCTGAAAATAGTTGGGTAGATTCTGATAATGTAAGATTTAGATATGGTCTACCAGAAAAGGTTGGTGGTTGGTCATCTCTTATAACAGATACAATAGTAGGAGTATCTAGAGCACAGCATGCTTTCGTAGATTTAGATGGTAATAGATATGTAGCCATAGGAACAGATAAATTTTTACTTATATATTTTGAAGGTCAGTTACATGATATTACACCACTTAAAACAACTTTAACATCTGCAACTATTGCAACAACAAACGGATCACCCACATGTACAATTACAAAATCTACACATGGTTTAGCTATTGGAGATATTGTACAATTAGATAGTGTTACTTTACCAGGTGGTACAGGTTTTAGTAATTCTGATTTTGAAGATAAAAATTTTCAAGTTATAACAGTTCCAACTACAGGAACGTTTACAATTACACAATCTAGTAATGCAGGTGCAACTGTATCTACAGGTGGTAGTTTAAGTATAAAACCTTTTGAACCTGTAGGCCCAAGAGCGCAATCGTATGGATATGGGTGGGGTATAGATACATGGAGTACAGGTAATTGGGGTGAAGCAGCCACTGCATCAAGTGTATCGCTAGAACCTGGATTATGGTCATTAAGTAACTTTGGAGAAGTATTAATTGCAACTGTTGCAAATGGTAGAACATTTACTTGGAACGCTGGAGCAGGGTCGCCTTTAACAACAAGAGCATCAACAACGACTTCTAATTTTCAAACTGGCAGTAATCCAACAGCTAGCCGAGTTACTTTAATATCCCCAACAACAAGACACTTAATACACTTAGGTACAGAAACAACTATTGGAACTTCATCTACACAAGATGATATGTTTATAAGATTTTCTGATAGAGAAGCTATTAACACTTACACACCAACTGCTATTAATACGGCAGGTTCTCAAAGACTACAAGATGGTACAAAAATTTTAGCTGCAACAAAAGCCAAAGAAAATATTTTAATATGGACAGACAATTCATTATATACAATGAAGTTTGTAGGAGCACCATTTACATTTGGTTTTGAACAAGTTGGTACAAACTGTGGTATCATAGGAAAAAATGCTGCAATTGAAATAGATGGTGCTGCTTTCTGGATGTCACCAAAAGGTTTCTTTCTATTTGATGGTACAGTAAAATCACTTCCTTGTTCTGTAGAAGATTTTGTCTATGATAATTTTGATACAACAAAAGGCCAACAAGTATATGCTGGTTTAAATAATTTGTATACAGAAGTTATTTGGTATTATCCATCAAGTGGATCTGATTATAATGATAAATATGTTGTTTATAATTATGGTGAAAATACTTGGTATACAGGAACAGAAGCAAGAACTTCTTGGATAGATGCAACAGTATATCAAAATCCTTTTGCTACGAAATATAATTCTTCTGCATCAGGAACTTTTCCTGTAATTGTAGGTGAATCAGGTTTAGGACAAACTACATATTTTGAACACGAAGTAGGAACTGATCAAGTTAACCCAAATGGAACTACAACTACTGTCACTTCTTTTATACAATCATTTGACTTTGATATATCAAATCAACAAATGGGAGAAGGAGAATTTTTCTTAGCTGTTAGAAGATTTATACCTGATTTTAAAAATTTACAAGGAAATGCCAAAGTTACAATGGCAGTAAAAAGATTTCCTCAACAATCTCAAACGACTACTTCATTAAGTCCTTTTACAATTACCTCTTCAACTAATAAAAAGGATACACGTGCTAGGGGTAGATATGTAAATATTAAAATAGAAAATGATGCAACTAGTGAGTCTTGGAGATTTGGTACATTTAAGATAGATATACAACCAGATGGTAGAAGATAATGGCTAAGATAACAATAAGAGTACCAGAACCGAAACAACAATATGACGTTTCAAACCAAAAACAGATTAATAGATCATTGGCTAGTATTGTAGAGCAGTTGAATTCTACATATTTAAATGAATTAAAAGAGGAGCAGGAACGATTTACCTGGTTTTTAAGTGGCTAATATATACACGAACGTAAAAGCAGATTTGACAACTAATGGAAATACTAGTATTTTCCTAGTACCAGCAGCCACAACTGCTATCATCAAGTCTTTTATAGTATCAAATGACTCAGGATCTGCAGACACTATACAGATACAGATAGTAGATACATCTGATGGGGTATTTAACTTGTTTAAAAGTCAAGATATTGCAGCAAATACTACTGTAGATCTGATAACAAATCCGTTAATATTAACGGAAAATGAACAGATAAAAGTACAAGCAACTACTGCAGATAGATTGCATGTAATTTTATCTATGTTACAATTGAATAGGGATTAAATTATGGCGTTTAAAGAACCAGGATCAATTCGCTACGAAACAATAGATGGCAAGAAAGTGCCTGTTGTTGAGTGTGAAGCAGAGATAGTTTTAAGAAATACAAAGACAAATTATGAATATACTTCTGATAAAGAAGCAGAGGATGATATAGCAAACCCAGAAACAGATACAGTAAAAGAAGATGTTACTAGATCAGTTAAAATTAAAGTAGCGGAGATGCCACCATTAGGTGCTGCATCAGATGAATAATTATGGCAATCAATAGAGCAATGATGGAAAGACAATTATACGAGAACGGTGGTCTGGGGTTAGTGCCTAGAGAACAATATGGTCTTGGTAGTTTTCTTAAAAAAACTTTTAGAAAAGTTACAAAACCTTTTGTAAAGGTAGCACAAAAATTAGTACCAAAAGAAATAGCTAAACCTTTAATGGTGGCTGCTCCTTTCTTAGGCCCATACGCTCCACTAATCTATGCAGCAGGTTCAGCAAAAGCAACAGGTAGAATAGATCCAGTAAAGTTAGCATTAACAGCTGCACCTTATGTTAAGTTTGAAGGTATTAAACCAGTTGGTTATGGTGGATCTAAGTATGGAATGTTTGGTGGAGACGAAGTTGGATTTGGTAAAAGAAATATAACTCCTGCACAAGATCTTGATGTAACTCCTGGTCTTAAAGGAGAAGGTAATTTAAGAGGAACTAGTATAGCAGATAGAATAGATAAAGGTGCTAGCAAACAATTTGAAGCATTAGCTAAAGGTGAGGGTAAAACAGCAAGTATAAAAGAAGTTGGAGCAGAAATATTAACTGACCCTAAAACAATAATATCAGGTGGTGTATCACTTGCTTCATACATAGATGCTCAGAAAAAATTAAAAGAAGATGAAGGTTTAGAATTTACAGAAGCTGATTATGATAATGCAGTAAATGAATTTTATTCTAAATACAAAGGATCATTTGAAAGAGGTTTTGGTCAAACAGGTGGCATAGCACAGACTCGTAAAAATTTTGCTTTAGGTGGAGATGATGATGAGTTACCCGAAGATCCAACAAAACCAGTTAATCCTTTTCAACCTAAACCTATAGGGCCTGTATTACCAGATAAAATGGAAATGGCTGAAAGTCGTCCATCACAATTATTTAAACTTCTAGAAGAAGCAGAGGCTGCAGGAGATACAGATAAAATTATAGAGATTAAATCAGATCTATTTAAAGAGTTTGGAATAAAACTAGCAAAAGGTGGTAGGGTAAAATTAGAAGATGGCACTACTATTACACCTATGGGAAAACCAGAACAAACAGAAGAAAATACAATAGTTCCTATGGATATGTTTGAACAAAAAATTAACAATGCCGTTATGGGTATTAGAGGTGGTATAGATAAAGATATCATGGCTGAAATGTTAGAGAACCAAAGAGTAGAAATGGGTATACCTGAAGATGATGCTAAAATGGCAGTTCAAAATTTTATGCTTCGTTTTCAAAGAGGAATTAAGTAATGCCTAAAGAAGTAAAACGTATAGGCCTTAGAGGTGGTAAAGATGCTTCTCAATCTGATTTTGGTGCAGGGCCAGGTGAAGTAGGTTCTGATGCAGGATTTGACAATGATAGTCCATCAAGAGTAACAGAAATAACTATAGGAGAGGCACCTACTGTATTTGATATTAATAAAGTTGGTGATCCATCACAAAACCCTAAATCAATAAATGTTAGAGGTGATGATAGATTTTCTGGATACACTCCATCATTTGCAACCCCTCCTAGTTTTTTTGATAAAGCAATTAGTAAAGGTAAAAGTTTTGTAAAGTTTGCATCACCTTTTTTAGTTAATGCAGCTTTTGGTACTTTTGTTCCTAGTAAAGTTAAAAAAGGAATAGCATTATTTAATCTAGCAAAAAATTTTGATACAATACAAGACATGACTACACAAGATGTTTTAGAAGAAGACGTAACACTAGCACCTGATGGTAGAGAAGAATTTAGATTTGGTAGTCGTGGTTATCAAGGTAGCAAAGCAAGTTCAGTGGATAGAGGGCCATCTGCTAGAGACAGAGCAATGGGTAGTGGTGGTAAACAAAGAGGTGGTACTAATACTAGATTTAGCGGTGGAGGTAGAGATGAAAAAGCTACAACTAAAACTAAACCTAAATTTAATCTTAAATCAACCACTAAAAATTTTTTAGATAAACAAATGAATAAATTAAATAAATTAGCTAATTTAGATAAAATATATGATCGAAATTATCAGGCTTTTACAAAAACAGGATTACCTAGTGACACTGGAATTATTTCTGATGCAAGACATTTAGCAGGCATGAACGAATTAAGTAAATCATTATCTCCTTTTGGAGGAAGGGTTGGAGAGTTTATTGGAGATGCAGGAGCATTTGGTTTAGGATTAGTTAATGAGGTTCCTGCTTTAGCAAGAGGACTAAATAAACAAAATTTAGCAGATATAGCAGAAGATATAAAAGCAAACTTTGGAGTTTTTTCTACCCCACAAACGACAACAATAGACCAAATTTTTGCAAGTAAAGGTTTGAAAGATGGTGGTAAACCTAAAAAAATCCCTATACGAAGCAATAAATATGGTGTAAAAGAGTTAGATTACAGGAAATCTGGTGGCTTTGTACCCATTGGTGTCAAAGAAAAAGCAGATGATGTCCCTGCCATGCTATCTAAAAATGAGTTTGTCTTTACAGCTGATGCTGTTAGAGGTGCAGGAAAAGGTAGTATAAATAAAGGTGCACAGAAAATGTACAACTTAATGAAAAATTTAGAGGCTAGGAGAGTATAATGGCAGACACAACTACTACAATATCTAGACCATCGCCATATGTAGAGGCGTTTGGTAAATCACTTACAGAACAGGTTTTAAAACAGATAGAGACACCAGTAGATACGTCAAAATTTGCACCGCAAGTAGTTGATGTAGATCCATTTACACAACAAGCCATACAGAGAAGAGCCACAGCAGGTGGTCTTGGTCAAGTAACATTTGATCCTACAACAGGTGCTGCAACAGGAGTTGGTGCAGGTACGGGGATCGCGGCTTTTGAACCTTTTATAGACAAAGCCCAAGAGATGACAGGGCCTGATGCTTTTAAACAATTTTTATCACCATATCAACAAGAAGTAATAGACAAAACATTAGAAGGTTTTGATAGACAACAATCCATACAAAGAGGTCAAATAGGACAAGCTGCAATAACATCAGGTGCTTTTGGTGGTGGCAGAGAAGGTGTTGCGTTAGGTGAGTTTGATAAAGAATCATTATTTAACAGAGCAATGCTAGAAGCAGGTCTAAGACAACAAAACTTTCAACAAGCGCAAGCATTAGCTTCTCAAGGTTTTGATCAACAAACAAATTTAGCTCAAATGGTTCCAGGTTTAGAATCAGCAACAGCTGCAGAGATAGGTAGATTAGGTTCTGAAGGTTTTGCATTTAGACAAGCAGTACAAGATGCTTCTGCTGAAGGTGCAAAAACAGCAGCTTTTGAACCTTTCCAAAGATTAGGTTTTGCACAGGATGTGTTATCTGCACAATATGGTGGAGGATATGGAACAAGATTTCAAGAACAACCAACACAAAGTCCTCTACAACAGGCTTTAGGAGCAGGTATTGCTAGTGCAGGTATCATAGGAGCAATAAGAGGATAATGTTTTTCAAAAGACCCAGTTTTAAATACGGTGGCGAAGCCGAAGGTATTAAGCAAACAGTTAGAAAAAAGTTTGAAGCGGGTTCTAATCCTAATAGATCAGGCAACGCTTTTATAAAAGATATATTTGAAACACAACCAGCAACTAATTTTAATGTAATGAATCAAGGTATAGGACAAGGTCTACAAATGAAAAATCCTAGTGCTGCTATGCCTAT
>Ga0098038_1001133_pt1 | contig 11637 bp, 17 predicted proteins | sample 5B_taG_FD_75051 | JGI IMG/M metagenome (GOLD analysis project Ga0098038, IMG submission 75051) | Marine viral communities from the Subarctic Pacific Ocean - 5B_ETSP_OMZ_AT15132_CsCl metaG | ecosystem: Environmental > Aquatic > Marine > Oceanic | place: Pacific Ocean | collected 2015-01-08 | reverse complement strand
TCCTGTAGAAAAATTGATATGCACCTTTAACACTACCTTTTGCTTTAGAACTTGTCATTTCTTCAACTGCAGCACTATATGGTGCTTTAGATTCTATTGATTTGTCTTTTGCATTATAAACAACATTGTTTCTTAAATTACCTGTATCAACTGGAATAGGTGGTAATTTTATATCTCTTGATATTAATAATCCATTTTTATCGATTATCATATCAACACCTTTTGCACCAAGTGAATCTAACTTGTCAAACATTTTATTGATTTTACGAAGATCAGATTTATTAACTCTTATTTCCATTACTCCCTTTTTGTTGCCGTTATTGTTGTGTAATATTTGTAATTACTATCAAACATATTATTTATTTGGAACTGTCCGCTTTGATTTTCTATTTCTAACAGATCTGTCGTATTTATATCATCAGCAGTTTTTTTCCTAACAGTAAGTTCGATTACAAGGTTTCGATCTCTTTTACCATTCTTTGTTGCAATATTCCCACCAGTATAATTGACCATTGCCCAAATTGTTGTTTGAGTTCCAAGAGTAGATGTAAACCCACCAAAACCATCAGCAGATTTAGATTGTCTTTTTATTAAAACTCTTGTGTCTAATTTTCCTGAATTCATTATATAAACATTGTTTTATATGAATTTAATATCTCTTTTACACTTGTAGGTAAATCTGTTACAGTTTGACCAATAACAAAATCTGCTCTGTTATCATACAAAGTAGAAACGAGTTGAAGGTTAGCTTGTATTAAAAAGCTATCATTCATACCTGCCGTTGTGTAACTCACTATGACTTCTTTTGATGGTAAACTATTAAGTTCAATGATTGTATCATCAAGCCCATACTCCGTAAATGCAGTTGTTGCAGTTCCCTCAACAGTTATTGATTGAATTGATGCTATTGGCGAAAAAGGTAAAACAAACCTTTCATCAACACTCGCTAAATACAATTTCCTTGTTTTAGCCACTATATCTTTAGTAATGTAATTTTCAATAACAATCCTGGCTTGTGTTATCATTTGACCAATCAAGGTATCATCAGCACTTGTATCAACCCTTAAATATGATTTAGCCGTTGCCGTGTTAATTATCTCTGATCCTGTCGTAGCAGTTATCTTGATTTGTGTATGAAAGCGATTTAAAGGATTACTATAATATTTCATTACTTATTTTTTTTGATTTTTTTCTTGTATGCTTGTTTTAATTCCTTTGTTTCTTTTGTCTTTTTAGTTTCCCTTTCTATGATTCCTAAAAACTCTAATATATCTTCTAACATAATTTATTATTTAAAACAAAAATACAAAAAAAATGCACCATAAAGTTTACAGTGCATTTGATTGAAAAAGAATAAAGAAAGAAAAAACTATTTGAAGTCAAAGTTATTAAAAAATATTGAATTATTATTTGTAAGGCTTAATCTTATTGACATTCTTACACCATCATTTTTAAATATGAAAAAACCTTTGAACTTTTCTACCCATACTGCAAAAAAATCTACATCTTTTTTTTTATAAGCGTGATGCCAGGCAATATGTATTGTTTTCCTGTGTTTTGCAAAATCTTGTGTTGTAGATTTTATTTGTATGCGATATATATTTTCACCAGTATCAGCAACACAATCATAAAGGGAAGAATGTATTAGGGGGTAGGAAACTTTTATATCTCTTTTAAGACATTCAATACCAAATTTATATTCAGCAATACAACCTTTTGCATTGGAATCCACGAAAATAAAGTTACAAAAAAAGTGGCTAACCGAAATTAACCACTTAAATAATAAAACTAACTAATATGAAAAAAAAATTATTCTAACGTACTATAATAACAAACATTAGAACAATACTGTTTTGAAATATCAATATGGCTTTTAAACTCAACACCACAATTTAGACATTCCTTTGTTTCTATTTCTTCTCTTTGGTATCTTTCAATCTCTAAGTGATCCATCTTTTTTCTTTTTACTTTCAATTATAGTATCTTCTATACCATAAGCATAACTTAAAACCTTAAAATAAGTATCTTGTGTTATGTCATTTATATCCCAATGATTAGATATAATCTTCATTATTTTTGGTGCTATTTTTTTATTTACTGCCATAACCAAAATAAAAAGTTCACAAACATAATTGACCAAAATGTAAATACACCTAATCCCCAACAAGTATATTTAAGTATTCTTTTTTGTAATTTTTTATCTACTGGCATATTAACATCTTGCCTTGTTGCTTTATATATTACTTTCATTATATACTAAATATTACAGATATTGACCATAAGCAGAAGAATATACCAACACCTAAAATCATAAAACTTATAAATGTTATAAATTCTTTAAATTGTTCTTTATTCATATTTTCTAATTTTCTTCAAAGTAAACCAATTTATTTCATAAATACAAATATATTTTACATTATTTAATATTTTTTAATGTTATGGTATAAAAAAAGGGGGTATAAAACCCCCCTTTAATAATATAATCTCTAATGATTATAGAGCAGCAATCACTGTTGCGAATGAACCTCTACATAGAGCATTTGGAAGATAAGTTGTGAAACCTAATCTTTCTTGAACTCTAACTGTTATAAAGTTCTTTTGAACATTATCAGAATCTTGCTCGAAGAATTCAACACTAATGTTCTCTCTCTGCCAAATTTGAGCAGCTTGACTAAAGTTACCTACGATAAACTCTCCCTCTGCCATTGCAGTTGAGATTCTTACAGGTACTCCCATAAATGTTGGTTGTAGTCCTTGATAAACTTGATCTTTTAGATATCTGTTGTCAGAATCTTTAAGAGCAAGAATTTTGTGGAAGTCAGTTGGGTGTAATAAAATACCATCTGAAGTATAGTTAGCTTTTGCCACTTGGTTTAATGCAGTTATAAGTACATCAAATTGTTGTGGTGTAGCAAAGTCAGCAGCACCAAAACCTGATGCACCTGTACTCCAAACTGTAGCTGAATTTCTTAATCCCTCTAAATTTGGTGCATTACCATTACCACCTAATAACTGGTCATCTTCTACTGCCATAAGTTTACTTGGAACTCTTGCTGAAATATATGAACTTAATTGTTCAGTATCTTCCATCATTTGTCTTGATAATCTTAGGTATGTACCAATCGTTTCGACAGGTGCAGTTGATGCAGTCAAGTTAAAATCTGTTTGACCTAAAGCAGAACCCTCTGCTGTAGCAGCAGCACCTTGTGTATAAGCACTTTCTTTTACATATCTGATTAAATCAGAATTTGTAGTTCCAACAGGAACAATTTGTCTTATATGTACTGAATTACTTGGATCAAACTTGAATCCAGGTACTCTTGTAGCCGCTATAACTTCGCCCGTATAGTCCGCTCCAGTTGTCATATCCGCTTTAACTTCAAATGATGAAGCTCTTGATTTACCTTTTTTAAGTGCTTCAATAGCACCACCATCAATCGCATCTTTAATTGCGGATTTGAAGTTCATTGGCTTACTATCTACGGCATTTTTTTTAGCTGCCATTTCGATAATATCCATTCTTTTTTGCATTTCATCATTCTTTGCAAGATAGTCGTTAGTTAAGTTTGAAATTTCACTCTTAAGTGATTCTTCAACCTCGCCTTTGGCGTTATCTTGTGCCGAATTAAATGCTTTTTCAATTTTAGAATCAACTAAATCTCCGATTTGGTCTAATTCTTTTTTGATTTCATCGTTCATTTTTTACGAATTTAATTTATTAAACAAATAATTATAAATATCACTATTATCAGCTTTTATCTGTGTCGGCTCTGTAACATCAATTTCAGTTGGCAAAGTGGCACTATCGTTAAAAATAGATTTTAGCTTGATGAGTTCTGCTTCGATTGCATAACCCATATTGTCAGAAATGTTACCCTTGCGAATTAACTTCACAAGTTTATCAAATCTTTTCAATACTTTCTCCTTATCTACATTCCCTTTTACATCTAATATCATCGCTTCATCATTTGCAGCAAGTGTAACGGCAGAAATCTCATAAAGTTTTACTTCCGTTAATTTTCTATTGTATTCATCACCCATTCCTGCTTCTTTTTGTAGTGGCAATATACCAACACTATTTTCAGTAATCACTCCTGCTTTCATAAGTTCTAATACATCAGTTCCAAGTTGAGTTTTTGGTATTTTCGCTTCGAACATTAATCCTTTATCATCTTCATATAGGTTTACCATTTTACCTAATGGTTGATCCATATTGTGTTGATATAAATACTTTACACGACTTCCATTCTCCATAATCGTTTTAGTATATGCACCTGGTGTAATTATATCACCATCGCTATCAACATTGTTAAATACAGAACCATAACCTTTTACGATTCCTGACTTTTCATCGGCATCAACTAATTCACCGATTGGACTTGACTTATATATTATATTTTCCATTTTACAAAGATATTAATTTTCTATATATATTAATTCACCACCACCATTCACTTCAGGTGAATCAGTTATTAAGACATCTATTCTTCTTCCATCTGCATTTTCTAACATTACAATTAGTTCTTCGATACTAAATAACATTAGCCAAGTTCTTGGTGATTCTGAATTTGGGTGTAATTTTTCGTACTCTTGTGATAATCTAAACAATCTTTCCATTATATTTTATTTTGTAATTTTCTTATAAGTTCTCTTGATTCATAATAAATCTCGGGATATAATCTTCTAAATATGGGGTTGCCGAAATATAAATTTTCAAATGAGTGTGCTAAAACTTCGGCAACTTGTGAATAAACACCACCTCTTGTATAGTAAGCGTTAGGGTGTCCATATCCAACTTTGTTTCTTGTCAATGCACCAAAAAAATCTGCCATTGCCCCGTGAAATTGTTGAAAATCTTTTTCTGAAAGAGATGGAAATTGTCTTTTTAAACTTGCAAAATCCTCGTGATCCCATAATCTTTTGTATGGTTTAAATGCTTCATTTTGGACACTTGTACTTTGTCTGTAACCTAATTGTTTTCTCCATTTTTCGAAAGCATCTTGTACATCAACATCTAAAATTGGTTTAGATTTATTTCTCGGATTCCATTTTGCCCAATTATTTTGTTTATGTGCCATGTGACCAATCTCGTGAACTAATGCTCTGTTTATTGCAACTTTAGTATTATAATCTCTTATGTTAATTGTAATACCATCTTCATTTGCAAACGATTTACCCTTTCTTAAAAACTTAACACTTATAGGTTTGTTTAACAATTTTGTTATCTCCATTGCTTTATCATCAATATCAAAACCTTGTTTTTTTAAATCATCTATTGCAGATGGATAAAAGTTTGGTTTTCCTTCTTGCACCACTCTTTGCCTTGGAACTCTCACAGGAGTTGGTTCAATTCTTTGTGGAATACTTCCCTCAATAATTGCTTCTTTTGGAAAAGGTGCATTTGTACATCTACAATTTATTACATTAGCAGCACTGCCTCTACTATCACCTGGATATGCTAATTCCTCACCACCTACTAAAAAGTTTTTATCCATATCAACTATTTGTCCATTGGCTTGTATATGATCTATTCTTGTTCTATTATCAAAAGTTGCAATCCATTCTTTTTGAAGATTCTCTTTTCCAAAAACATCAGTAGCACTTTGATTAGTGGCGTAATTTGCAGCATTAACACTTTCTGTTCTTACAATTCGTTTTGCATTAACAACCGACATATCATTAAACTTCTTTCTTAATATTCTTGCTGCTTGTACCTCACCCATTGATTGAAAGTCAGGATCTGCCATATATCTTTTTAATGTCTTAATAAATTCTTTTCTTCGATTACTTCCAACACTAACTATTCTTGCACCTGCTACTTCATTACCTATGTATGCAAACTTTTCATTCCAAATATCCTCATATTCAATATGGGTATTTTTAGTAATGTATTTCTCAAAGTTTTGAGCATACCACTTAGCAAACTTATTTCCAACCTCTTGATATAGTTCAATATAAAGAGTTATTAAGTCGCTATCCTTAAACTTAAATTGTAAATCAGGTATTTGTTTATTGGCTTTTAGAAACTCATTGATAATATCACTACTTTCCTTTTTAAAGTATTTTACCCATTTCTTGTCTTGTTTTGCTTCTTCAATGTCTAATTGATTAAGCCAATCCTTATGATAAGTTTTTTTGAATTTTTTAGTCAGCATTTTCAGAAATCTTTTTAGCCCAAGAAATCATTGCTTTACCACCCCAAAGATTATAAGCTACATAACCTTTGTCTTTATAAGGTTCGTTTCTATATTCTTCAGATATTTTTGCATTATCCTCGTGTCTTGCTAAAAAGCTATTAATTCTTTTTACAGTATCAAGTGATATTGATTCTCTATTGGCAAGTTGATTTGCTCGTTTCCAACCAACTTCTGTACCACCCTTAACAACATCACGACCATATTTCTCTCTCCACTCTAACATTCTCTTTGCATTGTTAGTAGCACCTTGTGGGTAATCATTATAGCTTTCGGCTTTTGTTATTGATTTCTTGCTTGACATTGGGTGTCCACTTGGTAAAAGGTCTGTGTCGTGTTTGCCACCTCTAAATTTACCATTTCGTAAAACATATAAAAATGAGTTTACTCTTGCATACGCCCATTGATCTTCACTTGTTACACTTGGTCGTACTGATGATGGATTGTTCCTATATGCACCAACACCTCTATTGAATACAGTTTGCAAAGTTCTATAAGAAGTTCTTTTTGATTTATTGTCGCCAACTTTCTCGTTGTGTTCTTTTACCTTGTTTTTAAGACCAGTTTCTACTGCACTACCAGGTTTTACTGGTTTATCAATATATTCATCTTTAACATCTTGTCCAATAATCGCAATATAATCCTCGTGTGATGCACACGGCATATAAATCTTATTTCCATTGTCATCGTGTGAATGAACACCTTGACAACCTATTGCTTCTGCTCTTTCACTTGCTTCGGTTTCGGTTGTATAAACATCTCTACGAACCTCCCTCTTAACATCAAGAAGTTCATCATAATTTACTTTAACGCTTTTAAAGTCCTCGCTTATAACTTCATCTTGTAGTGGCACAAGATTCATTGGAATATAGAAATCATTTAACTTTTCATTATCTGATTCAATACCATAACTCATTGCTTGTCTTTTCTCATTTGGAGTTAGCCACCAAGCCTGGCTCATTTGACCAACAACTTTATCCATTTCTTCTTGCATTTCAGAAATGCTTGTGTAATCAAAGTCAATGTATAGTTTTTCGCCATAAGCAGGAACTAACCATCTGTTTAACTCATCTTTGATTTTATTAAGTTCAGGAATTACTGCATTTTGATACAATGTCTTTTTAGCTTCAATTACATTGTTATATGTAGAAGATTCAGTGTTGTTCAAAAGAACTGCAGGTACAGAATAAATATTACATAAATCTTTAATACTTGCATTGTATTGTTCTATAAGAGATAAATCAGATGCAGACATTCCAAAGTTGATCCAAGATAGTTTCTTTGGTGTTATTACAATATCACCTGCACTATTAGAACCCTGATAGTTTTGTCTAAACTTCTCTTTTAATTGTTGTGCTTGAACTTCGTTAATATCCCCTTCATCACTCATAAGCACACCTCTTGCAGTTTGATTCTGTAAATATTTTGCACCAGTTGTAATTGCTTCATTATTTGTATCTAAACTTCTCAATCCTGCTTTAAGTGGCGACATTCCGTATAAATGACTACCAGTTCCATCATAATAAGGGTTAAAATCTTTTATATGGCAAATATCCTCAGCTGCCATCTTATATTGTCCGTTGTAATCTAATGAGTATGATTTGATTGGATCAAATATTCCACCACTATTAATTTCTACCTTTTGACTTGGTAATACATATAACTCTTTGAATTTACCTTTATTAGCACCTGTATCAGGTTTTAAACCATAGATGTAACGATTACCTGTTAGTTTACCAAAAGCTATTATCTCTTGAATCCAAGCATTGTATGATTGTGCAGGATTAGGTCTTGATAGTAATTCGTGCAATTCAGTATCTGCTACTTCTTCAAGGGCGTGTTTTCTTAAAACCTCTGCTTTGTGTAACGCTGAACCATTAGCAATACCACTTGTCATTGCTTTGTATCTCTTTAACTCATTATCACTTTTAATTTCATATATCTGAAATGGAATTGTTGCTGCCGTTTTCGCAATAAGGTTTACTATTGAATAAATAGTTGTGTTATATTGATACCCCTTTTCAATGTATGTATTATCGTTTTCAGGATTCCAAATAATACTATTTCCTATGTAGTTATATATTGCTTTATTAAACTCTGCATTAGTTTGTTGAAAATTCTTTGATACGAGTTTCTGAAATCTTGATAATATTGATGCCATCGAATAACTTTTATTTTACAAAAATACTAATTAAATTACAAAAAAGTTTTCTTTCTTACCAAAGGAAGAATAAACGGCATAACGAATAGAATCCATTAAATGATTTTCCTTGTCTTGTGGCTTATTTATTATTGTTCCATCTTTTAATTGTTCCCAATAATAGCTTTGATATTCTCGTAATATATTCTTTGATTCATTGCTTACATAAATATCAAACTCTTTTAATTTAGATATTCCTGCATTTATACTTCCTTGCCCTTTAGTCGCAGGTTTTATATACAATCCTAATCTTCTCATTTCCTCAATAGATTTAGGTTCAGCAGAATCAGCGTAGGTAATTACCTCGCCATACCCTTTAGCTTTAAGTATATCTACAATATCGCTATTAGTTAAACCCTTTTGGTATAATATCTCATGCAAATAAACCCTATCGTGTTTTTTAAAGACAAGAACACAAGCAGTTGGATCATTACTATAACCATAATCAATTCCGACTATTCCTTCTACTTCTAAATCAAATTCAGGAAACTCATCGTAATCAATAAAAGTCCAATTGTTGAATATTTGTCTTGCACTAAAGATTGCTTTTAATCCCTCTCCATATACTCTCCAATAATCAGGATCACGAAGTTTCATTCTTTCTATTTCATTGACCAGTTCTTTTGATAAGAAGTTATTGTCCTTGTATGTTGTTACCCAGGTATCGCAATCATCTCTTGGAATTAGGTCATTATATATCCAGTGGATTGGATCTGATGGGTTAAAATCAACAATGACCATATCGGTAGTTCTCATATTGATTTGTCTAAAATCTTCTATGTTAAATTCATTGCCCTCATTTAAGAATGCAATGTTTCTTTTACGACCACGAATCTTTTGAGGTTCATCTACCGAAAGAAACTCAATAAGATGATTATTATACTTAAAGGTATTATCAGCTTTGTTATGTACTCCTGAAAAATAGATGCCCGTTTCTTGTAGCACTATCATTATATCTCTCATTACAGAACCTCTTAATGCAGGTAGTGTCTTACGGACAATAGAGATAGTCAAAGGTTTTTCAGATGTTGTAATAAGATAAACCAAGTATTGACAAACGGCTACTGTTTTTCCTGACCTTGTTCCTCCTTGATGGACTTTAAATCTTTTTTCTGATCTAATAAGGTCGTAGAATTGTCTATTGCATCTTTGTTCAACTTTCTTGGTGGTGTCCATTCTATAATTGTTGATTTAACTTGATTGTCGTGTACTATCTCGCTTCTTTCAACGTAACCACGTTTCTTTCCTTTTGTCTTTAAGAGAAAGATTGTAGCAGTTGTATTGCCCTCACTTATTTGTTTATGGAGTTGTGATTCAGCAAAATCAAGAGCAATGTTCTCAATATCTTTTACTTGCTTTGCAAACTCCTCATCTTCTTTTAGATACTTGTAAAAGGTAGTTCTATTGATTCCAACTTTCTTACAAGTAGTTGTAACAACTCCCAATGATTTTTCTAATGCTTCAAGAATTGCTTTTTTAGTGTGTTGCTTTTTGTTTGTTTTCACTTTACAAAAATACATAAAAAAACCCCACTTAAACAAGCAGGGTTAAAACCAGGATTCATAACTTCCTATTATCTTTCACAGTTTATGTCGGAAAGTGGTTTTATTCGACACTATATTTTTTAATTTTTTTTATCCATTCGGTAATATCTTTTTTGGTTTGCCAACCTGAAACATTACCATACTCATCAGAAAATATATTTAATGACATAAGTTCATCGTAACTATCTAATATAGCTATTTCAAAATCTACAATACCATCACCATAAAAACCATCACCACCTGCGACAGATAATGTTAGTCCATTGTTAAAAGTATATTTTGATCTTTTTTCTCCAAACATTCCAGTTTTGAATGTAAGTTCCTCAAATGTATTAACATCTACAGGTTCATTATTTTTAATTTTATTTACTTCTTTTAGTAATTTTATCAATTTTTCTTTTGTAAATTCTGTATAACTCATTTTAATTAATTTTAGTTAGATGGGGGTGATTTTCACCCCCTTGATTTAAAACAATGATTTAGGTTATTTAATTAAATTGTTCGTCCCATTAATGTATCATTCTTAATATCATCTGCCCAAGTAGAATACATTTCAAGTAATTCAACATAAGTTTTAAAATAAGTTGAAGTATAAGGAAAATCAGAACCTTTTAAAGACCAAACTTTGTAGTAAATTTTTCCACAATCTGTTAATATTTGAGTAATTTTTGCATTTAATACGTAACCATCTTTTTGTTTTAATGTAAAATAGTGTTGAGTAGTTAACGTTTCTTGACCTATTGGACAATATTCAGTATGACCAAAATCTTCTTTTTTTATTAGTTTTAAATTTTTACTTTTTTCCATTTTTTTCATTTTTAGTTATTATTTGTTTTTAATAATACTCAAATATAAAGAATATTTTACAATATAAAAAATATTTTATATAAATAATTAGTAAATAATTGCTAACTAATTGATAATCAATGAGAAAAATTTATTCTTCTTCGTTAGGAGTATAGTAATTTATGTTGATTATTACAAAGAAAAAGATTATTTGGATAGTATGTCTAAGATCATCAGCTAATGGTTCTAAACCTTCAATATCTTCATTAGAGTAGTTAAAACCTATCCCAAACCCCCTCATAACCGATACACTAATCTCAAACATAAAACAAAGGTACTAAAAAGGTATATTATCTTTTATAACCTCAAACCTTTGAATGTCTTTATCTATTTCTTTATATACACCACCATTGTGAAAGTCAGGTGCTACCATGAAATCGCCTTGTTTTCCATTTTCTTTTCTCTTAACCTTTTGAACATATATTTGAACACTATCACTTCCATAAATAGTTTTTTGTCCAAGATTCCTATAAACGGTTATACAATTATATGCCTTGTTAAAGAAGTCAGATGATTGTGAAATATCATAAGGATTTGGAACTCTATACTTTCCATCAACACTTTCCATCTTTCTTGGGTGTGCTACTAAAAACAAATGAGTATTTGTTTGTTGGCAGAACTGGGTAATCTCTGAAAGTAGCTTTCCAACATAAGTAAAATCTCGTTGAGCAGAATGGTCTAACATATTGTATGGATCAATCACACATACATTTACACCTTTTTGAAATACAAGTTGCTTAAAAGCATCTAAAATTCCTTTTAGGGTTAAGTTTTCAATGTCTATTCGAACAAAGAAAAAGTGTTCCTCTATAAATGCTTTTGTATTGTTTAAATCTTGTGTTGTACATTCTTT
>Ga0098038_1001132_pt1 | contig 11638 bp, 2 predicted proteins | sample 5B_taG_FD_75051 | JGI IMG/M metagenome (GOLD analysis project Ga0098038, IMG submission 75051) | Marine viral communities from the Subarctic Pacific Ocean - 5B_ETSP_OMZ_AT15132_CsCl metaG | ecosystem: Environmental > Aquatic > Marine > Oceanic | place: Pacific Ocean | collected 2015-01-08 | reverse complement strand
TTCTTTTTTGGACATATCAAGAAGAGTTTGCTGACCCTTCTTTACTCTTTTACCTGGTTTTAAAGCTTTCCCTCTAGCTTTTCTTGAATCAGTAACTTCTTTAGTTACTGCTTTTTCAAACTCTCCCTGTAACTCTTGTAGTGTATCCAATTCATCTTGAGCCTCTGCTATAATGTTATCTATCTCATTCATGGATATAGAAGCAACATCAACAGAGTTCATTATTTGAGATATTAATTGATTAGCTGCTACATCAAGAGATATGTCTTTATCAGTTATTAATTCAACTCCAGATATTTTACTTGCTTGATTTCTAAATGTGCTTAAATTTATTTCACCATTAGCATATTGCTCAGATAGTTTGTTAAGTTGTCTTCTTATTCTGTTTAGTTTTCTTTTATCAGAGAAAGTGTCATTATCAACAGTTAATACTCCACCTACATTATTACCTGCCCCTCTAACTACCTCTAATACTCTTTTTTCTTTTCCTCTGTTAACTACTAATTTATCTCCATCTATAGATACCACGACAGGATCTATGTCAACTCCTGCTGTCTTAAGCATCTTTCTGTTTGTTGCATTATCTATTTTATATCTTCTGCCATCAGATTCTATTGCATATTGACCATTTTTATTTAAGACCAATTTACCAGTTCTACCTCCATATTTTATTGTTCTACCAAGAGCATCTTTAAATGTTGATGTATTATCTATAGAGATTTCTTCTGTGGCTGATAAGTTTCCAAAATTTTCTGTAATACCTTTACCTTTAAGTCTTTCGACAAGCTGTTCAATTTTAGCTCTAAGTCCAGGGGAAGTTTTTTGGATTGCAAGTTTGGTTGTTTCTGTGATTTCTTCATTTATATCAGGTTTTACTTTTTTAACTTTTTTTAATAACGATTTATATGTTTGTAGTATTTTTCTATCTTCAGGTGTTAGTTTTTCTTTGTTATTTAAAGAATTTATATCTGACTCTAATTCTTGCTCTATCGCTGCTTTAGTTAGGTTAGTAAACTTACCACCTGTTCTAAATAGTCTTTCTGAAAGCTTACCTGCATAAGATACTTTATCACTATCTATGCCTAGTTTATCAAAAGAACTTTCTTTATAAAATATTGAGTCTACACTTTCTCCATTTAACACTCTAGAAATTTGATTATCTATTTGCTCCATTTCCTGCTTAAATCTAGGACCCAATACTTTATGACCTTGAAAAGCCTCTACGTTATTTCTTCTATTTAATAACGCTAACAATATGGCTTCACTTTCATTATTTAACTTAACTCCTGACTGAGACTTTAATGAATTAACTTGTTCAAACAAGTTATTTAGCCTTTGTTTTTCACCATTAATAAAAGACTTAGTTAACTTTACTCTTTTTCCATTAAGGTTAATGGTCTCACCAACCATCTTATCTAAAGACTGAAATACATTATCTTTATACTTATAAGCCTTGTGTAAAGATGCTACTTGCATAGAGCTAGCTGTAGGTCTTGATGATATAGAAGCAACAGAACCAATAACAAAACCAGCTATAGCAGCATCTCTTGCTTGATCATAGTTTAGTTTTTCAAAATCAGTCCCTTTATATTGATTGTAAACTTGACCCACTAAAGACTGAAGATTTTCATCAACTATTTCCTGACCTGACTCTTTAAATCCCTCTATCAACATATGTTTACCAGTGGCTTTTAATGTAGTTTTTTTAGATGCGTTTCCAAGTATCATAGATAGCATGGCAGTTTTTGTTTTACCTTTAGCCATTTTAGGTGCAGCCCCAAGTATTCCAAGGTTAGGAGATATAAAAGCGTTAGACAGACCAAATAATCCACTCATTAAAGTTGCGTAAGAAGAAGCCTCCCTATCAGTCATTCCTTGTTCTTTAGCCATATTGTATAAGTTTCCACTATGATTGACCCACATAGAAGTACCCATAGCAACTTTTCTCCAGGTATTAGCACTACCTACTGCAACTTTACCTAATCCAACTGCTGAACCAACTCCAAAGGTACCATAGGTTAAGGCTACATCACCAATAAATGTGGTTAAAGCGTCTGTTAACATATTAAATCCTGCAGTGTAATTTGTTTCTTTTTTTACTTCATACTCTTCTTTATTATCTATATATTTTTTTAATAACTCTTGATTTTTATCATAGTCTGTTCTAATCATAAAGCCATCTTCATCTTCATAATAGGTTTCCATAGGCTCTCCATTTCTGTCTACCATTACCTTAAATCCATTACCCATATCAACAGTGTATTGACTAAACCCACCAGCACCTTTTTGATTTAAATTATCATCTGCAAAAATTCTATTAAGACCACTATTAAACACATCATTTATATTGTCACTAACTGCATCTAGCTCATTGTATTCATTTCTAAAAAAACCATCTACAAGCCTAGGAAAATCAAAAGCAAAACTTTTTCCTAATTTTGCAACACCTTCAATAACAGTATCACCAATCCAAGCAAGAGCTCTACCAACATCACTTTTATCTCTGTTTTTTTCATCTGCCTCTTTTTTGGCGTTTCTCTTCCATCTTTCGTGCTCATTTAAAAGCTCGCGACTATTATTTAAAGTCATAGCATGGTTTTCTAAAGATTCTTGCATCCCATATATTCCCATCAAAGTATTGAACTCAGGGTATTTTTTCTTCAACTCTTCTTCTTCTTTTATTAGTTCTTTTTTTATTTTGTTTATTTCATTAAATCTATTTAAAAGTTCTAAATCTTCTTCATACTCCTCTTTATCAAAATAGACATAACCTTCAGGTTTTTCTATTTTATTTTTTATAATAATTTGTTCATCTACTAATGAACCCATTTCACTTTTAAGGTCATCATGTTCTTTTAAGCCTCCATTTTTTTCTAATTTAGATGTTACTCTTTCTGTAACTTTTCTTAATTGATTAGCAGACCAAGAAGAAAAAGCAATCTGTCTTTTTTCTTGTAACTCAAGCCACTTTATTATTTCATCAGAGTTAATAGGTTTTTTATTATAAACTATATCTCCATATTTTTTATCTAAAAATTGTAATTTTTTATTATCTTCTGATGTAAAATTTTTATCAAAACCACTAAAATTATATAACTGCCAATGAAGCTTTAATGTTTCGTCATCATTAATCATTTTTATTGATTTTATTTGGTCTGACAGTCTACCCTCATATGTAATTTTTTCTTTCTCTAGCGTAGGAAATATCGTAAAATCTAAAAAGCTTTTATTCAAATTAACATCTATATCTGTTACGTCTGAAACTTCGTTAGTTAACAAGCTTGTTAAGCCCTCTCCCTCTGTGTAACCATCATAGTCTAATATGTCCATGCTTAACAATTCACCTGGAGTATCTGTTGTAAATGGAGCATCATTATAGGCTGTGTTCATAGCATTTAAAAACAAACCTATTTCTCCTTTAGAGTCTTTATTAAATTCTGAAAGATCTTTCATTTCTCCACCTTTACTTAAAAAAGTAGCTTGATTAGATAACATCCATTGAGTAAGAGCATCTCTTTCACCAGAGGGAGAAGAAACTAATTCGTTTAATTGAGATTCTAAAGAAAATATTTCTTCTTTTATTTTTGTATGTTCCTCTGATTCTTTTTCAAATACTGGCATACCTTTAAAAGAACTTACTCTCCTTGGTCTGGTTTCATCAGCTTCAGATCTCTTTTGCTGAATTTTTTTATTTAATTCTCTTATGGTATTTTGTTTTGTTTTACTAGTAGAAACAAACTCTCCAAGAACAGGGTCTACAACCTTGTAAGTTTTTTCCCCATTGTCATCAACGTCATAGGTCAAATAAACATCTCTACCTTTAACTAAAGATTGACCATCTGAACCCAATAAATCTTTTACAGGAAACTTATGCACAAGCCTTTGATTGCCTTCTGCAGTATAAGCTTTTTCTTTTATGTTTTGTATTGTTGTATTTTTCTCTTCTTCTGTGATTTCAGGATTGTATAATTTTTGTAGCTCAAAGTCTATAGAATACTCATCAAACTTTTCAGGGTTTTCTACTACTTCTTGTGAATTAAAACCACCATAAAGTCCTGGATTGTCCATACTGCCCTCATCTTCAGGTGTTGTTTCTTCTACTACCTCTTCTATTGAAGCCTCTGCAAAGTCTCCTAAATCAACGTCTTCTTCTAAATTTATATTTGGTTTTTTACTTTTGTTTTCTTTTGTTTGTACATAGTCAGTGTTATCTATCTGACCTCTATTAAAACTAAAATGTAGGTGGTTTCTAGCATATTTTTTAACATACATATCACCAAATTCGTCATGTATACCATTTTTTAAGTTACCTCCAGAGCCCCATTTTTTAGCAAGAGCTTGACCTTTAGGGTCTTCATATAAAAAAGTCATTAATTTTTTTCCTGATTCACCTGCTACGTCCATAGCCAATCCATGTTTATGCCTAGAGTTAACATTAGACTCAGGTTTTCTACCCTCTCTCTCAGCTTCGTAAAGGCTATGATGTTTTTGATCTCTAAATAAACTAGTTATATCTAAATTATTAAAGTCTTCTTCAGGATATATCTCCTGTAACTCAGCTAAGAACTGAGCAATTTTAGGGTCTACTAGTCTTGAGTTAAAATTCTTTTTTTCGCTTGGTAGGTTTTTTATCTGTGGAAAAGCCTGAGATATATCAACCATATAAGAGGTGTCATCAGGACTTAATTTAGTATCTAATAGATTACCCTCAGCGTCTTTTGTCTCAGAAAATATTTGACTTATTGCATCATCCTCTTGTTCTCCAGAGTCCAAAGACCCATCTTCCACACCTGACGTACCATCTTCCATAGCTGAAGAATCGTCTTCTGGGTCTGGCTGGTCTTTTTTTTTTACTTCAGAAAAAAACTGATTCTGAAACTCTTCGTATGATTTTGTGTATAAACCATCACTAGAGAGTTTTTCGTGTAAAGCTTGTTGACTTGAAGGCTCTGAGAATTGAGTAACAAACTCATCAAATGATTTAGTATATAAACCATCACTTGATAATTTGTTATATAGAGCTTGTAACTTGTCCATTAATTAAAATTTATATATTATCGTAAGAACCACCTCCACTAGATGTATTAGCACTATTTCTCTGTTTTAACATCTTATCCAAAGTGTTTAGTAGTGGGAAGTCATCAGTACCAAGTCTACCTGTAACCTTGTTAATAGGTATTACAACTGTTGTAGAACCAGTAGGGGTTCCATCTTCTGAAAGAACACCATTCTCTTGTAATAGACTTCTAGTAGTTTCGTCAGTTTCACCATCAACAGTTGGGGTAAGTGTACCTATAGCAACTTGAACATAATCTCCTACAATTATACCTTCAGCCTCTAGTTGTTCAGCAGTTAGATTTTCTTGTGATGAATTTAGATAAAATGTTTTATTATCTTTTACAGCAATACGTTTTATACCAATGTAATTAACTTTAACATCTAATTGTTTTCCTCCCATTCCTTTACCTTCATCTGATTTAAGTAATGTTTCTAAAGATTCTTGTCTACCAGGTATAAATATATCACTTATTAAGTTTGTAGTTGTGCTTATTCCACCAGTTCTACCACCAACAGCTATACGTGAAATTACACTGTGGTCTCCTTGAATATTTTGAACATCATTATAGGTATCATTATATCTTTTTGCATTACTAAACACACCTAAATTTTCTTCCTCTGTTTTAGGTGGTTTATATGAATCTCTAGCTACAGTCTGATACTCTGCTTGAGCTCTTTCATAAGCAAAGTTTATTAATTCATCCATAGATGGTAATTCTTCATTTGGGTTTTGTAACTTCCACTGTCTTAGTATAGCATTACCATCAGATGATAAAATATATGATCCAGAAGAATCGTAAACACCACCAGGGCCAAGTATCTTATCATTTAACAATACCTTCATCTCTCTTTCGTTTAACTGATCTTTAGGGTTTTCAGCATTGGCAGTACCATCAATAGTTCTAAATATATCTTTATATGATATTGATTTATTTTTGTCGTGAGGAACAACATCTTTTAATACACTGTTGCTCCACTCATCTAAATTCATGGACTTAACATTTTCATTGTCATAGTCATCACCTTCTACCATAGATGGTTGTGAGTTTTCATCAAAAGCATCATCATCTTGTGTTACTTTTTTACCATCAGAATTAATAAAAAGTAACTCCCCATTCTCATTTGCTTCTTGTACTTGCATCTTTTGTCTTTCTTTAATAACAAGATTACCTGTATTAAAATCAATATCAAAAAACATGCTACCATCTGCCCCAAAAGTTTTCCAAAGATTCTCAACACCCTGCATTAAAGAAACATTTTCTGAATTATTATACAAGTCTTTTGTATTTGGATTATTCATTTTAGTTAAGTTATTTTTGTACTTATTAGATAAGTTTGTAGATACAGAACTAATCTGTTTTGCAGACATTTGTAGGTTGGCGTTTATTCTGTGTGCTTGCTTAACTTCTTGTGAAGCATCTGGACTAGTAGGGTCCATCTTTAAGAGATCAGCATTAGCTAAAACCCATTGATAAGATTTATCATTAAGGTTTCTCATTTGGTCGCTAAAGTATGGATTGTCAACTCCAAACTCAGCTTGATTAAATTTATAATTGTTAACCTTGCTTTCTTCTTGGGCCTTTTCCTCCATCATGGCCACTTTTCTCTTCTGAAGACCTAGTTGAGACCACTGTTGAGCTTCTTGTACTAAGTTTCTTTTACCTATAATATCTGATACATCTGCAAAAGGCATATAAAAATTTTAACTAATGATTGAACTTCTTTTTCTAAATCTTGGTAGTCTAGGCTTGTGAACAGAGGTATTTACAGCACCTCTCCTGGCTTCTTTTTTATTGTTCTCTTCAGCTTCTTTATCCCACTTCGTCAAAAGCCTATCCATTAGTGATACTAACTCATCACCATCTTTTTCTCTTATTAAGTTTCTTATTTGTTTTACATTTTTTGGAGGTACTATAGCTTCACCACCAGTCATCTCTCCTATTTTTTCTCCTTGACCATCTCCATCTCTTTGAACCAAATCTATTGGGTTTTTTTCGTGTGAAAACTCTCCTGGAGTTACTTCAGGTTTTTCTGCTGGTACTTGCATTTTTTTCATCTTCATTCTTTCCTTTAGTCCCTTCTTAACAACAGCCCCCTTTTTACCAAACATGCCACCTGTAGCTAAACCAATACCAGCGTCTATTCCACCATATATTTGTTGTCTTGCAGCTTCAGCACTTTTTTGAGCACTCATAACATCTGTTCTGCCTTCCAATCTTTCTGTTTCTGCTTGTGATATATCTGCTGTACTTCTTGCTTCTGATATTCTTCTAAGATCTGCTCTTTCATTTTGTGCAGATTGTAAACCTGCCCTTTGAGCAGTAGCTTGATCTGTGGCTAATTGACCCTCAGCTTGAGAACCAGCTTGAGCAGCAGCAAATGGATCTACTCTACTTCCACCTCTAGTAGCAGCAGCAGTGGCACCTGCTCTCATTCTTTCTGCAGCTTCTTGTCTTCTTTGTATTTCATCACCACCTAAACCTTCTTTTAATTTTTCAACTTCAGGTGACAATGCTAGAGTTTGTCTGTTAGCTTTTTCAGCCTCTCTTTGAGCAGCAGAAGCAGCCATGGCTTCTCTAGCTTTAGCCTCACCTTCCTTAGCTCTCTTTTTAGCACCAAATCCTGCTATTATTCCTCCAATAAAGTAACTTGGTCCTCTTAATCCTTTTAATAACTTTTTTTTCTTTTTAGCCATAGTTTTACAAATATAGTAATTAATTTCTATTTATTACTTAATTCACTCTTGTTTACGTTTGCGTTGGTAGCAAATATGTGAATTTTATCTTTTGTTCTTTTAGTTAACTCTGTATCCATGAAATGACCTTTTAATCTATCACCTTCTATCCTAGAGTTTTTCTTTACAAACATAAATGTATTTGCAAGAGAAGCTGTAGCACCTGAAGATAAAGTTATAACCTCATTAGAAACAATAGTATTTATTACCCCAATAAGAGTTTCTGTGCCATTATTATTATAAAAAATAGATTCACCTACATTTATGCCAGCAGTAGTAAATGTTGTATTTGTTGAGTCACCACTACCATCTGCTAAAGTATTACCTCTTACACTTGTGGCTCCAGATGAAGTAGAGCACATTCCTAAACCAAAATATTCACCACCAACAGAACTAGTTTCTCCATATGGTATTTTAGCACTACCAACATCTTCTTTCATAACCCATGAACCTGCAACTTGAGAGTTGCCAGACTGAGAATCATTATTGTATGATGTTCTATGAGTTAATGTAGTAGAGTTTAGATTAGTTGTCATTTTAGTTTTGTATAACGTATCTTTTGCAGTTATAATAAAGGCACCATATAAAGTAGCATTTGTTGAAGTGGCATTTGCAGTAAGAGTTATTTGAGTATTACTGTCTACAGATTGAATAGTTCCTATTTGTGTTGCAACACCTGAATCGTTATAAAAATTAATAGTGTCACCAACTTCTATATCGTTATCTGTAAATAGTGTTCCTGTTCCTGCAACTGTAGTAGATCCTGAGTTAGTTTGTATAAAACTACCTTTTATTGGTATTATTTCTGGTCTATCTATACCCTCTATAGAAATATTATTCCATCCTTTTACACTAGAAACCTCACTATTAAAAGTAAAGCTTAACCTTGTTTCTTCTGGATAAGGGTTATCGTGAAACATACAATGATTTGTAGAGTCAGCGTCATGTCTGTATATATTACCAAACTTAAAACTAACAAATGTTCTTTGTATGCTAGAATAATACTCTGGATAAAAAGTATAAAAACTAGTCCACCTGTTTGCCTTTTCATTAAATGCTAAAGTTACCCCACTAGCTTCTTGCTCTCTACCATTATCCACAACTATTACGACTTTGTCTTCATCATAAACTTCATCTTTTTCTTCATCTTTTACTGGTATTTTGTTAAAAAGATAATCATCTACTCCATTTGCAAGTTTTGAGGCTTCGTTAAAGTTTATAGCAGATTTAGAAAATTGATTTCTAGCTATGTTTGTAATACCTGTGTTTGTACTATAAATGTTAGGGAATGTTAATACATATTCGCCATGTCTAGGGTCAAACCCTCCAACTATTTTAAGTTGACCACCTAACCTATCAGGGTTTACTATAGCTTGATATTGGTCCATTTTATCTCTAAAAAAGTCCACCATTTTATATTCAGATATAGCAGTAAGTCCATCATTAGAATATCTTAATACAGCACCCCTTTTTATATCCATAAAATAAAACGACTTACCATAAACAGCAACTGACTCAGGGTTAGTGCAAACTCCATACTCTCCAGTAGCAGGTCTAGCAGTTTCAGATAAAACATTTTTAGATAGTCCAATACCAGTATCACCACCTGGTGTTGTTATAATATCTTTGTTTACTAATACAGTGCTAACCTTATCTTCTTGAAGTAAAATTAAGTCTGTATCTCTAGATATAAGTTTTTGTATTGAACCTTTAGATATATCATAATCAATATATGGTCTTTGACTAAAGGCAAAAGAATGAAAACCATTAAATTGTGTATCTACTTGAAATACATCAGAATAAGTTACTGAGGCACTTCTTTTTAATTCTGTTGCATACTCAGAGCTTAAATTAGGTCTACCTATATTTATGTGATTTGTATTTAAAAAGTCGTTTAAGAAATAACTTTCATAGTACCCAGTTATAAATGTTGCATTACCAGTTTCATCAACACTCCTAGTTGTTCTTGGCTTATACCAAATATCACCTCTAATAAACTTACCTGATGCAGGTAATCCACCAGCATTATATGTTGTTTCTGCTCCATCATCATCAGTAGTGTAAACATTTGATTGGTCTCCACCATTACCCAGATGTGCTCTCTGATCTGTACCTGGGTCAGATATATCAAACTTTTCAGAAAACTCAAAATATAAACTCTCATCTTCATTAAGATTCTTTTTTGGTCTGTATATTTCTATGATACAACCTGTCCAAGCTTTAACTTTACCTGTTGCTTGGTCAGCATCAGCTACACTAAATCCACCACCTATAGCTGGTTCATCTAAAATAATAAACTTACCAAGCTCTGCTGTTCTAGGGTTGTTTGCAGTTCCCCCAACTGGTGAATCAGGTGCTAACACTACATTTTCTGTTATACCATCAGTGTTTGCAGCAGTGTCTGAAGGGTCATTGTTAAAAACTAATTCACCTGGGTACCTACCTATTTCACTAATTTTAAAATCGTAATATTCTGGTTGACCAGTGCTAGGGTTTTGCATGGTAACAGCAGTTCCACTAGAGTCTAGCTGTGTAATTATTCTCATTCTATCTCCCTCTGCAAAACTCCAATCCCCAACAAGAGACCTGTTTCTCTGACTATAACTCCATATTCTTCCATCCATTGTATTCATAGATATATAAAGTTTAGTGTCAGCTTGAGAGTCTGCAGCAGAAGTTCCTGGTTTAGCACCTTTATTTATAAATGCTTTATCTATAGTAAACTGCATAAACTTACCAACTGAGGTATTTCTAGCATACATCCACTGATAGCTATGAGCCCATATAGGTGGTTTGTGCCATATCCTCCATCCTATATCTACTGGATATAATTTTTGTGGCTCTGTTAGTGCATTATTAGTTATCCCATTATTATTAAAAGATTGGGGTAAAAATGTTTCGTTTACCCTCTCTGGTGGGAACTTAACATAAGTAGATGACGACCTTGTGGGAAAAGATTTAGAAGGTTCTTGTAACATAACTGTTGAGTTTCTACCTTCTTTGTCATAATATACTAATCCAAACCTGTGCCATGCACCAGACTTAAAAGAACTAACATTTGATGACCATGTTTGCATTTGAGTAAATGACATATTAGTATCACTAAACTCTGACCATGGATTATTACCACCAGCCACTGTACTCATAGTTGAATTATCTATAAGGCCTTCGTTTGAACCATCTGGAAATAAAGTTGAAATTTTAGAAAATAGACATTTTTCACCACCATCTCTACAACCTCCTCCTGTTATACTACTTGAAGTTAAACACTCAGTAAAATCTGCGTAAGAATTATTATTAAATCCATTAGAGCATCTCCAAACATGTAGATTAGTAACCCTTTCACCATCTAATAATGTGTAGTCAGTTGGTGTATCTGCATCTGCAGCACCTAAACATGCAAACTTGTTTCCATCATTTTCTGGAACATAAGTAGCACTCGCTGGATCATTAAATTCATCAGGGACACAAGACCCATCTTCTTCAGGAGTATCATTAGCTACTCTTTGACCTTGTGGCACTAAATGAATAAGAAGTTTACTTGTATCATTAGGATCTTGTTCTGCTTTAACTCTCATTTCTGCACATCCAGTAGTTGGATCTGTATTACGTGTGCCATCATCATTTAAAAAATAATGCTTTATAGCTTGACCAAAGTTTGGGTTATAATCTTCAGCTTCTGCATTATCATTTTGTCCACTATCATCTAAAGTTGTTTGGGCTTGAATCCCATTAATGTAATCAACAAAATTATCAACTACACCATCTATACCATCTGCAGCAACTGTAAAACTTTTTTTAATTTGTGCTCCAAAAAATTGATACCTATATTCTTCCCAAGAATTT
>Ga0098038_1001125_pt1 | contig 11672 bp, 3 predicted proteins | sample 5B_taG_FD_75051 | JGI IMG/M metagenome (GOLD analysis project Ga0098038, IMG submission 75051) | Marine viral communities from the Subarctic Pacific Ocean - 5B_ETSP_OMZ_AT15132_CsCl metaG | ecosystem: Environmental > Aquatic > Marine > Oceanic | place: Pacific Ocean | collected 2015-01-08 | reverse complement strand
TTAATTATGGGAGCATACGAAAATCCAAAATTCTTTAATGCGCCAAACTATATGGCAGGAACACAAGCGTTTTTAACTACTTTTAAAAAGGGCTTTGAAGAAGAATTTCAAAAAGGTCAAGACCTTATTGCAGATAGAAAAGAATATGAAAAAGGTATATATGATAAAGGATCTGAGTTAAAAGAAGAATTAGATGCTGCGGTTGCTAATAGTCAAATGACTAAAGACCAAGTGCAGGGTGCGTTGAGACAATTCTACGATGATGCTTTAAAAGTTGATATACCCACTAAAAAAGGATTAGGTGGTTTATTTGTAAAAGCAAAAGAAAGAAGACTAGGTGATTTAGATTTACAAGAAGCATCACAAAGTTTTACAGATGCTGTTACAGGTATTAATACAGCTTTTAATTATACTTATGACCCTGAAGTTGATATAATGGAAAATGAAGATAGAGGTCACCCACAATTTAAAATAAAGAAAGCTATTTATGATCAAATTAAAAATGGGTCTGCTAATCCTAATTTTAATTACGCAGGTGGCAAATTTGATGGAGGTATTACAGTGCAAGTTCCAGATGATGAAAATCCTGGCAAAATGAAATCTGAAACTTTTACTACAGCACAAATACAATCTATATTTTCAGCTTCAGGAAAAGAACAAAGAGATATTATTGATGCTAAGCATGATGAAACAGTAAAAGGAATTTTTAATGAAACAAATGCTGCTGTAGATAATATAATGGCAGATGCAAAATATAAAAATAGAAGTGAAATTGCAATTTCTGAAGACCAAGCTTTAGGAATAGTTAGAAGAAGAATGGGTATTGCTCAAGATGGTGAATTAAGCCAAATGAGCAAAGATTTTATAAATGACGAATATAATAATCATGCTAACATCAGTGAAGCAAATAAGATTAGTATTTTATCAAAAAAATTAAAAGGATTTAATTTTACCGAAAACGAAATAAAAAGAATAGCTAACGAGCCTTTTGATATAGGTGATGAAACATATGCTAAAAGATATGGTAGCGATGACGTTGATTGGAATCTTGTTAAAAAAGGTGTAGAAGATGGGAAAAGACAAATTGTAGAAGAGTCTTATATGCAAGAGTTAAGGGATATGGGATTAGTTAATAAAGCTAATAGAAAAACTGTTGAAGCCCCAAGCGGAAAAAATAGAAATGATCCAAACAAAGTTGACGCATATTTAAATCAAAAAATTAGACAAGAAACTGCAATAAACGTAAATGCTTTTGTAGATACTCAATCAGAGGTGATTAAAAATATAAAGATGCCTTCTAATTTTTCTAAGTTTTCATATACTGACGGTGTTGTTGCATTCCAAATGGATGATGGGTCTATGGGGACGCCTAGCTCTGAAGCAAATTTAAAACTTGAACAACAAGAAGCTTTAAAAGAATTTGGTGATTCATTTATAAATGCTGAGTTTACTTATAGAGGTGGAAAAGAAAATGCATCTAGAGTAGAATTTAGCGGAGATGGTCGAATTAAACTTTATTTTGAACCTAAAACAATTGAAAAAGAAATTAAAAATGAACAAGGCGTAGTGACTAGAATTGACTCAATACCTGTTGAAAATGATACATTATCATTTAATTTATATAATCCAGAAAGTATGAGAAAATATTTTGATGCTATTGCAACGGAAGCGGGTGGTTCTGGCGAATATGCTAGAAATGCTTATTCAGCGGGTTATGATAGGTACATGTTACAAGAATACGCTAGCCCAGATGGTTTAAAAAGATTAAATGCTAAAGGTCAGCCAATGGACAAATGGATTAAATTTGTTGGAAACAAAGGCGGCCAGAATGTTTTATTTGATTTTATAAAGACTAATAGTGGTAGCTTAAACGAAGCTATGAAAAAATATAGAGATAACAATATAGCTGCTTATAATACCTATATTAGCACACAGTTACCAGGAGCAGAATAAATAAATAATTAATTATGTTTGAATATAATGGTGTAACATTTTCTATGCAAGACATAGAAAGAAAAGCTTTAGAATTAGATTTATCAATAGACGATTACTTGCAAAAAAACCCAGAAATAAAAAGGGTTGAACAATATAATAATCCTCAGCCAACAGATCAAAAGCCTGTTGATATTGATCCAAATTTTGGTGCAGATCTAGAGGTAAAGACAAAAGACCCTGTAAAGGAGACTGCGGTTGCGGGGTCGGACAATACAAGCAGTACGGGCTCTACTTCGGATCCTGGTTCTTTGGATTTAGAAAAAATTAACAATATTAGAAAAAAATTCGGAAATAAAGATGAAAATGTTATTTCAGAATTAAATGAAGAAGACGAAAAAAAACTTAAAGATTATATTAGTACTTTAAGCGGTGAGTCAGGTTTTGATTATGATGATATAGCTAAAAAAATAGCAGCTAATCCTGAAAGATATGCTAGTTTACTTACAGCAACGCAAAACCCTAAAGAATTATTAAATAGAAATAAATTACTTGAAGAATTAATGCCAGGTTTTTCAGAAGTTTCTAATCCTTATTTACAAAAAATGATTGAGGGTGGTGGTATGGGCACGATGACAGAAGAGGAGGAGATGTTAAAGCTTGCCGGTCAAGTAAACCCCCTGACCCAACAATTGGCCTCTTCACTTAGTAATACCAAATATAATTTTTCTGACGATGACTCAGAGTTATATAACGAGCCTTACTCTAGGGTAAAATTTGATGGTAATAATGTTTTACATAAGCTTGCGGGAATGTCAATAGGAGAATCAAGTAATCCATATATTTTTAGCGAAGAAAATTTGAATGAAGTGGGAGATGGTAGTCGTTTTGTTATTACATATGATGATGAGGGAAGAACAGCAAGAAATCAAAAATATAAAACTAAAAGTTTTAATATAAACACACTTAGGTCAATTTATAATAATATTTTAACAAATAAAGAAAATGCTGAAGATTTAATAAAGTTTGGTGATCAAAACAAGTTTAATACTTATGTTGAGCAAGACAGCTACGGCCGTTTACCATTTAATGAAAAAATCTTTGCAGATTTACGTAAAAATTATGAAACAGCTTCTCCAGAAAAAAGAAAAGAATTAGAAAACAATCCTATTTTTCAAGCTTATATGGATAATGCGCCTGAAAAATTATATGAAGTATCGGGCCCTAATAAAGGCAATGTAGTTTCTTTAGACCAAGCTTCAGGTGATGCTTTGGAAATTCAAGAAAGATCTACAGAAATTTTAGAAACCACTGAAGTAGACATGCTAAAAACCGGTTTATCAAGGGCTTATTCTAATCTTAAAGCAGCGGCTAAAGCGGCTTATGGAGACATAACAAAAACAGGTGAACAAAACTTTAAAAACAAAACATTTAAGTATCCAGGCCAAAGGGCTATGGCTGATATACTTGATTTTTTTGGGGATGATACTAATTTTAATGCGGACTTAAGAAATTTAAAAAGCATTTTTGAAAATAATGAACTACCTGAAAATTTAACTACTATAGCCGGTACAACTCCTAATGCTAATAATTTTAATAATGCTTTAAAAGAATATTTAGCATTTGGTAAAGCTGTAGCCATGAATATTGACCCTATACAATTAGATAGAGATACATTTTTGGGTGGTGTTCTAGATAACGCAGGTAGAACATTAGGGCTTAATGAAAAATTAGAAAGTAAACAAGAAGCAGTAAGATTTTTTGATGCAGCTATAAATAAGAATACTAGCCTTAGATATGTAGACCAAAAACAAGCAGATGAAAGATTATATGAAGGATTTGGCAATATGAGGTATATTGGTGATGGATTTGTTGATTTAGCTAAGTTTGCAGGAGAAGTATATGCTACAAGAAAACTTTCTGGTAATGCAATTTCTAAAGGAATAAATAAAGCTGATAAAGCTTTAAAAGGAGGTGTATTATATAGCAACCGTATTACTAGAGGCGCAACTAAATTTACTTTAGGCGCAGTTGATGAAGCGGCTTTATTTGTGACTTTATCATTATTAAAAGATGAAAATAGAGAACAAATACAGCAGAGTGCGTTGTTTGGTGGAGCGCTTGGTGGTGGTAATAAAATAGGAGGAGCAATTGTTGGTAGATTAATGGACCCTAAGTCTAAGTTTTTTATGCCAGCAACTCATAAAATGATACACTACAATATGAACCCCACTAATGTAATTGCAGGTGGTGCTTCAGGTTCTACTGTTTATCATTTTGCGCAATTAATGACAGACTCTGATGAGTTTATGAAGCTTATAGAAGTTGATAAAAATGATCCTAATTATTCTAATTATTTTGGTCAAAAGCTTTTACAAAGTTGGACGGCGGAGTTTGTTAAAATGACATTGTTGAGTGGTACAAAAAATATTCCAATGTCCCAAAAAGGTTTCAATAACCTGTATCATAGTATGCGTGAAGACGTTCTTAGAATGAAAGGTAGGGATGCTAAATCAGAAGGAGCTGCAAATTATTATAGTATTGACCATAATAGAATTGATAAATTTACTGAGGGCGATAAAAGATATAAACAAAATACATTAGAAAAAGATATTAATAAAGCTTATCAAAATAAGTTAAATGAAATTGAATCAAACCAAAAAAATGGTAAAATTACAGAACAAGAAGCAAAAGAGCAACAAAGTGAAGCCATAACAAATAAATTAATTTTAGAAAATAAATTAGCTTTAGTTACCGCTAAAAAAACAATAGAGTCTGCGCAAGGAAAAAAAGGTAATGAACACTATTTTGTAAATGAAGCGGATGCTAATGGTGTTGGGCAAAAATTATTAAAAGGCGAAGAGTTAACTGAAAAAGAAAGTAGAAAATTTTCAAATGTAAACCCTATATATGTTCTTAATTCTTTAGGCGCTAGAGGAAGAAAAATAGCGGAAGGTAAAGATGGAATGGATATAATGAAGTTTCAGCAGTTTAAAGCGCAACAAATACAAGAATATTTAAATAGCAACCCTAATTATAAAGTTGATTTTAATAATGGAAAATTAAGACAAGAGGCGTATGAGCATGTGTCCAAATTGCATGACAATTTTTACAAGATTCAAGGTCTTGAAATGAAATCAGAAAAAACAGATGCAGAAAAAGAACAATTAAAAAACTTAAAAGAAAACTTTAAAGAGTTAAGCGAAGGAGAAAGTCATAAAAAACTTAAAGAATCTATAGAAGATTACGTAAATAAAAAATATCAAGAAGATATTGCTTTTACAAAAGATATATTAAGAGTTACAGGGCAAGCCAAAGGTCTTAAACAGGCTCAATCAGAAAAAGAATTTCAAGAAATATATAACGGTACAGGATTAAAATCACGAGATGTAAGAAATCAATTTGCTTTTTATAACCCTGCTACACAAAAAATGGTTATAAATAAACAGCTTGCTTTACGAACAAGAACAATAACAACAGGTAAACACGAAGTATTACACCATGTTTTAAGAGATGTTTTAAAAGGCGAGGATGGTAAAATAAATAAAGAAGGTATTAAAATAATTGACGACGTTCTTAATGAGTTAACACCTGAACAAAGAAAAGTTGTGCAAGATAGGATAGATGAATCGTATAGGTATGACAGTAAAACTGGGAAAGAAAAAGCTAAAGGAGATTACTACGAAGAATATTTAACGTCGTTGTCTGAAGCTATAGCAACTGGAGAAATTGCTTTTAAAGAAAATGTTGGGAATTCTTTATTAGATTTTATTCCTGGCATGAGAAAAAGAGGATTTGAAAATCTTGAAATTGGTGTTGGAACTGGTAAGCAATTATTTAATTTAATAAAAAGCTATTCTAAAAATGAAACATTAGGTATTGAAGCAGCTAAAGCAATATCTAAAGATGCACCTGTAAAAGGTCTTAAAGGTGAAGGCAAAGCTTCAAAAATAGAATTAGAATCAGATAAGAAAACAGGCGTAGCAAAACTAAAAGCTAAGATACAAGAAAACAGGGATATGGGCCCTGGCAATCAAATATTAAATAAAAGAATTGAGCAAGAATTTAAAGACCAAATAAAAAAAGTTGAAGATTTAGAAACTCAGTTTAGCGCTGCTGAACTAAGAGCTAAAATTAAAAAAGCAAAAGGAAAAAACAAAGAGGATTTAGAACTGGCGTTAGAAGAAAAATTTGCTGGATTTGAGGCTGAAGTAAAAACATCAGGTATAGATATTAAAACAGGTGAAGCAAAATTTTCAAAAAGAAATATAAATGAATTAGCTGTTAATATGGCTAAAAAAGGTTTTGATAATCTTACAGGAAAAGAAATAGAGGCTATTAAAAATCAATATACAAATACAGCTTTAGCGGCTATTGGATATAATGTAGGTAAAGGAACAGTGAAACAAAAAGAAGCAGAAGATTTTGTTAATGAAGCCTTCACAACTATTGCTAGAAACTATAGAGCTAGAGACCCTAGGACCAGTAAAAAAATAGATTTTACAACATATATATATAATACTATTGGTAGAAGAGGTGCCGCTTTATATGGTAAACAAGAAAAACTAGCTGAAGCAGGTAGAACTACAAGCATAGACGATATTAGAGTTAAAGAACTAGCCGCAGAAAAACAAAATATCGAAGACGCTATTAACGTAAGCTTTGGTAATAGAAGTGAAGTATCTAGAATTAGTAACGGTACACCTTCTATAATACAAAGAAATCTTAAAGTAAATGGTGAAGCTATATTAGATCAAGGAACACCATTAAGAAACAAGTTTGTTGACGCAGCTGTAAAAATTTCTGAAAGATTATTAGATTTAAAATTATCACCAGAAAGTAAAGAATTTAGAAAAGAACTAGGAAAAGAATTATTAAAAGAAAAAGAATTATTTGAAGAATTTAAAAACAAAATTGGTGAAGAAAATTATGATACTTTTCTTAATGCTGTAATGCCTGGCATTATAAAAAATCCAAAAGGTTTGCCTTTATCATTTTATGTTCAAGCTGAAAAGTTTTCACAAAAATTAGGTAGAGAACCATTATTTGTTGTAAAAGAAGCAGATGCAAATCCTAAGTCTAAATATTTAAAGAAAGCAAGAGGTGAAGGCTATAATAGTGAAAATCCTGGTTCACAGGGTTATAGTAGAGCAACAAAAACAGAAATGGCTTTACTTGCTATTAAAGAAGGCAAAGCTAGCTATACTGAAAATCCTGGGGCTAATGGTGTTACTGTTTACAATAGATTAAATATTAGAGGGGAATCAAATAATAAAATAAAAGAATTTTTTAAAGTTCAAAATACAAAAGAAAGATTTATTAAAACATTGTTCAATCAAGCTATGATTGACGCTGTTATTGGTCAAAAAAATAAAGATTTATATTCTGCAACTGAAAAAGCAAGAATAGCTGAAAAGTTTCAAAAAGAGCATGATGTTTTCTTTTCAAGTAAAGAACAACAAAAAATAGGGAAAAAGAGAGAGTTTGGTTTTGGCTCTAAAGGATCTTTTAAAAATGCTAAAGAACAAGAAACGGCACATTTTACACTTATAGAAAACGCTCCTAAAGAATTATTACCAACTTTATATGATTTATATGCGTCAAATAATTTAGTTTCATGGGGGGCTAGATATGAAAATAATGGTCAGAAAGGTTCTTTCTTTGTTATGGGTAAAGACATAGCAAGCAGAAACAAAGAGGCTAATCAAGAAAGACTTAAGTCAGGTTTTATTATTGACATATCAGGTGCTACAGTGGGTCGATCTAACATAAATATTTTTCAACAAAGAATACTTAGTAGATTAGCTGAAGCAGAAGCTCCTAAAACAAAAGAAATAGAGCATGGGGGTACCAACCCTCGGGTTAAACCTAAAGAAAGTGTAGCTGCGGGTGTTAAAAGAATAACTAAAGAAAATATAAGCAAAGAAGCTTTAACTGAAAAAGCAATTGAAAAGTATGTTGAAGATGTTGCTGAATTATTTAAAGTAGAAGAAAGAGCCGCGTGGGATTTAATATATAATCAAAATGCAAGTGGTGGCTTAAATAGATCATTAGCAAAAGCAATTGCTCGTGAAGTTGGTGTTGGTAAATCAAATAGATTTGAGCATGTATTACAAAACGGGGAGTTTAACTTAATGATAAAAGATGTTTCTGAAGCTAAAAGCCCTGAAGCTAAAAAAATAATGGTTGATTGGCTTAAGAAAAATTATAGACAATACATTATATCAAAAGAAACAGAAAAAATAGTTGATGGCACATATAGATTAGCAGATGGTACAGTATGGGAAGCAAAAAAATCATTGCACCCAATAGTTAGAGAGGCCTGGAATAAAGTTAAAAATGGTGATACAAAAACTAAAATACCAAGTGTAGATACTAGATTTTTTAATGAATTTTTTGGCGGTAAAGTTATTAATCCTAATAATATAATAAACGGTAACGGTATATCAAAAGCAAAAGAATATAATGTGGAAGTGCCTGCTAGTTTAAGAAAAAATGCTACTGTTGTAAAAAATCAATATAATTTAATATCAGATATAGTTGCTGGTAAAATAACACCTGCTCAAGCAAGAAAAAGATTAGATAAAACATTACCTATATCTGTAGAGCAAGGTAGAACAGCATCTAAATATTCTAAAGGTAAAACAACAGATATTGTTGAAGTTATAGAAGGAAAAGAAACTAAAAATAAAGAAATAAGAGAAGAACAAACTGCTAAATTTTCAAAACAAAATATTTCAAAACAATTTAATGGCTTTTTAGAAAAATCTACTGGTATTAAAAAAGAATCTGTATTTGGTGCCGCAACAGCAATGGCTAGAGGTAAACAAGCTAAAACAGATTTTGGTGATTATTTCATACCTGTAGGCGCTGAAGATTTTGCGGGATTGATGCACAAAACATTAGCTAGAGGAAAACAAGGAGAAAAGCAATTAGAGTTTTACGACAAAGTATTATATGAACCATATAATAAAGCTGTAGAAAGAATGACTAATGAAGCAATGGGATTGAAAAATGATTTTAAAGCAATAAAAAAACAATTGAGTAATGTTCCTAAAACATTAAAACAATTTACTGAAGGTGGAGTATTTACAAAAGAACAGGCTGTAAGAGTGTATATGTGGAATAAATTAGGTTATGAAATTCCAGGCATAAGTAAAAAAGTTAAAAGTGAATTATTAAAAGAAGTTGAAAAGAATGCTGACTTGCATACATTTGCTAATGAAATAATAAAAATTACAAAAGGCGATGGATATGCAAAGCCTAAAGAAAGTTGGGTTGCAGGTAATATTGCAATGGACATGGTTGATTTATTAAATACAACTAAAAGAACGAAGCATTTAGAAGTTTGGCAAAAGAATGTTGACCAAATATTTAGTAAAGAAAACTTATTTAAATTAGAGGCTGCATATGGTCCTAAATATGTCAAAACTTTAAAATCAACATTGGCTAGAATGAAATCTGGTTCAAATAGAAAATGGGGGGCTAACGAAACAGTTGAAAAATGGAATGATTGGATTAATGGTTCAGTTGGTGCTATTATGTTTTTAAATACTAGATCAGCTGTGCTACAGACTATATCTAATATAAACTATTTAAATTTTAAAGATAATAATCCATTACAAGCGGCTAAAGCTTTTGCAAATCAAAAACAATACTGGACAGATTTTAATACTTTATTTAATTCAGAATACTTACAAAGTAGAAGAGGAGGAAATAAAATAAATATAAATGAAAGCGAATTAGCATTAGCTCAGCAAAAAGGTGGTGTACAAGGTGTTATAGCTTTAATGCTTAATAAAGGTTTTGTATTAACAAGAATGGCTGATAGTTTTGCAATTGCAACAGGTGGCGCAACAATGTACAGGAATAGATTTAACTCCTACAGAAAACAAGGATTATCTGAAAAGGCTGCAAAAGAAAAAGCATTTACGGATTTTATGAAAATTACAGAAGAAACGCAGCAATCAAGCAGGCCAGATAGGATATCTGAACAACAAGCAAGTAGCTTGGGCAGATTTATGTTAGCATTTGCTAATACGCCAATGCAGTATAACCGAATTATAAAAAGAAATTTACAAGACTTGATAGCCGGCAGAGGTGATCGTCTAGACAAAATGACTAAAATTACTTATTACGGTATGATTCAAAACATTATATTTAACGCTTTACAAAAAGCATTATTTATATCTGCATTTTCAGACGAAGAAGATGATGAACAACAAAAAAGAACTGTAAGAGTTGCGGAAGGTATGTTAGATTCATTATTAAGAGGTAGTGGTTTATATGGTAATGCTGCAGTTGCAATTAAAAATACTGCTAAAGCAATAAGCACTGATGCTAGAAACCCTGAGTTGCAAGCATTAACTATTTCACCACCTATATATTCAAAAGTTTCAAAATTAAGAAATGCTAACTATAGCCGTAAGTATATTACTAAAGATAATATGTTTAAACCTAGCTTAGATAATCCTGCTTTAAATGCTGGAGCACAATTTAGTTCAGCTGTATTTAATCTTCCGTTAGATAGAGCTATAAGAAAATCACAGAACATAGAAGCGGCTATGAGTGCAGATGCTGAGTATTGGCAAAAAGCAGCATTATTACTTGGATGGGGAGATTGGGAATTAGGCATGGAGCCTGCTAAAGAGCCAAGAAAGAAAAAAGTAAAACAATATGATCCAGCTCTTTTTACAAGATCAAATAGAGATTCTGGTTTTAATAATAGAACAACAACAACAATTAAAAGAAAATAGTTATGGCTAAAGACGCATGTTATAAAAAAGTAAAGGCAAGGTACAAAGTATTTCCTTCTGCATATGCCAGCGGTGCTATCGCAAAGTGCAGAAAAGTGGGTGCTGCTAACTGGGGTAATAAATCATCAAAAAAGTAATTATGAAAGAAAAAAAATTTAAACCGCATAAAATGTATTGTAAAGACGGAAGCATTAAAGATGCAAAAACATTTGCTGATCATTTAAAATTTAAAAAGAAAGGTTGTGGTCACACGCCTAAAAAATAATGGCAGTAAGAAAAACAGCAAAAGGCGCAGCTCTTAAACGATGGTTCAAAGAAAAGTGGGTTGATGTACGAACTGGCAAACCTTGTGGTAGACGCAAAGGTGATGGTCGAGGTGTGCCTTATTGCAGACCAAGTAAAAGAGTATCGAGCAAAACTCCTAAAACTTCTGGCGAAATGTCGTCGTCTGAAAAAGCAAAAAAAGTAAGAGAAAAAAAATCTTTAGGCCAACCAGCTGGTAGACCAAGAAGAGTTAAAAATGTTAAAAGAAGAAAAAAATAAGTAATTACATATAGTATACAAACTTAATCGTTATGGCAAACAAAATATCAGAAAATACAGAAGTACAACTTGACTTGAAAACGATCGGAATGATCGTAGGCGGGGCTATTGCTTTAGCAGCAACTTATTTCACGCTGCAAGCTGACATAGAACTCGCAAAAGAGCTACCTAAACCGGATATATCAAGAACAGAATTCGATTTAAAAGACGAATTAATTCGTTCGACAATAATTGATATTGATGAAAAGGTAGATAAAAACGCAGAGAAGCTTGATGACATTGATGAAAAGTTATTCAAGATAATCCAAGAAAAATAACATATGAAAAATTTAATCACTTTAATCTTATTATTATTTGTATCTATTTCATTTTCACAAGAAATGACAGTGTTATATATGAATTCAAATTGGAATTCAAGAAACGAATGGAAAGATATAGATA
>Ga0098038_1001123_pt1 | contig 11678 bp, 13 predicted proteins | sample 5B_taG_FD_75051 | JGI IMG/M metagenome (GOLD analysis project Ga0098038, IMG submission 75051) | Marine viral communities from the Subarctic Pacific Ocean - 5B_ETSP_OMZ_AT15132_CsCl metaG | ecosystem: Environmental > Aquatic > Marine > Oceanic | place: Pacific Ocean | collected 2015-01-08 | reverse complement strand
CACCCAAATGATTTTGATTATGAAACTCAAGAAACTGGAAAAATAATTTATAAAATAGATAAAGGTGATGAGGTTAACCTATTTACCAACAAGGATGATATCCAGTACTACGCTGAACATGTTTTTTCCAATGATCCGGACGCTATGGATTTTTTACAGTATACTCCAGATATTTCTACTGAAGATATAATTACCGCCACTAATAGAGAAAACTTTATGAGAATGGTATTATGGTTTCTTAAAAAATATGAAGGAAAGGTAATACAGAATTGGCGAGAAGAATTCCATCCTTGGGTCGAAGAAGATGGTCTTGGTGATGATTCTTTTTATGTGACAAAGGATAGAATGGAAAGTTTCTTAGGTGGAGATTTGGAAAGTGCTAAATATAATTGGTTGGTTTTTATAACTCATTTGGATGGTGAGGTAGAAAAAGAAGTTGATGAAATGATTGATGAAATGAAATGGACTTGGAGAGATAACTGGGGAGCTGCTTTAGAAGATGAATATTATGAAACTTATAAATATGAATTTGAGAAACATGTAGGTAAACTTTATGGTGAAACAGATAATGAACGTTTCTATGATGCAACAAAAGTTTTAGAGTCTGTTCTTTATCATGCTTCTAAGGACGGTATCGAACCAGGTAATGAGACTATAGATGAATTAATAATCGAATACCATGGTCAAATATCACCACCATCACCTCAAGATCCATCAATATACAAAGTTAACGAATACTATAACGATATGGTAAAGTATTTATTTAAGTGAAACATTTAATCAAAAAAATATTACGAGAAGAAACTGATGTGGAATCTGGTGGAAATGAGATTGAGGATAGAGTTAGAGTTTTAATGTTACAACTCTCCAAAATACCTCAGTTAGATCGACTTAAGAATTTTTACCTTTTTCATGGTAATCCTTATGGGTATAGTTGGCCAAGTAGTAGTGATAGAGAAGGTATGAGAAAAGTTTCTGCCGCGATAGAAAAATTACCAAAACTACTAGGTGGTGATATTAGACATTTTGAAACAGGACAATTCCCTTGGTTAATGGTGAATACTTTTTTCCGTAATGGAGGGTATCAAAGAAACTGGAAAGATAGAAGTGAACCTTTAGACTTAAGTCCTGTCATTGTTTATTCGGTGGATGCTAATTATAAAGAACCAGCGGTAAATTATGGGTCCATATGGGGTACAGTTTATGATGCTGAAAGTGAAGATGAAGCTTCAGAACACTTTATGGAAGACCCTTTTAAGTATGAAGATGAACGTGAAAATCAAGACATGGATGATTACGGTGATTTAGAAGTTTATGAGATTGAAAGTAGTAGCAAAACAGAATTAAAATTCACCAAAGGGACTGTAGGTTTATCATAACCTCCTATATTTATTTATATACCAATATTTTAATGACTTTACAACCTAATTACTTCCGAGATATGGATGGTAAACTCCAACCTATTTCCCTACTCGAAGGTCAACTAACAGAAGACCACATCACATATTATGATCAAGAAACAGATAAATGGTATTGTCTTAAAAGAGGAACTTTAGAAAGTTGGTTAGCAGGAGGGAAACAATTAGTTAAAGGAATTTGGACTGAAGGTAAAACAAAAGAACAATCTCTCTTGAAAATGTGGAATGATATTCATAAATTTAATACAACCACTCCAAGCGTATACGGCGGAAATGATATACTGGGAAGAGCGGGATTATAAATTATGATTTTAACTTACTTACTTATTGGTGTAATTTTTACTTTTTTTGTTGATTTATTAATTGACCGACTTTCTAAGTCTGATGTTTATTTAATTGAGAATATGGGATGGGATAATCTACAAAGGACTTTTTGTATTTTATTGTGGCCTTTTGCACTTACAGTGTTTATTGTGGCCTTCTTTAAGAAATATTTTGGTGATTAATTAAATAGTTCCCTATACATAGCATCCAAAGCATCAAACATTTTTTCACTTATATAATCTTTTGGGTCATTAATCTTCATATCCTTAACAGGGATATCGATAGGTATAGTTTTATCTTCTGTGGTTGTTTTATATATAAATGCTGGTTTTATATTTAATTTCTTCCCAGTAGAATCAGCTTGTATCATTTTAACTCCGTTTTCGTCCTGTAAACCCCATGATTTACCTGTAGTATAAGGAATCATATTATAAAATTCATCTCTAACTTTATCTTTATCGTAACTAGAAACATGTATTATAATTTGTGCTAAGTAATCGTCGTCATAAACTTTTTCCACCCAAACAAACTCTTCGTCATTATTTTCCCCAGAAATCTTATTTATTATCGACTCAATTCTTCTTTCTAGACCTTCCATAGTTTGGTTCATTTTTTCCGGAGTGGAACCTTGTGATTGTAAACGAGTACTTAAAATCTCCCCTAGAGTTAAACCAGTATCCATAAATAATTGTTCGAAATCTGAAGAGTTCATAAATTCAGCAACATCTTTAATATCTTGTCCACTTACATTAGCACTATCAGAACCTAAACCTATTGTTGTACCAGCCTTTGTTGTCTTTAGACTTATATTAGAATCTCCTAACTTTATATCAGTAACTCCTTGACTACCACCAACGTTCTCGGCATCGACTCCTTCATCACGTAATAATTTTGTTAGTATTACCTCAGAAATTGTCCCCAAACTATAAGGATCAAAAAAATTAAGAATAGTTAGGTATCTTGCGTATTTTGGGGCAATCCTTCTAAATAATCCAACTAGACGTTCTTCAGTCTCTCTAGAAACTGAAACTACTTCTTCCTTTAATATTTTTAATATGAGATGTTTCATTATATATAATAAATATAACTATTGTTTTAATAACTGAATTTTATTAATTTTAATAAAAAATAAAGAATATGGCAGAATTAAAAGAACAAATTAGAAAACGTGTTTGGGATGAGTACTTACAAGTTAAAGGTGGAGATTTCCCAAATTGGTATAGTGGATTGAGTCCTATAGAGATAATAATTTTTAAGGAAGTGTTTAGAGAAAAACAAGCATAAAAATAAGAAGGTAAAATACCTTCTTATTAATATATTAAAGTAGAATAAAATTATCTAAATCTTACAGGTCTTTTTCTTGAAATAGGTCTTCTAGATTTTCTAGATTCGTGTACTTTTCTTTTAATTCTTGACTCCATAAAGTCAGTACCTTTTTCCCCTCTATCTTCGTGGTCTCTATCATAATGTTCGTCACCTTCGATAGCATCAAGATGTTTTCTGATTTCTTTACATCGGTCAGACAAACTCATAACTTCTTTTCTGTCATGACCTTCATCTTCACCATAGTGGTAAGTTTCCTCACCTTCACTATCTTCTTTGACAAATCCGTATCCGAATCCACCAGCTCTAGCAGCTTGTTCTTTTATTACCTTTTCGATTAAGTTAGTTAAATCTGATTCTGAAAGTTGTATTTTCCTTGCCATAATTAAGTTTTTGTTAAATTCTTTATATTAATAAATATGTAATGTTTTTGAAAACATTAATAGTTTATCTTTTATTAGTTCTTCCCCTTCCCCCTGTAGGTCTAACTTTAGCCATTACTTGTGGGTTAGTTGGAGTATTTCCTCCTGTACAACAAGAAGTTATGATACACTGTAACCAGTCTATTTTTGCTTGTTTTTGTGCAACCCATAATGGTCCTGGATTTGCATAACCTTGAGGATTATTAGGTCCAGTGAAAACCATATTAGTCATTTGGGTTTGGTGATTGATTAGTCTATTTTGTAAAAACTGACAACCAAACTGCTGGAAACCGTTATCCATATTTTGTAAGAAGTTACCCGGTCCTGCAGGTCCTGCCCAATTTTGTACCATGTTCGCGTTACCTGCACAAGTACCATTTACATTAAATGAATTTGGTCCACAAGGTGAACTTGTTTGTTCACATGGGTCACCAGTACCTGAAGGTATTGTGTTAGGTGGACAGTTAGGTCCTGGAAACATTTGACTAACTGGACTTCCATTATCACAAAAGTCACAAGAAATCATTTTACCTGGTCCTATCTCGTCGTCACAAGGATCAATTCCAGAGGACTGAGGTACCCAACCCGTAGGACAAGATCCTGGGAATTGGTTTCCTACTGATTGCCCATCTACACATTTAAGACAAACAACCATAGCTCCTCCCGGATTATCTGTAGGGTCTAAATCTAGGTCTATTGGATTTGGGTCTATCGTTAACTCACATTTACCATTAGGTGCTACTTCGTACATTCCTAAATCATCACAATCGTCAGCAGCACTTGCAAATGTAACATTAACTACATTTCCTTGTCCATTACAACATTTTCCAGGAAAACCCGGAGGTGATGTCATCATTCCTCCTCCATCTATTGAACCATCAGGATAAGGTATATTTTCTCTTTCACTTAAAAGAGATTTATAAGCCTTTCTCGACTCATTTAATTTTTGTATTTGACTTTTATATCTTTTCATTTTAATATTTTTTATAAGCAGTTACAACATTGACTACATGGATCTTCACCACAATAAGGACATGTTGTGTTATTAATAAATATTATCTTTTTTAAGAAATTTTTTATTTTACTCATTTCAGTAATTTTTTAATTCTATTTATTTGTTCCGCTAGGTCAGTAAATCTAGAGGGGTCTATATCATCTGGTTGAGGTGTTACTGGACTATCTAATGGTGTTGGAGTAAAAATAGGGTTTTCTTCACCACAACATTCTAAAGTTACACCTGTACATGGCATTGTTCCCGCAGGGTTTGCAGTATTTAAGAAATCACTCCATCCTGGACTAGTTGGTCCAAAACCTCCTGGAGGTGTTCCAAATTGTACAAAATGACAACAAGCGGCTTGTATATTTTCAGATAATTGTAGGAATTCACTAGTACATCCATCATCACTAGTACATTCAGCTTCACACGCTGCCAGTGATTCGTATTCACCATCTGGACTTACCATACAGTAATTTTGTCCTGCTGCGGCTCCCCAACCCTCTACACAATTATAACGTTCTTGTTCTGGACCTTCATCGTATTGACAACATGAAGGTTCGGATATCTCAACGGTACAATTAGGGTCTCCACTACAACATACACCATAATTTGTTGCCGTTCTATCCATACATCCACGGTCTGTTTCTGGTTCTGGGTCTGGTTGTTCTGGACAACAAGCTCCATTTTCTGTCCAATACGCTAAATTAGGGTCATCACTAGGATTATCTAAATTAAAGTAAGATGTACAAACTATTGTTTGCATTTCTGGTGCTAAGGTATTAAAGTTTTCACACTCACCTGGTGGATCTACTTGTCTACAAACACCTAATGTGTCTGCTTCACAATCTTCTTGATTATCGTAAGGCCATAAAGGATTTGTTCCTGAAACACAATCTCCTTGTGCTATACATCTCCATCTTACTATTTCACCTCTGTTACAATATGATTCATTTTCACATGTTTCTAAACTAGCATATGTCGGTAAACCATATTGAATGGTTAACTCTACTTGTGTATCGGTTGTTATTTCTAAACAACCTTGGTCGTATGTAGGTACTCCTTCTGGGTAGATATCACTTGGGTCTGCTTTACAAACATAACATCCTATTGCTGGAGTGTCACATAATTCTGGTTGATTACACACCCCTAAAGTATCTGCCTCACATTCTTCTTGATTATCATAAGGCCACAGTGGGTTATCTCCTGATACACATTGTCCTTGTGCCACACATCTCCATCTAGTAGTTTCAGTAGTACCGGTTCCTGTAGGACAACATTCACAATAAGGTTCATAAGCACTGTAAGCCGCAGGTATAGCATTCATTCCACACTCTAAACAGAATGTTTCAACGTTATCCAATCCAACTGCGTCAATATCTAAACCTAAAGCGTCACTCTCTATTGTTTGGGCAAAGTTAGTACAGTCTGGTTCGTCTGTTGTTCCACCACTACCACATGAATTACAATCACAATCTCCTAATACCCAATCACTATTTCCTAAGTTTGCAATATCATTATTGTAAAAACCAAGATTTGAATTTGAATAACTATTCCAAGAGGTACCTCCATATCTTAAACATACTTCACCATTCGATACTACTTGACCTGGTGAAGGACTACCTAATAATTCATAAGCTGCTTGATTAGAGGCTGTACCGCCTCCACCACCAGTAGCGTCTAACATTACACTACCCATACACATAGTTAAACCAAATTCTCCAGAACCACAATCACTACCTGAAGTTTGTCCACATACTTCAAAATTATGCCAATTATTACCTGTTACAACGAAAGCTGGGTCACTACCATCTCCTGGAGGACACCCAACTGGATCTGGATCATCACCTCCATTATCATCACCACAACTAGGGTCGATATTACAACAACAACACATATTAAATGAACCAGGATTGGAAACATATGTTTCGCCATTATTGTTAGTTCCGTATTGAGTATTTGGTCCAAGCATCCAATTAAGACTTGCTGGGTAATATCCATATCCATTTCCGAAACCTTCAGCACCATCCATAGCACAATCTTGACATATAATTTCAAGACTACTCATTCCCCCTGATGGAGGGAAAGTAGGATTACTATAACCATTAACTCCTAATGCTAGTTGTTCATACCATGCTGTTGGGTCAGGACATCCTGGGTTCATACCACCTGGACAACCTTCATTACATCCAGTATATGTTGTAGAACCAGTAGTAGTACCTGTTAAAGAATTATCAAATTCACAAGAACCATCATCAATAACCGCCTCCTCATTATAGTTAGTAGCTTCAGGGTCAGTACATCCTTCTAACTCATCAACTATGTTGTCACAACAAGTACACATAGATAAACCTTCATTTTGATTTGATAAATTTGATAAACTAAAATCAAATCCTGCTGCTCCAGCATAACAAGCTGGACAGAATTCACCTGGATTGATGTCTACATCAGTAGGACAAACATAATTACAAATGTAATCCTTCATTTCTGCAGCTGATGGTTGTTCCATACCATCATTTATACCTGGTACTATATCAGGAAATGCCTGACCAAGTTGTGTTTGATTTATAACTGCTAATCCATGTAATTGTATAGCCCATTCGTCGAATTGTGCACAACCATAATCATATTGACACACAAAAGCACCAAATTGATTTGTATCAAACCCCATTGTCTCTTCCCAGTTAGGGTCGTAGTTAAGGGCTTGAGAATCTGGACAACCAGTAGAATCTGGATTATATTGTTCTAGTAATGCCCTTCTTATTAAATTATCTAAGTCTGTTCTCATATACTTATGTTTTGGTCAATATTAAAATCTATTTTAATCTGATTTATTTTTGTTATATTTTTTTCATAACCCTCAGGGTCATTTTCTTTCCATTGTAATAAAATTTCTCTAATTGAATCGCTGTCACCGACTTCATTTATTCTAGTTTTTATTTCCATCTCTTATTAATTTCTTAACTAACCTAGTGATATCTGATTCTTTTATCTTAATAGGTTTCTTCTTTAACATATTAAATTTCTTAATGAACATTGCCTTATCTTTAAGGTATTTTGGGTCAACTCCTCCTAATTTATAATCTGCTGGTTGAGGTGCTCCAGGAGTATCTATAGTTGGCATTCCCTCAGGAACTGCCCATTCAACATCCTCTATACCACCACCATCTACTTCAACTTCAGGTTCACATTGTCCTTCACACTGTTCTTGAGAATAATAAGTCCCATTTGTTTCATCAATATCACATTGACCAGCCGTACATCTCCATTTATGACAACATTCACATTCTTCATCTGTGTAAGAACCTGACTCACATTTTGCACAAAACTCCCATTCTGATATACCATAATTGTCCATGGTAAAATTATCTAAAGGTTCGCTACAAGGTTCTACTGTAGGTTCTACAAAATCTCCACAATTCTCTGTAGGACAATTCTCACAACAAGTTGTTAAATATACATTCGGTCCTGGATTTGCAATATTTTCCCAACTCTGTGGCATTGCAAAAACATCATCGGGACCCCACGTCCACATAATATTAGAACCAGGTTCGGTTGCATTACTTGCGACTACTTGGAAACAACATCCATACCCTCCATTAAATCCTACCTGTTGGTAAGAAATTCCACCTATTGTAGTTAATATACCTTCTTGGTACGCTTGGTCTAATCCAGGTTCACCCGAAGGAATACCAATAAGATTTTGTCCCAAACATTCGTCATTACATGCAATTAAATCATAAAATTCTGGAATTGCTTGTTCTTTTAACAAGCGTGTAATTTTTCGGCGTAGTTTCATTAGTAAAAATATATTTCTATATAAATACTCTGAATAAAAGAAAAGGGAACAGGGTTTAATACCTTTATCTATTTCTTTTTCTTGGTTTTGGTTTCATTTTTCTTTGAGGACGTACTGGGTGGTTCATTCCAGGCATAGATGCATCAAAATAATTTGATGGGTCTATGTCACCTTCTGTTTCAGTATTTATTGGGCTTTCTACTGTATTATACGATGGGCAACAATCACAATGCATATTAGTGTATGTAGGGTCTTCACACTGAGCGCAAAGAGTGTTCTGGAAGGATGGGTCCAACATTTCAAACCCTTCACATCCTAAAACATACGTTTGTTCACTAACTAATTTACCTAACTGTTTTTCAGTAATAATAATTTTTTTCATAATTAAATTTTTAACTTGGGTCACAACACTCAGCAATAATTGCTTGTATCGCAGCTATTTTAGCCGTTAACATTGCTTGCCATTGTGGATTAGTTCCAGCTGCTTGTAAATCACTTAACTTATCTTCTTGTATACTTAATCTCTTATTTAAGAATCTACAACCGTTCGGATGATTATCATATTTGTTAAAGAACATTTGTATCCAATTTAACGTTAACTGATTTATAAATTGTTGTGGTGCGTTCATTAAGTGTGGCGTCATTATAGTTTCAAAAGTTGATAAGTTACACCCTCCAGGTCCAGGTCCTTCACACTGTGAGTTGTTTAAGTCGTAACTATAACAAGCTTGTGGAGTACCCTGGTTACAAGTATGTGGCATACTAACATCTGTTATTGTCATAATCATATATTCTGTAGGATCATTTAATGAAAACATCTTCATAGTTTTACCAATGTCATTTGGGTCACAAAAATCATTATTACATCTAATTAATCCATTTGCGTGATTTTGTACGAATGTTGGATTTCCCATTTCGTTTTCATAAAAAGAGCCAGGTGATGCCCCACAGACTATACCAGACACTTTTTGATAACCACTCATGGGTTGATTTTGTTCTGAAATAATTCTTTTAACTAGTTTAGTTATATCCGATTCTTTAATTTTGATTACGTTTTTTTTCATTTTTTTATTTTCTTTAAGACCTTTTTTCATTGGTTTATTTTTATCTTGTTTTATTGCTTTCATTTCTTCACCTCTTTGACAGACCACTGTACACCCATTGTTACAGTTATAAGAAACCATAGTATCATAACCATGCATTTGACAAAATTCATCTCCTTCTGATTGAGTCATGGTCACATTTTTATTTTCTCTCATTTTTATAGGTTTTCTCTTAGTCGGTGGTTTTACCTTACCCATAACTTTACCCTTATCTTTTATTGGTGCTATCGAAGTTTTTTCATCAGAATATTCACACAGTGAGTTATCACATTTGTCACTATTTGTCATAATTGCTTGATTAACGTTTACCCCATTTACCGTAGGGTTAAAGTTTGTGGCATCAAAGTCACAACAAAATTTTGGTTCGTATGTATCGTAAGTCCATTCTTGATTACAATTACCTCCATTATTATCAGACATAAGACAATCTTCTAGTGAAGAGTGCATCGAATAAAAACCAAATCCAGCATCTTGGAACTGATTACCTAAATTAGGACCTGGTGCTATAATAGTGTTAACACACCATCCCTGATTTTGATTGGTCCCACTTTCATCTTCACCTGTAAATAAATTCATACATTGGTAAGCCTCACCTGGATTAGGACCTTTTTGTTCTTTTAATGTTCTATGTTCACTAAAAAGAGATTTATAGTGTTCTCTAGATTCATTCATTCTCTGAAGACTGTTTTTATAAGATTTTTTCATTTTCTAAATTCTTTATAATATAAATACTAAATTTTTATCTAATTTCCACAACACTCAGCAATAATTGCTTGTATCGCGGCTATCTTAGCAGTTAACATCGCTTGCCACTGAGGGTTAGTCCCTGCAGTTTGTAAATCTGCGAGTTTAGTTTCTTGTATTTCTAATCTTTTAGTTAAGAACCTACAAGGGTTTGAGTGGTTTTCATATTTACCAAAGAACATAGGAAGCCAATTATTCATTAGTTGTCCAACAAATTGTGTTGGTGCTTGTGTTAAGTGTGGAGCCATCATATTCTGAAAAGTTGAAAGTGTACAAGAACTACTTGTAGTACCACTATTACATAAACCTTGTGCAAAACTTTGGTCAGTAAACCAATATTCACCAGTACTTCCTTGAACGTTTGCATTATAAGGAGTAGGGTTCGTAAACATATTTATACCATTATCACCAAAACTATGTCCATCAACAACACAACCTTCTCCAGTTATTGGTACTACTGTACTAGAATTAAATGTTCCAAATATTGAGTAGACTCCTACATCTATAGGGGCAGTTGACATGGGTTGATTCCAAACATTATTAGCAACCACATTACCGTTAATACACGCATAACATGTCATACTACTTGTAGTACCAGAAGTTGGACAACCACAAGCATCAAAGAATTCAGCATTTGTGCCTGTAAAAAGTGGAGGTGCAGGATTATTAGCAGGTAAATTATCCCATGTTGCACACCAATTAGGGTTTCCTGCTATTGATGTTCCATTGTTATCAACTCCTGTACATGTTACAGTTTGTTCACTTAATAATGACTTAAAATGTTTTCTAGAACGATCAAGTCTTTCGTTTAGACTCATATAAGATTTTTTCATAAATAAAATAGTTTTATTATAAATACTATAGAATAAAGAAAAGGGGAAGGGTGTTATTTTTTATATTGGTGTCTAAGGTAAATAAAGAATTTACACATAGGGACTATAAAATAATGGTAAAAGAAGGTTTTAATCTCCGGCATATCCAATTTACGTCTAAGTCTATTCTCCCATATAGTCGCCGGACAAACCAACACAGGAGAAAACATAAGATGCATTACCCAGATACAAATAGGTACAGAAATCCAAAATGGTTCCATAATAATAACAAGTGGTGGTGTAATAATAAGAAGTAGTATAACAATAAAATGTATTACAATAAGTGAATACAAAAGAAGTTTATTCATTACTTTCTAATAAGAGTTCTCCTAGTACCTCAATCTTACCCATTAATTCCTGAAAGGCGGTCTGACTAAGTTCCATTTCTCCTTTAGTAGAAGAATACAATTTTTCTAGAAGTTTATTATATTCGTTTTTAGCGGTATCCATATTTAATTTACCTTCTGCCGCTTTTTTGTAATAAGGTAATTTAACTCTAAAGTGATTATAAGTTAAAAGAGAAAGTCCTCCCTTTTCCTTAGCGGAGTCAGAAATCTTTTCAGCACCAGAACCTCTTTTCTCTGCAAACTCTTCCATTTCAGTTTCACCAGATAGTTCTTTAGCTTCGTTTAGTAATTGTTTGTATCTATTCAATAAATCTCTCATCTTATATTGTTTT
>Ga0098038_1001122_pt1 | contig 11679 bp, 5 predicted proteins | sample 5B_taG_FD_75051 | JGI IMG/M metagenome (GOLD analysis project Ga0098038, IMG submission 75051) | Marine viral communities from the Subarctic Pacific Ocean - 5B_ETSP_OMZ_AT15132_CsCl metaG | ecosystem: Environmental > Aquatic > Marine > Oceanic | place: Pacific Ocean | collected 2015-01-08 | reverse complement strand
GTAGTGGTTATTATTCTTCTGTCAAGCCTATAACTTGTCCTGTTTGTGATTTAGCTGCACCAGTTACAACAGAACTTTCAGACAAAGATTGAGATGCAATAGCTTTTATTTCTCCTGCAACAAGCTCATTACCAAATAAACTTTCTTCTAACATAGCAGATACTTTACCTAGGTCTGTATTTCTACCATACTTTCTAGATAACCTACCGTACAATCTTGCATTAGTACTAGCCTGTGTAAATAGTTTCTCTGCTTGTGATGTCTGTACACCTGCACCTATGTATCTTTCTATAGTACTTAGGTCTATAGCTTCACCAATAGTACCTGTATATATAGCACCTAGTTCTGATGCATTTAATCTACCACTTAATATATCGTTATTTATATTTGGGTCTATAGCTAAAGCTAATATAGTTTCAGTATCCATAGACACAGTAGTACCAGTTTCTGCACTAAAGTATTCATTGTATTGATTAATAATACTTTGCTTTAATTCCTCATCTACTTCATTTATTAAGTCATAAGCAGTACCTAATCTAGTTCTGTATATTTCAGCAGATACATTATTTTCTACTAATGTAGCCCATACTTCTTTACCTTTAGCACTAGCGTAACCGCCTAGTGAATACTCAGTCAAAGCAGTTAGTGTGCTCTCTAACCCTGATATGTATTCTGTTTCCGTCATCTTTAAGGCACCTGTATCTGCATCCTGTATGTTCGGAAACACTCTAGCATATGCGTCTTTACCTTCACCAAATCTTAATTCAGCCATAGCCATATCAGTATCTCCACTACTTTCTATATATCCATTTATGTATGCTTCTACTAGCTTATCAGCATCTGCACCTCCATACTTTTGTAACCATGGTAGTAATTTATAAACTTCATTCTTGCTTAGAACTACACCGTCAGTAGAAATATCACTAGCAGGTTCAGGTGTTGATTGTCCATATGATTGGTTATCGTGTAATTGTTTAGATATAGCTACACCACCAGCATCTAATAAGTTTTTTAATTCTGTTTCATCATTAGTCTTTTCGTATCCACCATCTCCTGTAAATACATATACAGTTCCATTATTTGTTAAACCTCTGTTAATTGAATTGTTAGTTAAAAATTCATTTGATATGCTCATCTAATTACTACTCCTCCAAAACTATTGCTAATGTTTCCTGCAATAGTTCTCATAAATTTATCGTTACCAGTTTTGTATGCATGCTTCATAAAATTTTTAGTAGCATCTGTATAACTATTACCTACATTATCTAAGAATATATCACTAGTTTCATCAGCAGCTTCACCAAATATGTTTTGATAATTCTGCCTATACTGACCTGCTATTAAACTGTACTTTAATCCTTTGTCTTTAAACTTATCAAACCTAACAGTATTATCAAACAATCTTTGATATTCTTGTAAAGCTTGATTACGATTTGTACTATACATACCTATTAATTTTGTTTTCTCATCTTCATCTAAAGAGTTGTATTCACCTATACCTATATAACTTATAAGTTCTGTCTTAGCATCTTCTGATAATTTAAAACTATCAAAGTCAACAAATGCATTAAATTGTCCAGGTGCATTTACTATTGTATCTACTGTACCGTAAAGATTATACATAGCACTTTCTGTGTCTACACTGTAACCTTCTAATCCTAATCTGTATCCTAAATATTTTTCAAAGTGTATTGTATTACCTGTAGCTTTATCATACTCTATGTCACCCATGCTAAGTGCAGTTAATAAAGACTTATATAATTCAGGATTATCTTGTTTAAATACATCAACCGATATACCTAACCTTCCTAACGCTGTATCTATTGCAGTTTCTACTGTTGCTTCATGTGCTAAGTAATCTTGATTAACTGCAGTAATTAATTTACCAGTATCTGCATCTATTCTGTTATATGAACTAGGGTCACCTGATGTTGCAGCTATTGTTGCATTTAAATAATCTAATTTTAATTTAGTAAAACCTTTACCAACACCAGCTGAAGTCATTTGTTCTCGTGTAATTTCTTTACCAGTTACTAATGCATTAAATATTAAACCTAATGCAGGTAACCTACCCTCTACCTTTTCAAATATAAATGGATATAGTTCTTCTAATCCTTCCATAGTTTGACCTATCCAGTCACCTAGTTTTATTCCTTGTGCTGTTCTTGTAATAGTAAAATTAGACATAGTTAGTTTAGGACCAATAACATTTTGACTACTTATTACCTCATAATTTTCAGGTACAAAAGCTTGCATAGCAGGACCTGTTCTAGCATTACCTAAGCTATCGTTATCCCATCTTGTGTTGTAATCACCAACAGATAAGTTAGTTGCTTCATACTCTATATATGAATTTGGTTGACCAGTTACTGAAGATATGTCGTAAAGGAAATATACTTTACCATTTTTATTATATACATAGTCTGCAACCATACGGTCAGAGTATGTCCAACCAGTAGGTTCAGCATATTCTGTACCTGTTTTAAGAATGAAACCCCGCTCAGCAGCACTGCGTGCTTCACCATCATTATTTACTATTTCTACTACACCTGTGTCAGGGTTTATATATTCAACTGGATACATTAGTAATCACTCCTCCAATAATCACTAGTATTATCAGTGTTATATAAATTAGTGGTAAACATATCAGCTTTATAGTAGTTTGGTTTATCTTCATTGTTTCTATTATAGAACTGTTTGTTACGCAAAAACCTTTGATAATCAAAATATCTACTAAACCTTGTACCAATACCTTCACCTTGGCTTATCTCTCCATCACTTAAAGGATTAGGAGGACCTATCTGTCTACCTGTTACATAGACTTCAGTATCTCCTATTTGTACAGGTGCAAGAACATCTGTAGGTTCTATACTTTTTATCCCAGCTAATGTTTCAATTACTTCTCTATTATCATCAGCGGTATTCCCTTCACCAGGACTATTAGCATACTTAATAGATTTATAGTCATCTATAATTGGACCAAGTACCCATTCAGTAGGTGATGCTTTTTCTGCAAACAATAAAGAACTATTAAGTTTTTCATAATCTATTTCACCAGGTGTATCCATTGTGTATGCTGTACCAAAAACTTGGTTACTTACACCTTTAACTATATTTTCAAACTCTGCAGACCAAGCATCACTAGTTCCATAAGCCAATGCACTACCCCATAAAGCTATTTCATATAAGTCTAATAGTATTAAACCAGTAGGTGCTGCTCCTCTTAGTCCTGCTGAGTATGCTAGTTTATTTCTAGCACCTTGTACTAATTTCCATTTAGCACTGTCATCTATAAGAGCAGGTGTAATTCTGCTTAAAGCTTCATCTACTTGTGCTTGTACATTTGGTTTAACTATACTGTCTATACTTCCACCTGGACCTGTTGCATCTTTAACTAATGCTTTACCATCTTTGTCTAACATTCCTCTAACATAGTGATATTCTACTTCAGTTAAAGCTGTCATATTGGCAAGGTTGTTGTATGCATTTTGATGCAATGTAAATAAATCTAATGTAGTTGCTGCAGATGTAGCTAATGGTATTGCTTCAGGTGCTGTAATAATAGCTTCACCTACTTCTATAAGTTTTCTAGCATCATTATCATTAAGTACACTGTTAGCTACAAATTCAGGTAAGTCACCTTTAAGACCTAATGCTTCTCGTTCAGCAGTACTAAATCCAGTTTCAAAATTAATTCTTATATCATATGCTTCATCTATTGAAGTTTGTTTTAGGTTTGTATCTATATCTTCATAGTTTCTAAGTGGATTATTTTCTGCTTCTCCTGGAGTAATAAGTTTGTAGTTATCTCTATTTAAGTTATAAGTTGCTTCATCTATATCTATTATTTCTATAGCACTACCTACACCTGCTTGGTCATTAGGGTCTAGTAGCATAAGTTCTTCAAAGTTATGGAAATTAGCATTTGGATTTTCAATTAATGCTTCAATACCACCACCTCTCATTAATCTTGTAACATCTAATTTTGAAATTGTTGGGTCGAATGAGTTAGTCTTGTACTTTGCTATAATCTTTGTAGCCTCTTTAAATTTATAAAAAAATGTATGTACACCAGTGTCACTGCTTAGAATTTCAAGAAAACCATTTCCAGACATATCAGGCTGTATAAGTTTAGCTTCCATAAAAGCTTCAATAATTATATTAGGTGGTACATCCATAGCTTTAGCAGCATTATTAATAGAATATTTATCTAACCAATTAAATTGCATGTCAGATAATGTGTATACATTGCTTGAATTTATTCTAATTGTAAAATAATTTTTTGCTACATTGTAATTGGGAATGGATTTACCAGTGATTTGACTATATTTATTAAAGATAATGTCATCTTCGAATGATGTACTTAAACCTATAAGGTAATCTTGATTTCTCCTATCAGGTGTAATTTTGAATGTCACATCACCTGTTGTTCTATCTACCACAGGCACCATAGGGTCATACCCACCTTGTATATCATTGATACTTATATTGTGAAATGGCGATGCATGTGTAATGTTAAACTCTAAAATTGAATTAGGTCTATTAAGTAATGTTTTAAATTCATGACTTAATCGTCCTGTATCTTTTCCAGTAATAGGAGTTTGTAATAAAGGCTGACCTTCTTCAATCATATTTATTCTATCTTGATTGTATCTTCTTAAAAATTTTTCATATCTATCCTCAGGAACCCAAGCTAATTCATAATTGCTATAGTATCCTATGTTATCTGACAAACCTTCATTAGTTATTACAGGTATCACTTTTGGTTGAGGAATAAATTCAATATTATTATTGTCAATCATAAGCATTCTTTTGGCAACCACTCCATTATGATTTACATAACTTTCATTAATAAATGTGTTTCTGTGGTCAAAGCCTTGGGAAACAATTTCATCAAGAGTTACATATCTTTCATTCCTAGGGTCCCATATTCCTTGTGTAGTTTTTTTAACTACACTATTTACATCTCTATAGTCTACTCCTTTTGCTAATTGCTCAGCAGTAGCTAGTTGGTGACCACCATTTTCATTCATAATAGCAAGAGCATTATTCTTAATTGTTTCTAAATTTTCTAATAACTCTGTGTTAGCTAATCTAGTTTCTTCAGGTCTATTTCCTAATTCATGTCTTAGTTCACTTATTACATCATTAAGATTTTTAACTACCATAGCACCAGTACCTTCATCTGCTAGTTCGTATCTTCTAAAATCTTCAAAAGCTTTATTAATTAAATTTTGTACTACCTCTTCTAAAGGTTTAACTGCCACAGTTTTAGGTACACCTGTTCCTATATCTGTTACTTTATTTGTAATCTGTACTTTATCTCTTAGTCTATCTGTAGCTATAAATATAACTTCATCTACTGGCATAGGATTACCTCGTGCCCATCCTGGGTGTATTACAGCTTGTTCAGTAAATCCTGTAGCATCTAAATACCCTCTTTGTATTCCACCACCAGGACCAGTATGTCTATTAATAATTAATTCAAAACCAAAATCATTATGTAATATTTTTGTTATTCTATCTAAACCTTCTCTACCGTCTGGTATAAAATCTTGGTTAGCAAATGTTAGTTCAATTGAACGAAATCTATCTCCTTTATTATTAATATCTATAACTTTGCTACCTGCTTTTTCATTGATGTAATAAATTAATTCAGGATAAAAACCTATAGGGTGTGCAAGGTTTATTATGGAACCAGCACCATGTGATAAATCATTTATGTTAAGTTGCACTTCATATATTGCACCAGGTACAGAACCAGTTCTACCTACATAAGCATTCGCATAATTAGCACTAGTTGTAAAATAACTATTCCTTCCAAAACCTTTAGCAGACAAATCTCTATCTAAAACATTCATACTCCTTAAACCTAATGATGCATCTATTTCTGACATAGCTCTATAAAAAGTCATATTACCTTCTGAGTTAGCAGTCATACTCATAGGTGCCGTACTGTTTAGTGAACCATGTGGATTAATACCTGTAACTGGATTTAAAGTATTAACTATTCTTTTTCTTGCATCGTTGTCATATATAGTCATATGTAAAAACTTTGTTACTTCTTCACTAAGTCCAACACCATCACTTATATCTGCATATCTACCGTAACCTAATTCTTCTGCATATTCTATTGCTCTACCTGCATTGAATTGTCTTTGAGTATTATCATCTAATTTGTAATTAGTTAATTCCCAAATTTCATCGTTTAAAGCTTTGCGTAAACCATTTACATCATATTGTGTATTAGGACTGTTATCAAATCTTGACATTAAAGAAAGTACAAATCTTTCACCAGCTAATGAACTTGTAAGCCAAAAGTCCATTGAAGTTCTAGCAGCTAAACCCATGGTTTCGTACACCTCATCAAATGTTTGAGCGTATCCTAAGTCTTGTACTGTTAGATTTGAATTACTTTGTAATCCTGGTTGATGAAGAGATAGTAATTCGGCAGGGGTATTTGTGTTCCAAGGAAGAGATTGGTTAAGAAACAATCCTTCTTGATTTTGTACAAAAGCCAACAAATCTTGTGGGTTATTTACTTTTCCTTCTCTAATTTTTAAAGCTAAAGCACCACCATCTTCACCACTAGCTTCTACTAAAAGATTGAATACTTCATCTTCTAGTTCTTGTATTTCTTTTATATAATTATTCATTTGTTCAGCAACAAGAGGGTAAGCTGATGCAAAATGTTCATTAGCTAATTTAGTTACTTCGTCTATTTTCCAACCAAAGTAATAGTATCCCATAGTTTTTATGTACTTTGCCCCAACCTTTTTCATACCATCTTCAACTCTTTCATTAACAGGTGAAGCAATAACATGCATATCGTTTTCGTCTGCCCATTGAACAAGTTCTCCAATAATTGCACTACCAGCATATTGACCTTGTTTATTTGGGTCTATAGTAAGCATGTCAATTAACACAAACTTATTATCAATTATACTTAATTGAAATGGTGGACGACCTGTATTCCTAAATGGAGCAAATGGTTCTGTATCACCAGGGTCTTTTGCTATAAATTCCTTGTATTTTTCAGCAAGAAGTGCTTCAATCTTTTCTACTTTTTTTTCATTTTCTGTAAGTATTCTTCCCTCTTGTGATTTTGGCAGACCAGAAACATCAGGAGGATTAAGATATTCATCAGCATCTATACTTCCAATTTCAATTAAACCTGAGAATGGCTCAGCTGCTAATGCCTCTGGTGATGGAGGTCCATCGGTATCCATTGAAGTAAGCTGGTTCCATATATCATCTGCTTCTAATTTTAATTCTGCAATTTTACTTGATGCTATAGCTATCTCTTCTTCAGACATAGTTGCATCTTTCAATACAGTTTCTAATACAGCTATTTCATTATCTATTTCTTCTAAACGCTGTTTAGGTATATTTTCTTCTGTCATTTTTTATAATTCTTTTTTACTTCACGCAATATTCTTCTAAGTCTTGCAATTGCAACAGCATTATCTAAATTCTTTTTACTCTCTGGGTCCACGCAAGTTCTCCATACTATCCATAAAGTTATTACCTAACTGACTTAAAAATCCAAAATAAGGCTTTGTAACTTCTTCTATCTTATTAGATGCTGCCATTACTTTATTTACACCTGATTGTATTAACTGTTCAAACTCATTAGCATTTGTTAATGTACTTGTAGTTGTTGGTTCTTTAGGTACATCTTCAAGCTTGTAAGCATTATCTGCAGCATCAGGGTAATAATAATAATTAGGAATATCTAAACCTTCTAACATTCTTGCTTCTAATCTTTCTGTACTAAATGCTTCTACTGTATGATGTCTATCTAATGAAGATTTTGCTTCTTGATAATATGCACTGTCTTCTCCTATAAGAGAACTAGTAGACCAATTGTTAATCCCTTGTGCTTCTATAGGACCGACAGTTAATTGTGACAAAGCTATTGCAGCCATAGCATTATAGTAAGGGTTGTACATCATTTCTTTTATTTCATTTTTACTCTTTCCTTTAAATGCAGGTATATTTGAATTAACTCCATCTTTTCCTTGTGAACTAGTTAAGTAATTAAGATTGCTCCAATTTAAATTTATTTGCCATAACCCATGGTCGTATGTTCCATTAGCATTTCTAGCACCTCTTTTGTTACGAGCATAACCATCAGTAGAATTACTTCCTGTTCTATGCTCAGCTAATGCTAATGATATTAATGTAAGCATTCCATTTTCATCATATGGGTCAGGGTTTAAATCTGTATTGTTTAATGTAAATCCATTTGTTTTTAAATAATATGCAGCACCATAAATAATATACATTAAATCTTCTGTGTTGTAGTTATTATGATATCGACTATGCACGCTATCTACCTTTAATGAAGTTGCCGAGGTTTGCAATGTTGGTAAGAACATTAGCATAAGTGTCATTGTAAAGAGCAGAAGCTCTTTGACCTTGTAACATATCTCCGTATCTATCTTGTACAAATGTATCAAACTCCTGTCCTACAGCTGCTGTTAAACCTTCTCCACTTAATGGTTGTTGTAATGATACCTCAGGAGAGTAATCAATTCCACCTGCTGCTAAATTAGCTCTTTGTCTTTCTGCATCTAATTGTGATTGTATGTTAGCATTGTTAATATCAAAATTCTTTTTTTGTAAATCATATGATGTTCTATTAACAAAACTAACATATGCATCTATTTCATCTTGTGATGCTGGTCTTCCTAAACCATTTTGTATAGCTGCTTCTATTGTGGATTTAGAATTATAAAAGTTTGGTTTAATGTATGTAAATACATCATTGTAATTTACACCATAACTATCTGATGCTTCAAAGTTTCCTGTACCAAATGCATAATCTTCTAAAGTATCTTTATAAAACTCTTTAACAAATACTGTAAGGTTCTGTGGTTTAGCACCAGGTGTTTGCATAATAGATAACAAATCTGCTCTAGTTACTGTTTCACCATTTATATTAAATCTAGACATAGCACTTTCTATTGCTTGTATTGTTCCACCATCATTATTATCTAACACTCCGTAAACAAAACTAAATGGCTTTAAAAATCCTGCTTCTACTAACATTAATTGTAATTCCATTATTTCTTCAGCAGATGAGTTAGCAAATAATTGTCTTCCTAATCCATACTCATACAATGGTATTTCATCATTGTTAGAATATACAGGACCTTTAAGGTCTACATCTCCTAATCCGTAGTAGTTTGAACCACCTAATGTAAAAGCAGATACTTGCAAAAATGGGTCATCTATTACTTCAGCAAAAGCATTTTGTGCTGGACCCATCTGACCTTCATTGCCTGACATTTGAGATATATATGTTTCTACATTTATTCCCATGTCTGTAATTCTTTTGTCTATTTTATCTAAATATTCTTGTGGAGTAATGATACCTTCTTCTAATTGTGCTCTAATACCTGTAACGAAAGCTTCATCAGTTAATGTAAGTATTGCATCTCTATATCCATTTTCTCTAGCTTCTTTTGATAAATAAGATTTATATGATAAATCTGCTTCTGAAGAATAACTTGTTATAACTTCCAAACTTGCATCATCTATTGTAACAACTATATCTGATGGCTCTTTACCTGCAAGCACTGCCTCTATCATTGCATCGTGATGTACAGCTGCATTTTTAGCTATAAGGTTTAAGCTTTCAGGTTCTATAACTTCATACAATAAATTAAATCCTTCTTGTACTTCAGGTTCTAAATCTTCATATCTTCTACCTAAAGACATAGATATCATATTAGTCCATTTAGCATATGTCATGCCCTCTGAAGTATCAGGTCTATCAGGTGCAGGGTCTTTTATTTGTGCACGACCTACTTCTGTTACAGCTTCTTGTCCTGGTTTTAATATAGATTTATATACTATTTCGTTCCATACCATATTTGGAACCCAACCAAACACTTGCCAAAATTCTTCTAATCTTTGTTTATCTAATTCTGCTTCACCTACATTATTTATAAATTGTTCTTTAATATCTTTGGCTATATCTAGTAAACTTGTGCGAGTATCTTGATAAGGAACATTTTTTCTATTATTTAATATATCTTCTAAAAGTTCTTTTTCTTCTTCAGTTAATTGTGGTTTTACTTCGTCTGTCATTAGTTATAAACTCCAAATGTAGTTTGTTCTTCAATCTCCTTACGGAATATATCATACCATATATAGTAGAAATCAGGGTACTGCATCATTAACTCTTTTGCTAGTATACTTAAATATTGCCTTTGCTGTGTAGCTTCTGCTCTATTTAAAGTAGCGTTTGCACCATATTGATATTTTAGTCCCTGTAGTATCTTATCTCTAGCTGCAATGTATCTCATTGCACCTTGTACTACATCTAACTGTTCAATAAATTTAGATTTACCATTTGGTAATGTAACTGTTTTACCAGCTTCTGTATTTAACATTTCTGTAAATGCTACTATTTTAGCTTCAGTATCTAAAGGAGTAGGTGTAGTGGAAGTAGTACCATAACCAGGAAATCTTTCTTGTAATGTTAGTTTATACAAATACAAGCTTTCAAATTTTTTATCTAAAGGTACTCCCTGATAGTATGGTGTATCTAATATTAATCTTCTAAAGTTTTCATATGCTAATGAACCTTGTCCTTGTCTAACTGCTCTTTTAAATTCTTCAGGTGATAAATCTATTCTTTGACCTTGTGTAAAAGCATCAGCCCATGCTTGATAATCAAACTCATCTAATGGACTATCAGGAAATAAATAGTAAGAAACATCAGGGTGTCTATCCATTAACTCTTTATTTTGTTTATAAAAGTAACCACCTTCAGTAGTGTATGTAGTAGGTTGTACTGCTCTTGACTTAGAAGTAGTTAATGCAGTAGGGTCAAAGCCAAACATTTTAATAAAGTCTGCTATAGCTGCTACTCTATCTCCATCTCTGCTAGCTAACATTTGATAATAAGCATCAGCAAATAATGTATCTGCAAAGTATTTACTTTCAGGGTCACTGTCTTTAGTTTTATTTGGATTTAAAAATGCTGCACCTTCAGGACCTACTTGGTATTCATATTTAACTGTTGCACCAGTAGGCATAACAAATTGAATAAATGCTTGATACTTAAGCATTGAGTTAGCTAAAGTCTTAGCTTGTTCTAAACTTTTTTGTTCTGCTTCAGGTGTACTGTCGTCATAAATACCAGTAGTAAACATAGCTCTTTGTATTTCTTTAACTCTATTAGCATAAGCTCTCTGTAATTCAGGACTACTTGTACTTCCATTTGCAGCACGAAGTTTGTTAATCCATGAAGGCAAAGTACTATCTACCCAATATGATGGGTCTGTAACTTTATATGCAGGTCTACCATATGGAAATATAGCTTGGTCAATACCTTCTGTAGAAGGCAATATTGCTGATGCAGGCAACTGCACAATAGGACCTACACCAGGAATAATAGAACCTGCAACCATATTAAGACCACTAGCATAACCCTCTATCCTTGCATTTATTTGTGGTGCATCTAAATCTTTTTTACCTGTTACAGGATTAAGTACTGCAGCATCTTCTTTATCAGAATTAAGCACTCTATCTAATTTGTTGTTTAATCCAAATCCAGCTATGTTGTACATTTCTTCACCAGTTCTAGGGTCACTAGTAAAGAAACCTTCATCTTCATTCTCACCAAATATGCTTGTATCTCTAAACCCTTCTACTGTACGCTGT
>Ga0098038_1001121_pt1 | contig 11681 bp, 4 predicted proteins | sample 5B_taG_FD_75051 | JGI IMG/M metagenome (GOLD analysis project Ga0098038, IMG submission 75051) | Marine viral communities from the Subarctic Pacific Ocean - 5B_ETSP_OMZ_AT15132_CsCl metaG | ecosystem: Environmental > Aquatic > Marine > Oceanic | place: Pacific Ocean | collected 2015-01-08 | reverse complement strand
TTAAAGTATGACTATCAACTTTGGATTGACAGTGATATCGTTTTCAACCTCGAAAACTTTTATCGTGTTGTATGCATGGACAAGGATCTTGCTGCTGGTTGGTACGCTACGGAAGATGGTAAAACAACATCCGTTGCTCACTGGCTTGAAGAGGATGACTTCAAGGAAAATGGTGGGGTCATGAATCACGAGACGGTTGATGGTATTCAAAAACGTAGAAAACCGTTTACTGTTGATTATACTGGTTTTGGTTGGTTACTAATCAAACATGGTGTCTTTGAAAATAAAGAAATGACTTATCCTTGGTTTGCACCTCAGATGCAGGTGTTTGATTCTGGTGAAGTTCAAGACATGTGCGGAGAGGATGTGTCATTCTGTTTAGATGCTATAAAGGCAGGATATGAAATATGGTGTGATCCACAATGTCGTGTAGGTCACGAGAAAACAAGAATTATATAGATACCTGTAAAGAATGTTTACGGTATATGGAAAAGTATGATATATACGTTGAGGGAGTAAAAGAATTCTCTTCCGTTGATGAAGAGGAAATGCTTGACATAACTCAAGCTCTTGCCGATGAGTTTTATCACTCAGGTTACCCTCATCCCGACGAAATAGAAATTAAATACCTGGGAACCGACGACCAGGATTCCGACTGACTATCAGGCGACGGAGCATCCAATAAAGACCTTCTCAACAGAGGAGGTCTTTTTTTGCCTCTAAATAGATAAATATACCGAGATTGTAAACGTTCTAGTGCCTGTCCAACGTTTTTCGCAAGGTTTCAAAGACATATCATTGTCTTTCAAACGTCATCCAGTAACAAATGATATACTTGCATTGAAAAATGAGGATGCAATAAAGCGTTCTGTCCAAAATTTGATAAGAATACAATTAGGAGAAGTTTTTTTCAACGAATTGGTAGGCACTAGAATTACTGGTGCTTTATTTGAGTTGGCAAATGATGATTTTATAGATCCTATAAAAACTGAAATAGAAACCACAATATCAAATAATGAACCAAGAGTTGATTTGACTGGTGTTGATGTTACTTCGATAAATGATACTAATGAATTAGATATTAAAATATCTTATGATCTCGTTGGTTTATCAACACCGAGTCAAACCTTGCAATTCGTATTAGAACCAACTAGGCTATAATGGCACTTCAACAATTTACAAACTTAAATTTTGAAGATATAAAATCTTCGCTAAAAGATTATTTGAGAGAAAATTCTAATTTCTCAGATATGGATTTTGAGGGTTCCAATCTCTCAATTCTTATAAACACTCTTGCTTATAATTCTTATATTACTGCATACAACACCAATATGGTGGTGAATGAAACTTTCATTGATTCTGCCACACTTAGAGAAAACGTTGTATCATTAGCACGTAATATTGGATATGTTCCTCGTTCAAAAACTGCAGCAAAAACAAAAGTAGATTATTTTATAACTGGAATAACAACATCTACATCTACAATGGTGTTTGAACCAGGTGTGGTAGCAAATGGATCAGTATCAAATGCAAATTATATTTTTTCTTTACCTGAGCAAGTAACTGGAACTGTTAGTGATGGAGTATCACAAGGTACGATAGAAATTTGTCAGGGTCAATACCTAAGAAGTCAATTTGTAATTGATAATTCACAACCAAATCAAAGGTTTGTTTTACCAAACCCTGATATAGACACTTCTACAATTAAGGTAAAAGTGTTTGAGAGTTCTAGTAGTAGCACTACTACAGAGTATAATTTAGCAACTAATATTATAGGAATTACATCAACATCTAATATATTCTTATTACAAGAGACAACTGATGAGAGATATGAGTTATTGTTTGGTGATGGCGTATTTGGTGAAAAATTAGAATCTGGAAATATAGTCGATGTTACTTATATAAAAACAAGCGGAAAGGATGGTAATGGTGTAGCAGGTTTCAAATTTGCAGGTACTCTTACTGATCAGGATGGTGCATCTTTAGATGGTTTCACTGCCACGCTAAATGCACAATTTCCTTCAGAAAATGGTGATGATATAGAAAACCTTGATAGTGTAAGATACTATGCTCCTAGAGTTTACTCATCTCAGCATAGAGCAGTGACTGCCTCAGACTATGAAGCAATTATTCCTTCAGTTTATTCTAATATAGAGTCTGTGAGTGCATATGGTGGTGAAGAATTAAATCCACCTCAGTACGGAAGAGTTTTTATATCTGCTAAACCTAAGAATGGTTCTTTCTTATCTGACTTTACTAAAAAAGATATATTGTCATCACTAAAAAATTATTCAGTTGCAGGGATAGTTCCAACGTTTGTTGATCTTAAGTTTTTATTTGTAGAAATTGATAGTTACATTTACTATAACCCAAATTTTGCTGGCAATGAAGAAACTCTAAAAAGCAGTGTGGTAAATGCACTCACATCTTTTGCCACAGGTAAAGAACTGAATCAATTTGGTGGAAGATTCAAATACAGTAAAGTTTTATCGCTCATTGATAATGTAGATAGTTCTATTACATCTAATATTACTACTGTTAGAATTAGAAGAAATTTGATTGCCGCAATCAATCAATTTACTCAATATGAGTTGTGCTTCTTGAATGCGTTCTACTGTAATGAAGATAGTTTCAATATAAAATCAACTGGATTTACTGTTTCTGGAGTTTCAGGAACTTGTTTCTTTACTGACCAAAAGATTGATAGTGAAAACGGTAAACTTATACTATTCCAAATACTAACCGACAACTCTATAAAAGTTCTCTCAAACAGTTTTGGAACTGTTGAATATAAGAAGGGTGAAATCATTATAGATACTGTGAATGTAACATCTACTGCACTTACAAACAATATTATAGAGGTTGAAGCAAATCCAGAGTCTAATGATATCTTAGCAAGAAATGAATTGTATTTACAATTTGAAGTATCAAAGAGTAACTTCTTTATGAGAAAAGATTCAGTAGCATCTGGTGCAGACACTTCAGGATCAAGATTCAATCCACAATCTAGTTACCAAATCGGTAAGAGAACTCGATAAATGATACAAACATCCATCACCAAAGTAAAGATCAGTGAAGTAATTCAGGGTCAGATACCCAAGTACGTAGACACTGATAATCCTTTATTTGCTGATTTTTTAAAACAATATTATATTTCTCAAGAATTCCAAGGTGGATCTATAGACATTGCTGATAATTTATCAGACTACAAAAAATTAGATTTTTTGAACAGCGAAAACCTCATAGGTTTTACTTCGCTTACTAGTTATATCAATGCAAATGAGGAAACAATATTTGTCGATTCCACTAAAGGTTGGCCTAGGCAATATGGACTATTAAAAATAGATGATGAAATAATTACATATAGTGGAATAGGTTCAACTTCTTTTACAGGATGTACTCGTGGTTTTAGTGGTATTGAAAACAATTCAAAAACTAATGAACCTGAGTTTCTAACATTTACGCAAACTGGTGTAAGCACACATAAAGAGGATGCTAGAGTTACCAATCTCAGTAATGTATTTCTAAACACATTCCTAAAGAAACTTAAGAAACAAGTTTTACCAGGTTTTGCTGAAAGAAATATCAATACAAATGTAGATCAATCTAATTTTATAAGACAAGCAAAAGATTTTTATAAGTCAAAGGGAACAGAAGAAGCATTTAAGATTCTTTTTGGAGCGTTATATGATGAGAAAGTTGAGATGGTTCAACCATCAAAATTTTTAATAAAACCATCGAACGCAGATTATATTGTCAATGATGTCTTGATATGTGAACCACTTGAGGGAGATCCTGAAAAAATAGAGGGTCAAAGTTTAATTCAAGATACCACACCATTAGAAACAAGTGGTTCAATATTCAATGTAGAACGTGCTACTATAGATGGTAAGAAATTTTTTAAAGTTGGAATAGACCAAAGTAGTCTTGTTGGCAAATTTCAACAAATAGGTAAAACATTTGTAACAAAAACTTCTGGTGTAGGGGCAACAATACTAAACGTTGATTCAACTGTAGGGTTTGGATCTACAGGAACAATAAAATTTGAGGATAGAACTTTTGATTATAATAGTAAGAATCTCACACAGTTTTTAGGCATACCTGCATTAACCTCTCCTTGTGGTATAGGATCAACTGTCAGATCTGGATTGGAAGCGTACTCATATGAGGATGGTGATCTTACTAAACTTGTTAGGGTAAATGTCCTTGGTGTATTGAATAAATTTGTAGGTGATGCATCAAATCAACAAACCAATAGTGATATAAATGTAAAAACTTTAGGGATAGAACAAAAGAATTTACGATGGTCCTCTTGGATTTACAACACTGCTGCAAGTCATAGTTTACTTGGTTTTGAAAACTTGGGTGGTAATAGTTATAGATTTAATCTAGTAAATAGTCACGTTTTTTATGTTGGTGATAAGTTAGATATTGTAGATCAAGATGGCAACATACAAGAAGGAACAGTTTCTAGTATACCTAATGAAAAATCTATCGTAGCATCTACAGGTAATCTAGATCCATTAGTCAAATATTATATTCGTAGAAAATTAAAAACCACAGCAGATGGATTTGCTGCAGATATACAAAATAGTTACGTTGATGGTGAGACAGTAATTGTAGCGTCTAATAGTTTACCTCATTGGGATATTGATCCACAAAAAAGAGTAAGAGTATTCAATGCTACCCTAAATTCTGCTGGCACAAACATAGAAGTTCTTGATCATAATTTTCATGATGGTGAATTAGTAGTATATTCTTGTTTATCTACAAAACTAACGAATCTAGAAAATAATCAACCATATTACGTCAAGAAAATTGACAACAACAGGGTTGCGTTAGCATACTCTCTTGAAAATGTTCGCAATTCTGTATTGATCACAGCATTTACAGATGCTGACATTGCTAGTGCTACAACACATTTTCTAACACCTGATGTAGTTTTTGGTAGCACCATAGGAGCACAAAAGTTACTTAGAAAATTTGAAGAACCACAGTTTACAGAAGATAAAATCAAGACTGTTCAAGGTGGGGTTGGTTTACTTGCAAATGGTGTTGAACTTTATTCTTACAAAGCAACCGACAAAGTTTTTTACGGACCTGTAGAGTCTGTTGACATTCTAAACTCTGGATCTGGATATGATGTTATATCTCCTCCTAGATTGTCAGTTACTCAAACAGGGCATACTGGAGTAGGATGTTCTGCAATCACCCATGTTGAGGGTAAGTTAGTAGATATCTTAGTTGATACCCAAGGATTTGATTATACTAACATACCAAGCGTTAGTATTACTGGTGGTAATGATACTAGTGCTATAGCAAGAGCACAGATGAAGTTAGTAGACCAAGAGGTAGAATTTGATAGCACCTCACAGGCAGGTATTGTAAATGTTATATCTGATAGATTTGTTTTTCCAAATCCTCATGGATTCAAACATGGTGAGGAAGTAATTTATCAATCTAATAACAGTGATGCTATTGGAATAGGAACAACACCTGGTAAACTTATTGATCAAGCATCTTATTTTGTTGTAAAATTAGATGATTTTCAGATTCATATATCAGAAACTAAACAAGAAGCTGTTTCTGGTATTGGAACTATTGATTTATTATCTCATGGAGGAGGAATTCATAAGCTTTTTGCAGTAGATAAAAGAAATAAAGTAGATCAAATTATTATAGACAATCCTGGCAATTTTAAAAATAGACAAAACACTGCAAAAGATGCTACAGGAATTAATACTTTTACTAGCACTCTTTCTATCGTAAATCACAATTTCTTATCTGGAGATATTGTTAGATATACTGCAGACAATGCAATAGGTGGACTAACCAGTGGAACTGATTATTTTGCGAATGTTATAGACTCAAAAACATTTAGATTATCTTCTAAAAAAGATTTATCTGATGTTGTATCATTAACAAGTATTGGATCTGGAACTCATACCTTCCAAGATCCACCGATAGAGGTGCTTGTAAGTGGTAGACAAGGAATCACAACTGCAAATTCTCTAGCAACTCCTATTGCTAGAGGTAAAGTAATTGGTCTGCATATAGAAAATGCAGGTACTGATTTTGGATCTACGGTTATTAATGATAATAACAAACCTGATATAAAAATTGTAGAGGGTGAAAATTCATACTTACAAGCTTTTGTCATAAACGGTAGAGTTGATCAAATTATTGTATTGAGTGGAGGAGAACAATTCTTTAGCACTCCTGACATTATTATAACTGGTGATGGTGTTGGTGCTAAAGCAAAAGCAGTTATAGAAAATGGAACAATAGTTAGAATTGATATGATTAACAAAGGTTTGAGTTACACTCAAGGAAAAACCTCTGTTAAAGCAAGAACACCTGGATCAAATGCAATATTCTCAGGCAACATAAAAGAATGGACTGTAAACCAAGTTGAGAAACTTGCAAAGTATGGTGACGTAAAAGGTGATGATGGATTTTTTGAGACAATCAAAGATGCGAAATTAGGTAATCCATATGCAAATTATTACATCCCTAGAAATCTTAGATCATATCTTGGAGATGATGGTACAGTTCACTCTCCAATTATAGGATGGGCATATGATGGACATCCCATTTACGGTCCTGTTGGTATAGTTGGTGGTGCTTTAAAAATATTAGATTCTAGTTATTCTAAACTGTCTGGTACAGAAAGACCAAATGGACCTCCTCTAAATCAATACCCTGCAGGATTCTTCTGTGAAGATTTTACTTTTATTGAGGGTTATGGTGACTTAGACGAGCATAATGGTAGATTTGCGGTAACACCAGATTTTCCAAATGGAATTTATGCTTACTATACAACGATAGAACAAACTGCTACACAAAACCCATTAGATCCTTTTGATGGTGTCAGGAAACCATTATTCCCTTATGTTATTGGTGACACATATCATTCATCTCCGTCAGAGTTTAACTTATCACTAAATTCTATACAAGATGTAGATATCAAGAAACTTAATTTTGTTAGAAATACTGATCCACATAACATCAATGAGTATGAATTTGTAACTAATTCAAACAAGAATACATTTACTAACTCTAAGATTTTTTCAATAAAATCAGATTCATTAGATAGTGTTTCTATAATAGAATCTGGTAGAGAATACAACGTAGGAGATTCCATATCATTTAACAATAAAGACACCAAAGGTTTTGGTGCTATTGGTCGAGTTGTAGAGGTTACTGGTCCTACCATATCAACTATAACTTCAACTATAACTAATTTCAACGACGTTGTTCTGACCACATCAAGTAACATTGTTACTGGTATTACAACTACACCTCACGGACTACCAAACAACACCTTTGGAAGAATACTAAACGTAACTCCAACAACAAGATCTGGTTTAGAGGCAACACCAAGAATAAAAGTAGAATTGGTTCGCTCTACTTTGACTGAAGCAATGTTGTCTATAGGATTGACAACAGAAGTTTCTTTCAATGATGGATTTGATAGTGAAAAATTTGGTATTGATGATATCATTAAGATTGATGATGAACAACTAAAAGTATTTGGGTTTGATTCATTCTTCAATAGATATAAACTACTCAGAGCACAGAATGGTACAGTATCTGCTGCACATACTTTTGGATCATTTATAGAAAGACAAGAAAGGAAATTTACATATCCTATTTCTAATAAATTTTACGATACTGTACAAGAAGACTTTAGTAAATTCTTTGATGCAACTAGTGTTGTAGGTGTAGGATTAACCTTTGGTGTTGGTATAGGTGTAACCATACAAGTTGATGGTAATGACAGATTTATACCAACCAGAAGTATTTTTGTAGAAGATAGTAATTTTACACATGGTGAAAAATTACTTTACAGTCCTGGTGCTGGTACATCATTGACATATCAAACTGATGCGATGAAACGTGTTAGCACTGGATTCAAGAGACCTCTTCCTCCAGAAGTATTTGTTCAAATTATAAACAATAATCTTATTGGTATAGTAACTACTAGAACAGGTATTGGTTCTGATTTAGACCGAGTTATGTTTGATACCACAACAGGTATTGGAAATACTCATAACTTTACTACAGCAAGAAATGATGTTAGAGGAACGTTTAGAGTAATTGAAGTTGAAGCAACAACTGTTGGTGTTCATAGTATGAGACCAAGAAATAGTGTTGATCTAAATGTCGTGTCTGCTGGAACAAGTGTTATTACTGCAACCTATGATCCAGGCACAAGATTTGTAAGTATAGGATCTTCAGTAAATCCACCATTGTCTTTGACAGTTGGTGATACGCTAATCGTCAATACTGACGATGGGTCTATGTTAGACACTAAATTGAAGTTCTTCTTAGATAAAGATTATAAGAAACCATTTGTAGGTTCAGGAGTTTCTGCTGTAGAGGTAAGAGAAAATTCTATACCAGGTAACGTAGCTTGACTAACTTCAATTACATTTACACCTCAAGTTCCAAGCATACTTTATTATAGGTTTGTTCCTGTAGGAACTGGCATCAATTCTAAGGTAATTGAAGTAAACAAAGATATTGTTGACTACTCCAAAATAGTTGTAAACACTAGTAAGTTTACAGGAAATCATTCAATTACGACTACTGGTAATAGTACTTTTAATTTCAATATTGTAGACGTACCTGAAAAAGTTGGATACTCATCCGTATCCGAACTTAAGTACAATACAAATTCTACCACTCAACGTGGAGGAGTAGGAAAAGTTGTACTGTCATCTGGTGGAATTGGATATGAAGATTTGCCAGAAGTTTCTGTTGCTTCTACCACAGGTAAATCAGCATCAGTAAAAGCAGTTGCTGAAAAAGTTGGTCAAATAAACAATGTTGAAATAGTTGATTTTGGATTTGACTATCCATCAGATACTACCTTAAGACCTGAAGCAGAAGTTGCTCAAGTCATTACGCTAAAAGACAACTTTAGTGTTACTAGTGTGGGTATATCATCTGTAGGATCTAAGTATTTGACTGCTCCAAACTTTGTTGTTTATAACAGAAAAACTAATAATTTATCAGAAGAATCTCAATTCTTTGCAGAACTAGATGGTGCTGGTGTTGGTAAAGTTACCATAGTCAATGGTGGTAATAACTTAAGTAGTTCTGACAATGAACTAATTGCTGTAGATAATACAAATGGTGTAGGTATCATAACTGCTACTTACTCCGATCCTAATGTAACACTTAGACTACAAACTCCTAGTGGTGGATTTACAACTTCATTGCCAATGCCATTCCAAGTTGGTGATAGAGTATTTGTAGAGAATGTAGGTGTAAGTTCAGGATTAGGATACAACTCAGCAAATCATGATTTTGAATTTTTTACTCTTACAGGTGTAACTACTGCATTTGGATTAGTAGATCAAGCAACAATTACGTATGCAATAGACAAAGATCCTGGTTTTCATGACTTTGAAAAATTTGGAACAGTTTCTAATGAAAAAGATATTGCTAAATTTGAACTAAATTTATCTGAAGGAGTCTTCAATAATAACGAAAAAGTCTTTAATTCAAATGGTGCAGAAGCAAGAATTATATCTGGTGATGGTAAAACCAAAAATGTTTTAAGAGTAAATTCTCTTGTTGGATTCAGCACTGGAGACAAACTTACTGGAGAATTATCTCGTGCTAGTGGAACAATTGAATCTCTGACATCATACAATGGACATTTTGATATAGACAGTTCAGTTGTCAAGAAATTTGGTTGGGAAGGTGATACTGGAAAACTAAGTGACTTTTATCAGAGATTACAAGATAATGATTACTATCAAAATTTCTCATATGCTCTAAAGAGTCAAGTTGGAGTTTCTAGTTGGAGTGAACCAGTTGACTCACTGTCACATATAGCTGGATTCAAGAAACATTCAGATTTACTTATCCCATCCATAGCTGGAGTGGGTGCGAGTGTGGTTGGAATTAGTTCTCAGGCAGGTGGTGTTATTTTATTAGACTCTGTAGTTGATATGGACACAAGAGATCAATGGGATCTTGTATCGGAAAACACCAACATTAAGGCAACTAGTAGTAGCGAAGTTAATTTCAATTCTAAGAGGTTTGGGCAAGCAATACAATGTAAGAGTAATAGAGTATTGGATCTTGATGATATATCAGAACAATTTTATTCTGACCCTGATATATTCAGATCCTTAGAATTAGATATATTTGATATGACTGAAATATCAGCAGTCAAATATTATGCACAGGTTGTTCTTGACACATCTTTAGGAATTACTTTCAATGCCACACAATACACTGAGTTTGTGGTAAGTCATGATGGAAATGTAGCATTCCTAAACACATACTCTGAATTATCGGATGCTTTTGATCTTGGTGAGTTTACTGCTACTGCATCTGGAAGTATTTGTAGTGTATCGTTTGCACCATTCAACACTACGTTTGAATATGACATAACATTCCATAAAGAAGTTCTTGGTTCTGCTGTAGGAGTGGGAACAACTGCTTTTGGAATGGTGCAGAAAGTTGGTATGACATCATCTATTGCTGCATCTGGTTCACCTGCTGTTCAAGTTATAGCAGAGATGGACGGAAATGAATTTAGATCTGGTAGTGTATTAGTTTCTGCTGGCACAGCAACTGAAAAAGAAATAGATGAGTTCTCATTTGTGCTTGCAGGTACAAATGATATGAATTACAGTAACTTTGGTAAGATGGATGCTGGAACTGATATGGGAACTTTTGTTCTAAATCAGGCAAGTGGCGTTATACGATTAGAATTTACACCTGCAGCAAATCAAGCTGTTACCATTTCTACACTATCGAGCGTAGTTGGTATTGCCACTACTGTTGCTGCTAGTAGTGGATTTACAACAACTAGATATAGAGTTGGTGATACAGAATTGAATTCTCGTAGGACAGAAATATCTGCTGCAGCATCTCCTTCTGCATCAGTAATTTCTAATCAATCATCTAATAATTATACCTCTATTAGATATACTGTTGAAGTTGAAAATACCACTGACAATGCTTACTCATATTACAATGTAGTAGCTAATACATATGAGGGTAATATAAACTTCGTAAAATTCAATAACGTATCTACAGCAACAGGCATATCAACTATTGGTGCTGATAGCACTGTACCTGGTGATATAAGAGATATTCGTGCTACAGAGGTTGCTGCCTCTGGAAGTGATACTCAATTGAAATTTACTCCTGCACCAAACAAAGCATATATCATAAGAGTTGCTGAATTGAGAATCGATAAACCTGATGCTCTAGCAAGTGACTTGACAGTTGGTTTCTAAATACCTAAAAAAACAATAATGTTTCAGTTAGCATCTGTAAATAAACAATTTAACAAGGAAACAGAAACCTTCAAAAAGTCATTCGATCTGACTCATAGAGGTGATCCAATTTTTGTTAAAACATTTGATGCTAGTTCTAGTGATGTTATTGATGTAGATGATGATACTTTTATAGTTAACAATCATTTTTTTAGAACGGGTGAACCACTTACATATGATGCTACTAATGGAACTGCAGTAGGTATACAACATGGTTTGAATGGTGTAGGTGCAGCAACAACTTTGCCTATAACAGTATATGCGATTGAGGTTGGAGAAAATAAATTTAAGGTAGCATCAAGTCCTGGAAACGCTGTATCTAATCTACCAATAGGATTAACAACAGTTGGTGTAGGAACAACGCATAGATTTATT
>Ga0098038_1001120_pt1 | contig 11681 bp, 12 predicted proteins | sample 5B_taG_FD_75051 | JGI IMG/M metagenome (GOLD analysis project Ga0098038, IMG submission 75051) | Marine viral communities from the Subarctic Pacific Ocean - 5B_ETSP_OMZ_AT15132_CsCl metaG | ecosystem: Environmental > Aquatic > Marine > Oceanic | place: Pacific Ocean | collected 2015-01-08 | reverse complement strand
TCAACGGAGCTTGGGGAGGTGCCCCAAGAGACCACTAAGGGCTCAATGCAGCCATACTATCCGGGCTATTCATACGGTCTGGCAGGAATCTATAGGTATGAGTAATGGATCTATTGCATTTTATCTTAGCCTCTTGGGGTATGACTCAAATTTTAGTATACGGGACAATTTTTGAAGATCATAGAGATTGGATTATGGAAAAATCTAATTGGTTTGGAACACTTATCCACTGTCCTATGTGTACAGGTTTTTGGGTTGGTGTTTTTTTGTTTGGAATAAATGGCTTTACAGAACTATTTAATTTTGAGTATAATATCGCTAATTTGTTAATTTTGGGATGTATTTCGTCTGCGACATCATATGCCTTTAATGTAGTTATTAGCGATAGTGGCATAAAACTTAATCACATTAGTGAATAGGAGATTTTGAAATGAAAACAAAATGGAAGTTACAGCCAGTTAGAAGATGCTGCAAGGGATCCTAACTCGCACGGGTGGTGCCCGTTAAAGGAATATGACATGACTAAAAAAATGGTAATTAGAGAATACTATGAGCTTTGCGATGGAGGAATCTGCCAAGATTTGCTCACAGAGTCAGAAAAACGATTTGTTGCAGATGGTGGCATGATTCTATCGGGAGTAATTCAGAGGTGCGGAGTGCCCAATGGAAATGGTAGAATTTATACTGAGGGTGTTCTGAAGAGGGAAATTGGATTATATAAAAAGTTGGTTGAGGAAAGCAGAGCCCTTGGGGAGCTAGACCACCCAGAATCAAACATTGTCAACCTTGCTAATGTATCTCACAAGATGACAGATGTTTGGATGGAGGGTGATGATGTGTATGGAAAATTACAGATCCTAGAGACACCATCGGGAAAGATATTAAGAGCGCTTGTTGAAGGCGGCTGCAAGATTGGTATTTCTTCTAGGGGAACTGGAACACTTTCTGAAAGCCCAAAGGGATCGGTTGTTAACGAAGATTTTCAGCTAATTTGTTTTGATATGGTTTCGGAGCCATCAACGGCCGGAGCCTTTATGGTAAAAGAAAGCAAAGACAGCAATGTTTTTACTAAGGCAGACAAACTAAACAGACTAATACAGGATATTTTAAGTTAGTAATATGAAAAAATCAGAGTTCAAACAACTTATAAAGGAAAGCGTAAGGGAAGTTCTTGTAACTGAGGGTTTCCTTTCGACAATTGTAGCCGAGGTTGTAAAAGGCATTGGAACAAATGTGGTAACTGAAAGTGTCATCAAAAAAGAGATGCCACAAGAAAAAATAAAGTTTCAAGAGATGAAAACACAAGAGAAGAAAAAACAACTCCAAGAGACAAAGAAGAGAATGCTTGATGCAATTGGGAAAGATGTATATGGTGGAGTTAATGTTTTTGAGGGAACAGCCCCAATTAGAAGCGGCGGCTCCCCCGACACAACACCGTCCCCAAATTCTGTCTTAGGAGACATAGACCCAGCAGATCCGGGCGTAGATATATCAGGGCTGGTAGGAACAACTGGTGCTTGGAAAGAAATGATAAAGTAGGTATAAGATGCGTAAAAAAGTGAAACCAGTTCATGTAGAAGTGACACCAAGAAAAAATGAATCTCCTGAAAGAATGATTAAGAGATTCATTAAAAAAGTTAAAAAAGAAGGCATTCAAGACGAATGGCGAGAAAAATATATGTTCTTTGAGAAGCCAACCGATAAGCGTAGAAGAAAAAAGAAAGAGCGCAATAGGGTTTTAAAAAGGCTTCAAAGAGAATACGATGCTAAATATAAAGACTAGGAGAAAATAAAATGTCAGTATATAAATACCAACAGGGAATAGGGAGCGTCGGCGCATATCAAGTGTCCGGTACCCCTCACCTAACTGGGACAGTGGTCGAAAATGGAGATGGTAGTCAAGATGGCTCTCAACTTAAAGTTTCTTTTCCGAAAGTTAGCATATCGCTACATGTAGTGAACACTGGATCGGCTCCCCTCTTGTTGCATTTTGATGATCGCACAGTAGCTCCAGCCCTTATTGTAGATCATAATTACTTCGTTGTACCTAGCGATTTAACGCATAACGGTAGTGGAAGTTTAGACAACTATGCTAGTGGTTCTTATAGAAATCAACCTATAAAACTAAATGTTAAATGTAAGGATGTGTATGTTTCTAGCGCTGGGCAGGGTCAAAGCGGCTTCCAAATAGCGGCTGAATTGACAAGCATACCAGCGACAGACATGATAGTGTTGTCCGGCTCTGGTATTAACGGAGATGGGGCACTTGCATAGCAAGTATAAAATTTTAATGTTTTCGCAATATTAGAAAATGTATTATAAAATAGACATTTAATTATGCGATAAATCCCTCCTTCAAAACTATTTATATATGAGCACAATTCTGTGCCCCTAGCGCCGCTCGGCGCTTTTTCTTTAACTTAATCTAAAATTTACTCATTAAATCTATGGAGGATATATGAATGGCTACTAATTTATCACAAACCGGATTAGAAGTTGAGAAGGTAGAACACGAGGACATCGCCACTGGCGGTACCGACAAGGTTATACTTTATGCTTCTGGTTCTGGATCTGACACTAAACTTTATGTAAAGTCTGGTGCAAACACACAAAAACAACTTGGTTTTGACATCGACCAACTCAGTGCCCTTGGAGGCACAGGTGTCGCTCAGGGAGACCACTTTGCTTTCTCTGATGCTGGAGAGGAAAAGAAAATTACTTTCTCTAACCTCGAAGATGCAATCTTCGGAAACGTCTCTGGTGATGCAACCATCGCTGCTGGCGGTGCTTTAACTATTGCTGCTCAAGCAGTTGAAAACAGCATGCTTGCTGATGACGCTGTTGGTGCTGACGAGTTGGCTGCTAACGCTGTTGTTAACGCTTCTGTTGTTGATGGCGCACTTAAAGCTGACAAACTTGATATTGACGGAAGTACCGATATTGGCGCAGACCTTGCTGATGCTGATTTATTCCTTGTCGACGACGGTGCTGGTGGAACTAATCGCAAGTCCACATTGACTCGTGTAAAGAAGTACATTTACTCTGCGATGAGTGGAGATGCAACTGCTTCTGACGCTGGTGCTCTTACAATCGGTGCAAATGCAGTTGAAGGTTCTATGCTTAACTCAAACACTGCTGGCGATGGTCTTGGCTATGAGTCCAACGCACTTGTTGTTCAGTTATCTGGCGCACTGGCAATTGCAAGTGACAAAGTTGGTCTTTCCGGCTCTGTTGCAGGCGACGGTCTTGCATACTCTGGATCTGTCGATGCAATCGGCGGTCTCTCTGTTAATGTTGATGATTCGTCTATCGAAATTAACTCTGACAGTCTCCGTGTAAAGGCACAAGGTATTACCAATGCAATGCTTGCTGATGACGCTGTTGGCGCTGACGAGTTGGCTGCTAACGCTGTCGTTGAAGCTAGCATTGTTGACAACGCAGTCACTTTGGCTAAGATGGCAGGTATTACTAGAGGTTCCCTCATCTTGGGTGATGCATCTGGCGATCCTTCACTTCTTGGAAAAGGTACTGCTGCTCAATTCCTTCAGTCTGATGGAACTGATCCGTCGTATGTAACAATCTCTGGTGACGCAACTGTTGCTGCTGGTGGTGCCCTTACAATTGCTAATGATGCTGTTGAGCAAGCTATGATTGCTGACGATGCAGTTGGAGCTGATCAATTGGCTTCTAACGCTGTTGTCAATGCTTCCATTGCCTCTAACGCTGCAATCGACATGGACAAGCTTGATGGTGGATCTTTGGCTTCTGCTTTGAGTGACCTTGCACAAGGTGACTTGATGTATGCAGGTGATGTTGACGATTCCAACAACCTTAAGTCAATCACCTTCTCTAACCTTGAAGATGCAATCTTCGGAAATGTTTCTGGCGATGCAACTATCGCTGCTGGTGGTGCTCTTACAATTGCTGCTCAAGCAGTCGAAAACAGCATGCTTGCTGATGACGCTGTTGGTGCTGACGAGTTGGCTGCTAATGCTGTTGTCAATGCCTCTGTTGCTTCTAACGCTGCAATTGTGGCTACTAAGTTGAACTTCAATGTTGATCTTGGTGGCGATGTCACATTCGGTGACCAGTCTGACGACAGAGTAACTTTCTCTGGTCCTGTTACAACACAAGCAGTCACTGCTACTTCTTTTTCAGGATCTAGCACAATTGAAGCTGTTGGGAATGCGTTTTTCGGAAGCCATGTCAGAGCAAGTGGTTCTGTTATCGCTATGGGAAGCTTCTCTGGTTCAAGCGGCGCAGAATTAGCAGGTCAACTCTTGGTCTCGGGTAGCTCTACAATTGCTGTAAACAGCGGAACTGGCCTCAACATCGGTTCTGGTGCATCTGGTACAGGAACAACTCTGGGTGCTGACGGCACAATCAACATGAAAGGCGCTCTTACAGTTGCCTCTACAGCACAGCTTGTTAATGGGTACTCCAACAACGGTGTTGATATAAAAGCTGGTGGAGCAATTGACATGGCAGGTGCTTTAACTCAAGGTAAAGACGGAGCAGGTGCAGATGCTAAGTTCTTTGGTGCTGGTGCTAACGAATTCATGCTATATGATGCTAGTGACAACCATCTTCAATTCAATGATTCCGATGGAAATCATATTTTGGAAGTTGGTCACACAACAAATGGATTCGCTCTTGAAGTTGCATCTGGTATGACTTCGGGTGACAGAGGAAAAATCAAGGCACACGCATTCGTTACTTACTCAGATGAAACTCTCAAGAAAGACATCAAAGTAATGGACAATGCTCTTGAAACTGTTATGAGCCTTAAGGGTGTTGAGTTTTCTTGGAAAAACTCAGATAAGAAAGACTTTGGTTTTATCGCTCAAGAGGTAAAGAGTGTTCTTCCTCAAGCTGTAAGTACAGGTCAAGATGGCATCTCTGGTGTTGACTATTCAAGACTTACTTCTGTCCTCGTTGAGGCTGTTAAAGCACAACAAGTTCAGATCGAAGAATTGAAATCACTTCTCAAGAAGTAATACTTTTTGATAACCGAGGGCAGGGGCTTATGGGCTCCTGCCCTCACCTTCTTCTACTTATAATATGAAAATAGCATCTAGAAAAGATATATTAGAATATATAAAATCAGCTGACCCCAACTACCGCACTGATAAAAATGTCATTTACGCTGAGAAAGCCTTTATTGCCAATGCCGTTGTTCGGTGGTGTATACATCAGGTCAATATAGAAAAAATCAACCCCGCAGAAATGGACTTTTACCTACAAGCAATATCCTCATTTTTACAAGGAAAAACAAGCATATATTGGGATGAAGAATCTAACCTTGTGATATCCTAGAATAAAATTCCTTTTTTTATACCTTTTAGCCATATAGCAACTAATTATTACTGGAAATTTATCCTTTTTCTACTTATAAACTTGGGAGATTAAACTATGTCATCTATGCTAGAGCAAGCGATTGTCGATGCAACTGCCCTTAAAGAAGCAGCAATGAAAAATGCAGAGGCAGCAATATTGGAAAAATATTCAAAAGAAATCAAACAAACAGTCGACAGCATGCTCAGTGAGTCACCCGAAGATGAAGCTGAATATGCTGCCATGGAACCACCTTTAGCGGCGGAAGAGCCAGCTCAAGAGACAGAAACATCCAGCGCCGCCCCTCTTGTCTTGGACTTGAGTGAGTTAGAACAATTAGCTAGGGAAAGTGCCGGAGAAGTTTTGGACATGGAAGAAGTGATGGCACACGAGGACCTCGCAGAGGATATTGAAGCAGCAGAAACCATGTCGGAGCCTACTGCTGAAATTGGTAACATTGATGAAGAAGTTGATTTAGCAAACCTCTTTGAGGGAGATGAGGAAGTAGAAATTTCAGAAGAGCAACTAAAAGACATCGTAGAGAAACTAACCCTTGATTTTAGCCCACAAAAAACAGGCTGGCTAGAAAAGCCACAATACGAGACTCGCCAAGCAGAACTTGAGGCCGAGGCTCTTGCTGCTCATGATGACAGCAGCGATGAAGAAGTGGATAAACTAAAGGAGGCTCTGCAAGCCTCTGAAAAACAAAATGAAAACCTTAGAGGAAAATTAAAAGAAATGACCAATAGCATCCAAGAGATGAAGTCATTCGCCAATAAGGTAAAAGGAACTTTAAGTGAGGTTAACCTACAAAATGCTAGGTTACTTTATACAAACAAGGCTTTGAGTAGTGACTCCTTGAATGAGCGGCAAAAAGAAAAACTTGCCGAGGCTATATCGAATTCTAAGACGGTTGAAGAAGCGAAAGTAATTTACGAAACCCTTCAAGGCGCAGTGGGAGAGCAGAGGCAAAGAAGCTCTGCTCCAAAATCACTTAGCGAAGCGGTAACAAAGCGCTCTTCAGCTTTGCTTAAAGGCAGCGAAGCTAGACCTAAAGCTGATCCAAATATGGATCGAATGAAGCGTTTAGCCGGTATTAATTAAACTAAAAAAGGAGAAATAAAACTATGTCAGTTTTAGAAAAATTAACAGAAGGTATCGTTAATCGAGACCTCCAGAAGGAAGGTGCTGCCCTGCTTGCGAAGTGGGAAAACACTGGTCTTCTTGAGGGATTGAATAGCGAGCGTTCCAAAGACGCAATGGCTCGTTTGCTTGAAAACCAAGCAAAAGAGCTTCTTAGAGAAGCGGCATCCAGCATGAAAGGTGGTGATGTCGAGGGTTTTGCATCCGTTGCATTCCCAATTGTTCGCCGAGTATTCGGTAGCTTGATTGCTAACGATCTTGTCAGCGTTCAGCCAATGAGCCTCCCATCCGGACTCATCTTCTTCCTTGATTTTACTTATGGTGAAACCAAAGGCGCAGCAGGTGCAGAACTAGGAAAATCACTTTATGGTGGAGGAAAAGTTGGTCAAGAGCTTACAGGCGGTGTCGATCTCGGCATGACTGAGACAGCTCAAGGAAAACCAGAGAGAGGGTTTTACGCTCTTAACAACGGATATTCTTCACCAACAGCATCTAATATAACGGGTCTAGGATCAACCATCTTTACTAAAGTTGTGGCTGGTGCCTACCCCGGAGACACAGGGCTTAATCTTGAAAAACTGTGTTTGTTTGATGTGGATATTCCGTCTGGATCTATTGTGGGCGTTTACGAAGTTCCCAAGAGTGTCCTTACAGGGTCAAATTCAGAGACCTTGATGAACTTTAATAACTTGATCTCTCTTGATGTAGATCCAACCATCTTAACTTCATCTGTGCTTCAAAGAAGATTGACACATTTCAAGGATAACGACCCAGATACGTTAAATCTCGTATTTGTAGCTACCTCGTCCGATAACGCCGTGACTGATGAAATCGAGCAGAATGAATGCATCAGAACTCACGAAGGTCACAAGCTTTCTTTTGCAATTGCTGATAATTTTGCAGGAAACCCAGTGGCTGCTGCTTCAGACAGCGTTGGTGTTGTTGCGGGAGATGATGATTGGGGACTGGAAAACAACGAAAACATTCCAGAAATTAACATCAAAGTTGATTCCATCAGCGTAACCGCTGTGACCAAGAAGCTCAAGGCAAAGTGGACACCAGAATTGGGACAAGATCTCAACGCTTACCACAACCTTGATGCAGAAGTTGAGCTTACAAGCATTCTCTCTGAGCAAATTGCTCTTGAGATTGACAGAGAGATCCTCAAAGATCTTATCGCTGGCGCAACTGCTGGTAAATACTACTGGTCACGTCGTCCGGGTAGATTCCTCGACAGAACTACTGGTACACAAATTGGAAACAACACTGCAAACGAAGGTTTGATGGGTGCTGATTTCACTGGTACTGTTTCTGAATGGTATGAGACACTTGTTGAGACCATTAATGATGTATCTGCTCAAATCCACAGAAAGACACTCCGTGGTGGAGCTAATTTCTGCGTTGTATCGCCAGAAATTGCAAACATCCTTGAGTTTACTGCTGGATTTAGAGCCAATGTTACTGCTGATTCCGAAAGAGGAACAGTCGGTGCTGTTAATGTTGGATCATTGAGCAAGAAGTGGGATATTTATGTTGACCCTTACTTCCCAAGAAACGTTGTTCTTGTTGGACGTAAAGGTGGCTCATTCCTCGAAAGTGGATATGTGTATGCACCATATGTACCGCTTCAGGTAACTCCAACTATCTTTGGTGTAGAGGACTTCGTACCTCGTAAGGGTGTTATGACACGCTACGCTAAGAAGATGGTTAGACCTGATATGTACGGTCTTGTTCTCTGTAGAGATCTTAACGGATAGCCCAACTAGATCTTAGTTAACGCAAAGAGCCTCGTCATTCATTTGGCGGGGCTTTTTTGTTTTCTCATGCCTTAAACGTTATCCAAGACTAATTATATATAGCGCATTTTATTTAGTGATAAGGAGATCTAAATCATGGCTCTTCCAACTTTGACACCAGTTAGCAATACAAGTGTGTCTATTTTACCTATAACTGGCAATACAGATAATGTTGATTCTGAAACAAATCCGCTTCCATACGGTATGTATGTCGGAAAAGCCGGAACAGAGGCTGCCGCAACTGCATTTAGAAATGGGGCTGTAGATCAAGTCTCTTATGTTTACCAGAAGCTCGGCGGAGACATCCTTGACATCGAGATGTCAGAATTTCAAGTGTACGCAGCATACGAGGAGGCAGTTTTAGAGTATTCTTATATTGTAAATATTCATCAGGCAAAAAACTCAATGTCGGATCTCTTAGGGAACCCCACTGGCTCCTTTGATCAAGACGGAGAAATTGTTAGTGGTGACACACTGAGTGGATCTAATATAGAGGTCAGATATCCAAAATTTAATTTTGAATACTCAAAGAGAGTGGCTAGCACCTTGGCGACAGAAGGCGGATTTGGCGGAAATATACCAATATATTCTGCATCTTTTGACACCACAGTAGGTCAACAAGACTATGACTTGCAATCAATCATTGAAACCACGTCAGCAGGTGATTCAGAAAGTCCCTTTTACAACCAAGTTAATAACAAAAAAGTCACCATTAGAAAAGTTTTTTATAAAACACCCCAAGCAATGTGGAGGTTCTATGGATACTATGGTGGACTCAACACTGTTGGAAATCTTTCATATTATGGTCAATATGCTGACGATTCAACATTTGAGGTAATTCCTGTGTGGCAGAACAAGGCACAAGCCATGGCATTCGAGGATGCGATTTACACAAGGATATCACACTTTTCATATGAAATAAAAAACAACAAATTAAGACTATTTCCAGACACAACCCACGTCTCTCCAACAAAAATGTGGGTAGAATTTAGTGTTACATCTAATGCATGGGATGAGTCCGAAGATAAAGATGGCGTTCGAGGGGTTAACAACATGAACACGCTACCCTTTGAAAACATAGAATATTTTGATATAAACTCCATTGGTAAACAGTGGATAAGAAGATTCGCATTAGCAGTTTGCAAGGAGATGCTGGGAAACATAAGGAGCAAATTTGCCTCCTTGCCCATCCCCGGAGATAGTGTTACCCTTAATGGTCCCGCATTAGTTTCAGAGGGGAAGGCAGAGCAGATAGCGCTAAGGGATGAGTTGAAGACTGTGCTGGAGGAAATGACATATCCTAAGTTGGCCGAAGAAACAGCACAAGAAATAGAAAACACGACAAAGACAATGCAGGGAGTACCGTTGCCTGTATTCGTGGGGTAATAATCAGTGGCTAAAAAAAACAAATGGACACAACCTAGTAATCCTCCTCCACCCCTGTTTACAGGAAAGAAAGAGCGAGACCTTGTAAAGAAGATTAATGACGAGGTTATTGAAAGAGTTATAGGTCAAACTGTACTCTATTACCCGGTGAGTTTGGAGCACACAAACTTTCACTCGCTTTACGGAGAGGCGATCAAAAAAACATTCCTTCCGCCAGTGCGAGTTCACGCCTTAGTTGAGTGGCAAGGAATTGAGTCGACAAATACGAACATAGGGATTGACAAGAGGTCTTCAATAAATGTATTCTTTCACAAGAGAAGACTGACAGAAGATCAGGACTTGTTTGCTCGTGAGGGAGACTTTCTCCTGTATGGGTCGTTTTTGTACGAAATAGTCTCATTAAATGAGCCTAAGCAAATATTTGGTCAAGTTGATCACAAAATGGAAATAGTCGCTATGTGTAAGCGAGCAAGAAAGGGAGTTTTCGATGCCACATGATAACAAATACCAAGATCTTCCGCCAGAGCCAGCGTCTTTAAGTTATCCAAGCGGAGTAAAAGACTTGTCTTTTGCGCCATCCACTTTGGAGACAATAGACTATTCAATATACGATTACATGAATGATAATATAAACTTTCATGTAACAACAAACAAAGGCTTTGAAAAAGTTCCAGTCATATGGGTTGCATCTGAAAGATCATACCAAATAAAAAACAAAAAAGAACTGAGAGATGATGAAGGGGCAATTGTTATGCCCATCATTACAATAGAGAGGTCATCTGTTGTAAAGGATTTAACGACTAGGGGTGCATACTACGGCGATCAGTTTATAAAAAGAGATGAAAAAGGGGGCGGCTTAGTAATCGCTAGAAGAATACAGCAAAAAAAGACTTCAGAGTTTAATAATGCTGATCAGCAAAGAAAAAGACCATCATTTGAGCCATCAACAGGACCAAAATTTATTCGAAGATCAAATAAGAGAAAAGTCGTGTATGAAACAATATCCATCCCACCAATCGTATATGTTGATATCACATACAAGATTGTTTTAAGAACAGAATACCAACAGCAAATGAATGAGCTTTTGCAAGTTTTTGCAACTAGACCCGGAACCATAAATAGCTTACTCTTGAAAAGAGACGACCACAAATACGAAGCTTTTGTTCAGGGGGATTTTGCACAAACTAACAATATTAGCGCTATGGATGGCGAGGAAAGAAGATTTGAATCCTCTATTAGCATTAAAGTATTGGGCTATCTTGTAGGAGAGGGCCCAAATGATGAGAGACCAAGGTTCTCAATCAGGGAAAATGCCGTTGAGGTAAAAATTCCAAGAGAAAGAACAGTGTTTGGCGATGAGCCAGAATACGCAGGAGATGGCAAACTCCGAGGCAAAAACCCGTATTCCTCAGATCGAACTGGATATATTGAATAATTTTGTCCTTTCTATCTGCTCCTTACTATTTATTAAAGAAAAAATGTTTTTATTCCAAGAGAATACAAAAGGAGACTCCAAGTAATGTCAGCAAAGAATTTCAAGTTTGTTTCCCCCGGCGTTTTTATCAACGAAATTGATAATTCACAATTGCCGAGGACAGCACCACCAGTTGGACCAGTTGTTATTGGTAGATTTAGAAGAGGACCAGCGTTTTTGCCAACAAGAGTAGAATCACTCTCGGAGTTGATTCAAATCTTTGGTGAGCCAGTAAGAGGTGACGAGGCTTCTGATGTATGGCGTGGTGGCATACCAACTGCGCCAACATACGGAGCATACGCAGCAGCAGCATGGCTCAAAAATGGAGCACCACTAACAGTAGTTAGAATCTTGGGAGACCAAAACCCAACAGCAACCGGAACAGGCGATGCTACGGCTGGCTGGATTATGGGAAGCACTCCTGCAAACAATGGAACTGCTGGTGGAGCTTATGGTCTTTTCTTGATGAATTCGTCTTCTTTTGAATCAGGTGTTACCGGATCTGTCTCTGGTACTTTAGCTGCGAGTTGGTATTTTAAAGAGGGGGG
>Ga0098038_1001119_pt1 | contig 11682 bp, 6 predicted proteins | sample 5B_taG_FD_75051 | JGI IMG/M metagenome (GOLD analysis project Ga0098038, IMG submission 75051) | Marine viral communities from the Subarctic Pacific Ocean - 5B_ETSP_OMZ_AT15132_CsCl metaG | ecosystem: Environmental > Aquatic > Marine > Oceanic | place: Pacific Ocean | collected 2015-01-08 | reverse complement strand
CCGACAGTGTATGGATTAGGAGAAACAACAGCACTAATTCCAGCAACTGCTGTTTCTAAATCAAAAATATTTTTTCTAGCCATTTTAATCCCCTTCAGGAAATACAGTCATTTTTAAATTAGAAATTATCCACGCTTTTGGTATTGCAAGTTCTGCATCACCCTCTGATATTTCATTATCTTCAAGAATCATGTGAGGACAAATAATTATTTTTTCATCGTCCTCATGGATAATAGCGCCACAAGAAACCACGGTAGCTGTCCTCTGTTCTTTTAAATCCGATAAAGAACGCCAGCCCATGTTTGAGCCTCCAGCGGCGTCACGCCAGATAACTCTATGGAGCGTTACCACTTCGTCTTATCAGCCCAATAAGCCGCAGACATTTTACCCTTCTTAATATTACGTCTATGACGAGCTTTGAAGCTCTTGCGCTTGGCCTTCATACGCGCTGACTCACCCGCCTTGGGCTTACCAGCAGTCTTAGCACCTTGCTCACCAAAACGAATAATCTTTTCTTTACCGTCTTCGCAGGCTTTTACGACATGAGACTTCTTAGGATGGTTCGGTGTGCGTCGAGGCTTGTTGCAGGCCATCTTGTCTTTATCAACTTTACCGCCCTTAGCTTTAGCCTGTCGTTCTTCACCGTCTTGATAAAATGGGTTTAGTCCTGCATCCATTCTTTTTCTAGCATGATCAACAGCCTTGCGAACAATAGAACGCGGAAGATCTTTAGCCTTTCCTTCCCAATCTTGACTCTGTAATATTTCTATTTCTTCAGCCGACAAAGTTGGAACCATAGTAGGAATCTGTACATTCTTATCGTCCATTTCTAGATCTATAGAAAGCTCTGTCATAGTCTTTCTAGTTTCTAAGTTTTTAACGGGGCCAAGAAAACCTTGAGCAGACTTTACACTTCCATCTCGTCTATACATATCTTTTGGAATAGTACCGCCTTCATTATAGCCACGAGTCCTATAGCTTTCTTCTGGCGTCATAAAGCTGGCAGTTTGGCTTTCAATCATTTCATTGATTTTACTTTCTGCTTCTGCTCGCGTCTTAGCCGCTAGGTCAAAGCCTAGCTGATTGTTAGCAAGATCCATCTTACGCCCATGCACATCTAGAATCTCACGCGCATCTGCGGCAAGCTTCGCGGCTGTCGGATACTTAGCCTGTTTAGCCAGCCAGCCAAGCCCAAGGTGTCTTGCGGCATCGCCACGACCATCTAGCTCTTCTTTTTCGCCATACTTTTTACCAAGGCTATCAGCCCACTGCAAATCTTCTCCTGAAATTCCTAAGACTTCAGCGGCCTTTTCTTGTGGCCCTTTTACTCCCTTGAGTTTTTCTTTGACGGCCTGTATTAGACCACCAATAAATAACTGATCACGCCTCTCAGGGTCTTCTATGTCCATGAAAGCCGCCCCAGCCTGTTGGTTGTAGGGGAGTCCGGTCATCTTATCAATGCGCTCATCAGGCTCTACAGGGACTTGTGGGACGTTTGTAACCTCACCGCCCCGCGCAAGCCTGTCTCGCCCGTTCATCTCGCGTTGTGTTTCTTCTTCTACCGCAATCAGTCGAGTATACATTGCTTGATTTCTAGCGTTTATAAGTTCAGTATGATATTGAATTGCTTCTTCGGCAGTAACATCTTTTAGTCTTAAAAACTCTTCTAGCTCTGGAACCTCTGGCAAATAAAACCTATTGTTTAAAATTGTAAACGCGGCCTTTTGACCAATTTGCTTACCTAAAAGCTCTTGCGCTTTAGCTGGCCCAAGAAAGTTTAGTGTAGCGTCCAAAGACATATACAGATCTTGCTGATACGAATAAAGATTTTTATATCGTGTCTTCATATCTTCAACGTATTCTTCGCCTTCAACATCCTCTCGTATAGAAGGCCGTGTAGTTTCTGAAGATTGTTTTCTATACTGTCCACCAGCAAAATAAATTACTTCTTCTGGTCTTTGAAGCCTTGTTGGAATACCAAGAAAAGTTCTAACAAGTTCTGTTTCAAGATCTTTTTTGGGTGTGCGGAGTACAGGACGTAACTCACCGTCTGCCGCCATCCCTATATTTAAAAGTCCTGTAGCAGTGCCGGGATTAAAGGAGCCAAGCAAATATGGAATTGCATTTAGCCAAGCTTCAGGATCATCTTTTGGAAACAGTTGCTCTCCACTAGGAGTTCTACCATTACCACTTAAAGCGGCAAAACCAATATCAGTAAATGTTTCTGTTACAATTGCTTGATCTGTATAGGGCGCTAACATTTTTGTAAATGATTCAATTAGTGCGCCTGCCATATATTTTTCTAGCGCCTCTCCTTTTAGTTGACCGCTCATAATTCTATCAGCCGCAACCATAAAAGGTTCTTTTACTGTACTGTATGAATCAATAAACTGAGTATCTATAGTTACAATATCATCTCCCCAACGAACAGGAATTTTTGGAGACTTTGACCAAGGCGTATGAGACATTTTTTGAACAGCCTCATGTTCTTCTTCGCTTAGTCCCATAGCTAAAGCGCCTACTTTCGCAGAAGTTGCCCACAAACTATTGGTTCCCAAATATCCAGCAAGTCTTTGCATCCCCCTCTGTTTAATAATAGGGTTATCACTTGCAATTTCTTTTGCGCCTTGGCGAACAATATGTACGCTTGTTCTAACAATTTCAGCAGGAAACGAAACAAAGCTACCCACAGGCAGAAAGCGTAAAGCTTTAATCCCGTTTGGTACTTTATCGTAATTTGGAAAAGTGTCCTGTACGATTCGTGCCGCTTCTTGTTTTAGATCGTCTATAGAAGCGTCTGGGTTTGCTCGCCTTAAAAAATCAAGTTCTTTTTCAAAAGCATGAATTTTAAAAAAATCGTCAGTGGCTCTATAAGCCTCTTCAAGAGCGTTATAGGTTTTTGAAGCCGCGCCCTTTACTACTGAATCAGCGGCTCTATATGCTTGGCCTGCCGCACCGTAAGCGGAGTCTAGCTTAACATCAGGATTTCCTGCTCGCATTCTAGCGGCGTCTTCAAACAATGTTTTAAATTCATTTAAGCGAACATTTGTATTAATTACACCCAGACCTAAATATTCTTCAAAGAGACTATCTAAACCTTTGTCACCTCTTTTCAATGCCGCATTCATTAAAAGATCAAAGGCTTTAGCATCTCCAACAGGAAGGATTCCATTAGCTAGTCCAAACTGTGCGCCACCAATTACGTTTCTAACGTGCGTAGTCCAGCTTGCTACAGTTTTCATAGCCTGTGAAGTGGCCTTTGCAGAAGCAAGCGTTCTAATTATTGGATTATTTTCAAACCCTTCAAAGCGAGACTGACGCCCCGCCAAAGATGATGCAACTTCAGGTGTGGTATACTTACCATCAAGAACGGTTCCTGTCCCTTCAATTTTTGTATTATAAATTATTTGATTATTGCCTGAACCAAATACTCTTTTTTCATCAAAAATATATTTACCGCCGCCTGACTCTAAAAGCTTTTGTCCAAACTCAGCATTTTCTGCAAGCTGAGACATTTTGCTTATTGTAAGAATAATATTTTCAGTTGGATTTTGAATTTCTCCAAGCAACTGACGGATCTCTGGGGGCAGGTCTTTTCTTTGTCTTAAAATATTAGAATTAACCTGTACATTTTTTGAATAAAACTCAAAAACTTCTTCAAGGCTTCCTTGATCTAAAATTTCTTGAACTTTAATAAATGCTTGCTCGTAAGCCTTACCTTCTTCTAGTGCTTCGTCAGCGCCCATCAGTGCGGTTTGAATATATTTTGTAGCATTATGCACAATACTTTCAGAAGGTACATATCCGCTGTCTTCGTAAACGCGGTATGAACGAGTCATGTACTCACCAATATTTTGTCGAATTACTTCGCGGGCCTCGTCACTAGGTACACTAGAATTAAAAATTCTTGCAGAAAGAGTATCAATTATTTCTCTAGTACGCACAATATCTTCGGCAACGTCTATAGGAATATTAAAGTCTGCCGCAACCCACTCTACTTTAGATTCAAAAGAGGCTACTGGAGAAAATTCTAAGTCTTCTGTTAAAGCGCGAGTTAGTGTGTTTTCGTCTAGTTGATCAACAGGCAATTCATCTAACGCCTTGTTTAAACGACCAGCAATGTTTTCTGCCTCACGAACAGTTTGACGCTGTGCATATTCTTTACCGCGAAAAAGATTGTAGCCTTCTTCTGTCCAATAGCCGCGAGAAGTAAACAGTTGTTGAAAAAATCGTCTAAACCTACTACTGGCTTGTTGTTCTATTTGAGCAACGCTGTTTGGATTCGGGCTAAACTCTACATCTGCATGAACATTGGCTGGAGCAATTTGAATTTCATCGCCATTTTCGTCTATAAAAGTTAATATTTCTTCAGCTTGTTCAGATATAGACTTGTCTTTGCTAGGCATAAACTTTTTAGTAATGCCCAACATACCGCCAAGAAACTTTTCTATTCCACCACCAACAACAATACCTTCAAGACCAACTTTAAATCTTTGGGTTAATGCAGAATCTTTTTCATCAATAGATAAATACTCAATAGTATCTTTTAAAAATTGAGTTTCTATATCAACATTGTCGTTTATCATGCCAGCAATATTAGATTCGTCTTTTCTAAAAAAAAGTTCTTCTGAAATAAGACCACTAGCTAGTCCTTTTTTAAAGTTAGAAACTTTTGGAAAAGCTTGATTAAGATAGCTAAAACTTTTAACGCCAGCACCAAGTAAAGTACCTATTTCACCTACAGGGCCAGCGGCGGTTGCGTATTCTTGATAGTCTCCTTCTGGTGTAAGAACTTTTTCTTGTTCCACTCCCATAATCGAACCTAAAGCACTAAACGCAGACCTTCTTCTGTTTCGCATTAGCTCATCACTAACAACGTCAATGGCACGTTCATCTACGCCAGTGAACGCCTTTAATAAAGGATTCACAACAAAATCACTAAAGACATTCATTGGGCCTTCGCCAGCCTTAAAAAGAACTTGAGCAACATCAGAAGCAACATCGCCTTTTGGCTCTTCATATTGTTCTGGCATTTTTGATTGCTGTTGTTTTTCTTGCTGACGAGCCAAAAACAAAAGGTCTTGTTTTGAAGCGGCTGACCCATGTTCAACCATAACTGTGCCAGAAGGCGTTTGAACTTCTGTTTCAAGCCTTTCTTTTTTAGCAAGAGCAATTAACTGATCATTAGACAATGTACCGTCATGTTGAACAGTTACAACACCATAGGGGGTAGTTACATCTGTTTCAAATTTATTTGTCATTAATTAACCTGTCTTGTTGGGCCAATTTGATAGCCGCTGTTACCAAAAAAATCATCGTCTTCGTCTTCGTCGTCAGTCGGCCCATCTAAATTATCTGGCCTATCATTAACATCTAGAAGTTCAGCATTTTCTCTAAGGCGTCTTGAAACATCTGCCAAGGCCCGCATATAATCATTTTCTCCTTGTGTTGTGTCTTTACCTTCGCCTTCTAATACACTAATTTTAGCTTGTAGTCGCACACCTGATGTTTTATGCCACTCAGCTAAACCCTGTCTAAAATATTCTTCTCCAGTTGAATCTAGCTCATAATTAGAAGTGTTACTTGCTAGTTCATAAAAAGCATCAGAAAAAACTTTATATTCTTCAAAGGTATCAATTTCACCAAGGTTTCTAGCGCCCGCATCTCCAACAACTTGAAAAAATTCTCTTTTTGCATCTCTATCAAAGTTTTTATCAATAAAGCCGTGATAATCAAACATATCCATTGCGGCTCTTACGCGCTCGTCTTCGCTTCTCATATCTACAATTTCTGGCGAACCGTCTTCACCACGCACAAGTTCTTCACGAACTACTTTTGAAGAATCATCAAGCGAACCATCCTTGTTAATAACATAAGTAGTTGTAGTTTCTTTAGTAAAAAAAGTATTATCATCTGCTTTTACAAGAGTTGTACTAACAATATCTTTAGTTTCTTCTTCAGGCTTACCTAAACGAGCCATTGTATTTTTAGCGTACTCTCGTGCTTTTTGAAAGTCTCCGCTTCTTTCATATTCTTCATTTAAAGCTTGAAGCTCTCTAATAAAATAACCTCTGCTTCCTTCTTCTTGATCATTTATATAGTCTTGCATCAAAACCATTTCTCTCATATCAGCGTCTTGTCCATCTCTACCAGAAACAAAAGACGCTAATCTAGATGTAATAAAATCTTGAACTGTAGCAGGACGATTTTGTTTAGCCGTCAATAAAAGACGTTCCTCGCCGTTAGTGAGGTTATTATCTTGCCAAATTTTTTCTGCTTCTGTAAGAATTTCCCAACGGTCTTCAGCAATTTGTTTAGCACCCTCATAAATTGTTGCTTCGTAGTTTTTTGTTCCACGAGAGGAATAGGGTTCTGTCACTGACATTTCATTTTCTACAATTGGCTTGGCTTGAGCAATTAAATATTGAATGGGGTCTTGTTCAGCGGCTCTAATTTCAGCAAGCTCTTTTTGCATTCCTCCAATAACATTATCGCCTGAACGAGCAATTTGTTGTGCAGACTTAAACTCAGTCTTATTCATAAAGTCTCGAGTTTGTTGTGCTAAAAGTTCATTACCTATACTCTCAGCAAGACCAATACCAAGCTTTGCAAACTGGGTATTCCGCGCTCTACGCTCTTGACGCTTCCGCTCATCCCTATTTCTTTTTCGTTGATCAGATAGTAACGACTCTGCAAACGGAGTAATATCATTCATTTTCTACTACCTCTTCTTCCTCTTGAGGCTGTGCTAAAAGACTAGGTGCCTGCTCTTCTGCGCTTGCACTAGTCTCTTCCATCCCCATGTCTTCTGCTGTTGGCAGTTTATCCATTTTAAGTTTTTCTTCTTCTGATAAGAAGGGTACTTGAACACCAAGCTCTTTAAATTTTTTAATATTATCTAGTTTTTCTTCGTTAAGTTTGACACCATTAAAAAACTCTTCAGACGCTTCATCTTCTTCTTCGCCTCTAAAAATTACAGGATCAACGCCTGCTCTTTCAGCTAAAGCAAGAACAATATAAGCTGTAGGCTCTACCAAAAGCATCATAAGATTACCGTCCCATTTGCCTTCCATATAGCCCCTAAACAAAAGAACCTGAGTAACATCCATAACAGGCATATCTTCAAGCAAAACCTGAATCAACTGCTCATAGTTTTTTTCTTTGATAAGCTGTCCAAAGATCCACTCAGAGGCTTTGTGAAGGTTTGTATACTCTGGAGGTCTTTCGTTAGGTGCAGGATTATCTGGATCGGCGGTAAGACTAGAGCCGGGAATAGGCCGACCCTTATTCATAATCACATCATAATATTCTGGGTTCATCCGTAACCTCGTGCTTTCATTTCATTGGGATAAAGATTCATCAATTGAGCAAACGACCCATAAGGGTTTTCAGATAAGAAACTTTCATCAAAGGAGCTAAAGTATGTTTCTACATCTGGCGTTGCAAGACCGTAACCAATATCGGTTGTACTGCCCATATCAAGTGCTGGTGCAGAGATAGCATACTGATTAACCGTAGTATCTGGATTAGTGCCTAATAGTTTAGCAGTACCAGCCTGTATTGCTCGCGCAGGAATTTCTCTAATCTCTGCCGTAGCTTTTTCAAGGGCTGTCTCAGGAAGAGATACAATTTCTTCTTTAGCCCTTTCAATAAGCTCTGCTCCCCTTCCTTTTAGTTTATCATAAAAGCTTTCAGGAACATCTGGGACAGCAAGGTCTGATTTCCAGACAATATTTCCTCCAGCATCTGTGGTGGCAGAGCCTGCCTGAATGCTTTCTAAAACTGTGGGCGGTCTAGAAGTAACTGGCCCTGTAGGTGGAGCCATATCTCTAGGACTCAAAAGACTTGGCTGTTCCATTGTAGGTGCAGGAACATCAGGAGTACCCATACCACCCTCAATTTTAGTTTGAAGACCTTCTTGGACTTGAGCGGTATTTGAAGCTAAACTTGTAGCTGTAGAAGCATCAACAGTTGGTACAAAAATATTTTTACCTGCCTTTACCGCTTCAAACATCGAATCTTGGGTAGTTGTCCAAACCTTTTCCCAGCTTGCAGAACCAACATCAATGCCAACTTTACCTAGTCCTTTTCCTATAAAACTTTCGGGTGTAACACCAAGGCTTTTTGCGGCGGCTCCAACAGTTTCTCCAACAACTTTTGTAACACCATCTGTTACAGAACTAAAGAAGTTACCTACACGGCTACCAAGCTGTACGGCCTTTGTAATAAACTGACCAGCCGCATTAACAACAGTAGACCCGATGCCGCTATAACCTGCTAATGCACCACCAAGTCCTTGTAACCCTGTCCCTAGCATGGCTCCTATCCCCGGCAAAACAAGGGCAAGACCAATCTGACCAATGATACCAATCTTATCCATGAATTTACCGACAGATTTAAAGGCGCTTTTAATTCCTTTACCTATTTTTTTAAAGACCTTTTTAACGCCTTTAAAAATCTTTTTAAAAAACCCCATTATTAAATCTCCCCTAAGAAATCATCTGCAAGTCCCATGAGACTGTTTATGGTTGTAGAACCACTATTCCCCGCCGCCGCTTCATTACCCAAAGCAACAGCATAAAGTTGAGTTCTTCTTGTTTGATCATTTTCATATGCTTGTCGCAGATAGTTTGCACTATCTCTAAATTCTTGATTTGCAAAACCTCTTTCTTGCAGTGTCATATTAAATGCATTTTGAACATTTTGTCTATTAGCCGCGTTCTGTGCCGCGTTTTCAGCTATAGTCAACTGACGCTCAAAGGCCACATTAGCGGATTCAATAGCATTAGCGTTTGCGGCATTAAACTGTTCTCGCTGAAACTCTTGATTTGAATTAAACTGTTGAGCTTGTAAAGACATTTGAGAATTAGCGATTGTTTGTGCGCTGTTTGCACTAATTTTTGCAGATTGAATCTGGGCGCTTGCACCAATAGACGCCGCCTGCACTTGTGCCGAAGCCGATATTTGAGTTGTTTTAATTCTAGTCTCATTATTTTTATCAGTAACAGTCATTGTGTTTTTTGAATTTGCATTAAACTGGCTCATAGCATTTAATTGTGAAGAATTAAATTGAGAAATTTGAGCCGCAAGACTAGAATTAAATTGATCTACCTGCATTTGACTTTGAGCATTAAACTGCCTTGCGGCATTCTGCATAGACTGATCAGACAACAAAGCTTGTTGTTGCATCTGAGCATTTAAGATAGCTGATTGTTGCTCATTGGTTAAGTTTGCTACATCCATTTGAAAAAACGCTTGGGCATTTTGAGCCGCAATGCGAGTACGAGTATCAAGATTTGCAAGATCTAAAGATGCAAGAGCAGAGGCATTTTGCATAGCGGCCTGTTGCTTTGCATTAAAGTCTGACAAAGTCATTGTTTGCATAAACTTACTATTAGCTATAGAAGTTTGTTGTTCAGCATTAAACTGAGACAGATCCATATTTGCAACCATTGATGCATTCTGAACTGCTCGTTGTTGATCAGCATTAAGCTGTGCTACATTCATATTAGCCGCGATCTCGGCCTGAAGCATATTAGTCTTCATACGGCTTTCAAGGTTTGCAAGCTCTGTTTGTTGTGTAGCAGATAGATTTTCTGAAGACGCCTGATTTAAAGCTGTGAGATTTGCAAGACGCATTTGCTGATCATTGCTTAAGTTTGCAACCTCCATTTGTTGTTTAAATCCAGCATTACGAGCCATAAAGTCAGCCGCAGTTTGCATTTCCAACATACGTCTTTGATTTTCAGCAGACACATTTGTTGCATCACTTTGAAACTCTAATTGAAGATTAGCCATTTCAATTTGTTGTTCGTTACCAAGATTAGCAAGATTAGCCTGTTGTTCTTGTGACGATTTTTGTGATGCCGCCTGTTGACGATTCTGCAAGTTTTGCATTTCCGTCTGTTGCCGTAGCTGTGCAGAAGCCATCATTGTATCTTGAGAAAACTGACTTTGCATTGCAGACATTTGCTGTGCCATTTGAGCCGTTTGAGAGGCGGCTGTTTGACGATTAGCAGTATTCTGTAACCTGCGCTGTGCATCTAGGTTAGCTGTCTGCACACGAGCCTGTTGCTCATTTGAAAGATTCTGTGCAGATCTTTGTTGCAGTGCCTGTGCATTGGACTGCGCCATTGGAAGAGCAGTTTGAATAATTGAATTAAACAAAGAATCTCTAGCAACTGTAGAAACAGACATTCCTTTTTGAGCCATTTGTAAATTAACTGCGTCTACTGCTGGCCTAGCCCAAAGAGGAATATTTCCATCTTCAAGTCCTGCAAGAAGTGTCTCCATCTGTGAAGATACTAAAGATTCGGTTGGTAGAGCCGCAACAGCCGCTTGAATTTCAATAGGCTGATCATCTATTTGCGCTTCTACGGTTTGAGGATCTTCAACAATAGTTGCTGTTAGTTCTTCAGGAAGCTGTCCAACTTCAGCGACCATAGTAGCCGCCGCGCCTCTAGCGGCCTCACCCTTAAAGGTACGCATTTGTGCGGCTTCATAGCCAACAGTACCAATAATCTGAGCGGCCTCGCCGTCAGTAGCAGAAACGCCCGTAATAGCTTCTCGCTGTTCAGCTTCTGCCTCAGCAGTCTCTGCAACTTGTGCAGTTTCACCAGTTACAGGATCTACAAAAGCCTCAGCAGAAAGACTATATTCAGCGGCAGTTCCTAAAGAGGCTTGTTCTGCTTCTGTATCTCTTTCAATTGCTACAGCCTTTTCACTAAGCTCTGCTTCCTCAACTTCAGCAATAGCCTCTTCACTTAATGCACCTTGTTGTGCTTCAGCTAGAGTTACATCATCACTAATAGTTTCTGCTTCGTAGGTTTGAGCTTCCACAGCTTCAGGTTCTTCAGCAGTTACAGCACTTGCTAGTGCTACATCTCCAGCCATTGTAAGATCAGCAGGTTTAGTTGAACGTCTGACCTCTTCTCGCGCTTGTTTTTTATCAACATCGTCTTTTAAAGCTGGTCGCTCACTAATAGCTTTTTTTGCGGCTTCCCGAACTTCTGGTTTAGGAGTAGGTCTAGAATCTGTTGATTGCGGTTTGGGTCTTTTTGAAGATTTTTGAACGCTACTTCTTACGGCTGAAGTATCTTGTTTTTCTACTGTTACATTAGGTCTAAAACCTGTTGTTGTCGATTTTTTTTCTTTTTTAGATTCTGGTTTAACTTTTTTACCTGCTTCTGGCCCAAACTCTTCGTGTACAACAGGAGTTGTTTCTTTCATTTCAATAGCTTTTTGAACCGGAAGTGTGTCACGATCAATTTTGGCTACTTCTACTTGTGGAAGATCTTCAGCCTTAAGTGCCTCTGGTCTTACAAGATCAGCCGCTGGGTCTTTTTTGGAGGTAGGCGCAGTTGTAGCACCAGCACCACCAGCACCCCCGCGACCATTACCACGATTTGTTATAGTAAGACTATTTGTCCAATCTTCAAAAGTGCCTTCAAATCCCCGTGCTACAGCCGCCCTGTATGCCGCCCTAGCTGGATCGCCGCCAAGAACTGCCTGTACACGTTGAGGCTTACGAATGCCTCCAGCACTATAATTTTTCCTACGATTCTTTTTCTTTGTCCGTGCCATTTATAGTTTCCTCAGTACGACCAGATAGCGGGAGAAGGATATTCATCTTCTGCCATATCTAAATGTATAAAACGTCCTTTACCTTTTTGATTTACACCT
>Ga0098038_1001116_pt1 | contig 11690 bp, 9 predicted proteins | sample 5B_taG_FD_75051 | JGI IMG/M metagenome (GOLD analysis project Ga0098038, IMG submission 75051) | Marine viral communities from the Subarctic Pacific Ocean - 5B_ETSP_OMZ_AT15132_CsCl metaG | ecosystem: Environmental > Aquatic > Marine > Oceanic | place: Pacific Ocean | collected 2015-01-08 | reverse complement strand
TAAAGTAGATACACGTGCAAGAGCAAGAGCCATGTCTTTGAAAATAGCTAATACAGCTGTTAATCAAAGTTGGAAACTTGGCACGTTTAGATTAGATACACAACCGGATGGTAGAAGATAATGATAGATAAAGGTTTATATAAAGACAAACAAAAAAAAGTTAAATATTATGTGCAAGGTGGTGTTAGAAACTATCTTGGTAAACAAAAAACAGTAAGTGATATTCCTATTAAATGGAAATCTGGACCTAGTCATCCAGAAACAGAATTAGCATATATTACAAAAGCAGAAAAAAAATTATTAATTAAAAAAGATTTACACAAATCATTAAAAGATGGACCGAACAAAGGCCCTGGAGGTATTATGTCTTTAAACTCACAAGGAGATATGGGAGGATCTGAAGATAAAGGTACGAATGCTGATGGTAGTAATAATCCTGGTTATGACGCTCAAGCTGATTTAACAGACTATGCAACTAACGTTGGTAAAACAGCTAAAAGCAAGGGTGGATTTAAAGGAGGTTTTGGTGATGCAGTTTCAAAAACTTTAGGTTTTGCAAAAAATGTTTTTGATAAAACTTTAGTTGGAAGAGCTATTAATACTTTAGGAAAACTTGGCCCCCCTAAATCAAAAGATACAGTTGAAATGTATGGACCTGAAGGTAAACGATCTGGACCAATGGCTCCAGGAAGAGATATTACACCAAGCAATAATAGAGATAGGGATGGTGATGATGGCGCAAAAAATAATTTAGGTATAATGGCAGTAAAAGAAGTAGTTCCTATTGCAGAAGATGAAGATGAAAAAAATAATCAAATTGCAAAAAACTATGATTTTAATTATGGCACTGCAAGCAACCCGGTTTTATATAGTGATTTAATATAATGGCAAAGATAACCGTAGTATTTACCAGACCTAATAAAGAATACAGACAACAAGATGCTGATTCTTTGGTAAGAGATTTAGACGGATTAATTGAAAAATTAAATTCTACATTTCAACAAGATTTAAGAGATGAACAACAAAGATTTACTTGGTTTATGAGTAGTGGAAATACAGCATAATGGCAAATAGATACCAAAACGCAAACTTTGATTTAACTGCAACAACTGTCACAGATATTTATACTGTGCCATCTGAGTCTAGAGCCATCATACAAAATATACATGTAGCGAATGTTGGAGCAGGGAACACGGAAATAAAAGCTTTTATATATGATACCTCTGCAGGTAGAGCTTATCAATTTGCAGAGCATACTGTTAATGCAGGTAACTCCAAATCTATATCTGATGGTACGATCATATTAGAAGAAAGTGACAAATTACAGTTACAAGCAGCTTCTGCTGATATATTTGAAGGCACTGTATCAATACTAGAATTTGACAGAACATAGGAGGAAAAATGCAAGTGTTAAAACCAGAAAAAATAATAGAAAAAATAACTAACCTTAAGACAGGTGAGGAATATAAGGATGACAATGAATGGAAATCTAAAGGAGTACCTGAAGAAGACATTCGAAGAGATATAAAAGTCCTAATGCCAAGCCTTGATATTTTTGGAAAAACCAAATAGAATAGATAAACTATGCCAATAACTAGATCACAAATCAGAAGACAATTAAGGAGACAAGGTGGGATTATGGATGTCACTCCAGGCACTATTGGTGGTGGTAATTATACTGGTATACCTATGGGTAGCAGAACAGGTTTTGGACTTTTAAAAAAAATTGGAAGAAGAGTTAGAAAAATTATACCTAATGAAGTAGCAGATATTGCAGTCAAAGCAGCACCGTTCGTTGCACCTTTTAACCCTGCAGCGGCAGCGGCTATGGCAGGTATCGGCAGTTTTGATCAGACAGGTAGCATTGGTGATTCATTAAAAAGTGCAGCACTAACTTACGGTGGTGGACAACTTTCAAGATATGTAGGTGGTGCAGGATTTCAAGGTAATCCATTTGAAGCAGGTGGAGCATTTAGAGGTGGACTTGAAGGGTTTAAAGGAGGATTTAGTTCTCCTGTAGGAACAAAAACTGGTTTAGGTAAAATGTTTGGTGGTTCTGGAAAAAATGTAGAGAGTGTTAAAGGTGTAGATGATATGTCAAAATATAATGAATTAGGTTTAGGTGGTTCAGGTGGAGCCTCCAATATTCAAGGTGGAATTCCAACTGCAATAGAAGGAAGTGAAGTAGCTTATACAGGTAACGTTTTTGAACCTAGTAAGTTTACAAACATGGTAGAAAATCAAGCATTAGAAAAAGTTAATATTATAAACCCAAAAGAAATTATTAAAAGTGATCCAAATATTTTTGATTTAGTCAAACAAGGGGACTATGGTGAAGCTTTAGTAGAAGGTGCTAAAAAATTTGGTAAAGCAGTATTTACAAATAAAGATGGTTCATTAGATAAAACAGCACTTCTTGCTGCAGGATCTTTTGGTCTAACTTATCTTGATGCTAAAAGATTAGCAAACGAAGCTGGTGAAGATATTACTATAGACGAATATGACGAAGCTTTAAAAGCAGAGAAAAAAGAAGAATACGATGGTTATTTACAAAACTTCTTTGGTGGTAAAGCCCAAGGCGGAAGAATAGGATTTGACGAAGGAACCAATACAAAATTTACTATGATAAAAGATATGTTAACTAGAGGAGTAGATGAAGAAACTATTATGACCATTGCAAATGCAACACAGGAAGATATTGACTCTGTTAAAAATGAAGGAGTTGGAAAAGCCCAAGGCGGAAGAATAGGTTTTGCTGATGGTACAGATAAAGGCATATTAGAAAAAATAGCCGGTGTTTTTTTCGATGAAGAGGGTAATGCTAGATCAGCATTACAGAGAGCTAAATTTGAATTAAGTGAATTTATAGCAGGTAAAGGAACTGATTTAAGAACTGGAGCAGAGTGGTATAATAAATTAAATCCAGAAGAACAAAAAGAAATTATTATGGAAAAAATTAAATATAGAGATAGAGGAGAGTTAGGAGGAGTGCCTTTATATGATGAAAAGTTTGCCGGTAAATTTGGAATAGGTGGAAATTATGCTCAAGGCGGAAGAATAGGTTTTAAATTTGGAGATAAAGCTGAGGACAGCGAAGGTATTATGTCTATGCCAGAAGATAAAGAAGATGAAAATATGAAGATGGCAGGCATTACATTTAGCAAAGCAGAAAGAGCTTATTTATTTAAAAAACTTGGTAGCAGTGGCACATCGGGTAAAAGTAAATCAATGCCTAATTTATATTACATTTTAAATGATCCTGGATCTTATCCTGCTGATGCCAAAGTGTTAAAAGAAATTGCTATTATGGGTATGGGTAAAAAAGAAGGTGGCCGTATTGGTTTTGAAAATGGTGCTAATAAAGAAATAGCTATTAAAAATGCTATGGCAGAATTAAAAACAAAATTTCCAGAATTAAGTGATGAGAATTTATTTAACTTAGTTATGAATGGTTTTGGTGGTATGAGTAAAGAAAAAGAATTACCTACACCAAATATAACATTAGAAGAAGCTGAAAAAAGAAATCCAGCAATGTTTGTAGATACAACAACATCAAACCCCATACCAGAAAACGCACCTAATATGGCTGCAGCTGAAATAGCTAAAGTTATTGTAGGTACTTCAGGAGATGATAAAGACATGACTTCTAGAAAATTTATCTTTGAAGAATATGTTATGCCGAAAAGACAAGATTTAATGGAGAACTTTGGCTTAGATTTAAAAGAAGCTGATGATCTTATAAGAGATGAAATGAATAAATACAGAAAACCTAAGATGGCTATGGGTGGAGAAATACCTGTTAGAAAAAATCAAGGTGGTGTAATGGAGCTAGATTACAGAGAAAATGGTGGTTTTGTACCAGTAGGTATTAAAGAAAAAGCTGACGATGTGTCTGCAATGTTATCTAAAAATGAGTTCGTATTAACAGCTGATGCTGTTAGAGGTGTAGGCAACGGAAGTGTTGATAAAGGCGCAGAAAAGCTATATAACTTTATGAAACAAGCAGAAAAAGTAGGACAAGCATAATGGCCGTTCAAGATTACACAACAACCACTAGACGAGCACCCTTTTTAGAAGCGGCTCAAGAATCATATATAGATCTACTTACAAAAGGTGTTGGTAGAGCACCAGGCTCAACCGGTGTACCAACGCTCGCGGAACTTGGACCTCAAATTGCAGGAGTTGATCCCTTAACACAAGCAGCTCAACAACAAGCAGCCACACAAGCAGGATTAGGTCAATTAACATTTGATCAAACAACTGGTGCTGTAACCGGTGTGGGCACAGGAACAGGTGTTGCAGGTTTTCAACCTTTCTTTGATCAAGCATCACAATACTCAGGACCAAGCGCATATCAAAGTTTTATGTCACCTTATCAACAACAAGTAATTGATACAACTTTAGATGAATTCGATAGACAAGCTCAACAAGGTATGACTGGCATAGCAACTCAAGCTATTCAAGCAGGAGCATTTGGTGGTGGTAGAGAAGGTGTACAAAGAGCCGAGTACCAAGCAGCTTCAGACAGAAACAGAGCTGCACTACAGGCAGGATTATTACAACAAGGATTTGGTCAAGCACAGACCGCAGCACAACAAGCCTTTGACCAACAAAGAGGTCTTGCATCATTACAGCCATCATTGGCAGCAACTTCAACTCAACAATTAGGTTCAGCAGGTACAGGAGCTCTTGCATATTCTCAAGCATTAAAAGACGCAACCCAACAACAAGCACAACTTGCTTATCAAGAACCATACACTAGATTAGGAATATTAGGATCTGGTATTGCATCACAAGCAGGCGGTGTTCCAACTACAACTCAAACACAAACACCGGCACCTGCATCAGCAAGTCCTTTATCACAAGCTTTACAAGTTGGTTTAACAGCATATGGTTTAGGTAGCATCTTTGGAGGTAATTAATGTTTTATAAAAGACCTTCGTTAAGACGTGGTGGTATGCCAACTGGAATTGAACAACTTACACCTAGAACACAAGTTAGAGGCGGTGGAAATATTGGTGGTGGTTTGTTTACGGGTTCTAACTTAGGAACTAGAACAGGTTTTAATCAAATACTTGGAATAAGTGAAGCTATGGCTGAAGAACTTCAAAGAGGAAAACCTAACTATAGTATGAAAGCACCTACAAGTAGACTAGGGCGTTTGTTACTTACAAATCCAAAAACTGTCTATGGAACAGGGATTGGTGCAGGGGTTGCTGTAGGAACAGGTATAGGTTTATTAGCGGACGCTTATCAAAGATCAACTAAGACTCCGTTAGCTTACAAAAAATTAAAAGAAGTAAGTTCAAGACCTTTTTATTTTGATGAAACTAATTTAGATTTTGAAGAAGGTTTAAAAGAAATAGATGACGCTAATAAAATTGGTGAAGCTCCAGGATTCTTCCCAAGAGGAGGTAAAAAGAAATTATTTAAAGATAAAGGTTTAGATGAAGACGGGTTATCTACTGTAGATATTGATAAGAGAGGAGATCCTGCACAATTTTCAGGTGAGGATGAATTAACAGATTTTGATGCAATTGCTAAAAAAATGATTGCTAATAAAAATGAAATTAAATCAAAAGACACACAAGTAGGCGGTGATGTAGTAGAAGATTCATTTGACTCTGAATATGATAAACAAATGAAAAGGTTAGAGAAATATTTAGGAACAAGTAATAGAGAAACAAAAGGTAGATTAGCTTTAGCATTATCTGATGCTGTTGGCACAGAAGGAACTATTGCAGACAAAGCAGCTGCTCTTAATAAATCATTATTAGGTATTATGGGTCAGAAAAGAAAAGACAAAAAAGATATGGCTAAAATAGCTTTTGCTGCAACAACTGAATTAGAAAAAGCAAGAATAGCTGCAGGTAAAAAAGGATTTCAAGAAAGAAACTTTAATGAATATGCTAGTCTTGCTACAAAAACAAATAGAACCCCATCAGAAGAAAAAAGATTTCAAATATTAAAAGATGGTTTAGGTATAAAAACAGGTTTAACTGGATCAAGTGCTACTACAGCAGGTAAAATAGCTAACGAAGTTAATAAAAATATTACATCTTTACAAGATGCTGCTGAAAATGAAAAATCAATAATTCAATCAGAAATTATAGCAGGAATTAATCAACTTCTTTTAATACAAGGGGTTACCACAGATAATGTTAGTGGAATAGTTGGATATGATGTATCTCCTTATTTAGGACTTAAAAAAGCAAAAGGCGGTAGAATTGAAATGGCTGTAGGAGGACCTCCAGAAACACCTACAGAACCAGTTGCAACTAATTTAACTTTTGAACAATTAAGAACAAGACTACCAAAAGAAATTACAGATGATATTGTTAAACTTGTAGCAACAAGTGAAGAAGCTCTACAAGACTTTGCGTATATTAGAACACAAGGTGATGTAGAAAAATTTAATGTAAAATATGGTGTAAATTTAATATTACCACAAAACACAGCGTAGGAGGACTATGGCTGAACCCTTCTTTAAATCTCTTTTAGAAACACCACCAGAAAAAATAGATCCACAAGAAAAACCTGGTTTCTTAGATTATGTTACAGATGTTCCTGTTGGAATAGCAAAAGGGGCTAGTCAAGCTGTTCAAGGATTATTAACTCTTGGTGCAATGCCGATTGATTATCTTGCTGATACTAATTTAATTTCTACAATAGATAATATTTTTGAAAAAATAACACCTGAAACAGAAACAGCGTTAGGGGATATTACATCTGTTCTTACACAATTTGGTGTGCCTGCAGCTGGTGCAGTAAAAATAGCACAAGGTATAAAAGTTTTAAAAGGTGCAAGTAAAATAACTAAGTTATCTAGTTTACCTACTATAGGTAGTAAGACAGCAGAATTAGCTAAAAGAGCAGGATTTTATGGTTCAATTGGTGGTGTTACTGATTTTGTAGTTTCTGACCCAGAAGAAAATAGAACGGTAGCTCAAACTTTAGGATATGCAGAAGCTTATAAAGGTGGTGAATTAAAAGGATCTGAAAAAGCAGCAGAGGCATTTAAACAAAAAATAAAATTTGGTGCAGAAGGTGCTTTACTAGGAGGTGGTATTACTGCAGCTTTACCGGTTGCAGGTACATTAGGGTTTAGATATGGAATAAAACCTGCAGGTCAAGCAATTGGTTTTGTTGGTGGTAACACTTTAAGAGGATTAAATTATGTTGTTATAAATCCAATGACTAAAATAATAGGCACAGAAACTTTAGGTAAAGGAGTTAAACTTGCAGGAGTTGGTTATGATAAAGCTATTGATAAGGCGATGAGATCTTTAAATATACCTAAAGCAGATTCATGGAAATTTTTATCTTCTTCACCTAATGCTCCTTTAAAAGAAAGACTAGCTAAAAAATTAGATAATATAAAGAATGTATTTAAATCTACAGGACCACTTGATGTAGAATCAAGAAGATTGTTAGAGGAATCTGGTAATTTAGTTAATGCCAATGAAAAATCATTAATAAAATTAATGGATGATATAGATAAAAATTTTAAAGATATTGCAAATAATTATTCAGTTAGATTTAAAGAAGGATTTAAAAGCACTCCTATTGCTCAAGCAGAAAATGATTTAATATTTAATTTTTTAAGAACTTCTGGAAAAGAAGCAGATGATATATTTAATCAATTACCTAATAAAGCAATAAAAGATTCTGCAAAAAGTTTAAAAGAATTAATGACTAAACTAGGTAAAGATTATGGTAGACTACTAACAGAATCTACAGATGAAGCCACTAGAGATTTAGGTTCTCAAATAATAGCTAATGGCGGTGCATATTTAAAACAAGTATTTTCTGCATTTAAAAATGAATCTTACAAATTTAATCCTGAAAAAATAAAAGGTGCAAAAGAGTTTTTTAAAAATCTAACAAAAACAAATGATGATATTGCAAAAGAAGTTGATACCTTGGCTAAAACTACCGATAGAACAAGTGAAACTTGGAATAAATCTTTAGATGAGTTTGCTACTAATAGAATGGAGTATTTAAAAAGACAAATTATTGAAAGCAATAGATCTCCAGACACTATTTTTAATGCAGTTGCTAAAACATTTAGAATACCAACAAAAGAATTAAAAAAAGATACTTTTGTTAAAGCAGACTCATTATTAAAAAAAGATAAAATTGTAGAAAAAATTACTAGTGTTGAAGGAGAACTTTTAAAAAAAGGACAAACAATTCAAGATATTGTAGATGTTAGAAAATACAAATCTATTACAGATGCTTTTCTTGAAACGTCTACAGATTACAGAGCTGCTGTTACAGATACTTTTATGCAGACAGCAAAACAGGTTTATCAAAAAGATTTTTTTGATCGAATAGCGGACACAGGATTAGAGTCTGGTTTATTTTTTAGATCTGCAAATGAAGCTACAGCAAAAGGAATTAATCCAAATAACCTACAACAAGTAGTTCCTTTAATAAAATATGGCGAAGAGTTTCAAAGTAAAATGTTTTACAATGGTATAGCAGCAGATGGTAAAATGTCTGGTTTGTATACAACACCAGAAATTGCAAATGCTATTAGGGGTGTAGACGAAACATTTGGAAGATTATATGACATACCTTTATATAAAGCTTTGATGTCAGTCAAAGCCACAGGTCAAATTGGTAAAACAGTTTTTTCACCTATGACACAAATAAGAAATGTTTCAACTGCATCTTTCTTTGCATTAGCTAGTGGGCTAGTGGGTGGTCGAACAAGTTTAGGTGATTCTTTTAAATTATTAGCAGATGATTTATTTCCAGGTAAATCAGTTTCAGCATCTAAAATGGCAGATATATTATCTGAAAGAGTTCAAAGAGGTATTATAGATAGTAATATAGAGGTAAATGAAATTAAAACTATTTTACAACAAGCAAAAGACGGTAAATTTAGTTTATCAGCTTTAATGAATAACCCAACTGTTAAAAAAGCTTTTGATTTATATCAAGGTGGAGATAACGTTTGGAAACTATATGCAGATGATTTTTATCAAGATGCATTAGATACTGCATTTAAATACAATGGAAAAAATGTTGCAGCAGATCAAGCTTATAGAGAAAATATTATTGATTGGTATAAAACAGTTGGAAGAGAAGGTAGGAAATCAGATGAGTTGGCTGCTATAAATCAAAAAATTTTAAACACTACAGATATAAGCCAAAAAGAAAGTTTAGTAAAACAGTTTGATAATATTGGAAATGGAAAAGATATATCTGCTTACTTGGTTACAAACACAATACCTACCTATAGTAAAGTACCAGAAATAATTAAAGCAATTAGAAAACTACCTATTGGTAACTTTATAGCTTTTCCTGCAGAAATATTAAGGACAAGTGCACATCTAGTTAATATTGGTGCAAGAGAATTAACTAGTTCAAATCCATTTATTAGACAAATGGGTGCAAGAAGATTAATGGGTACTTCTGCTGTGTTTGGTGGTATTGGATCTACAATTGCATATACTGCAGAAAAAATAACAGGTGTTAGTGATGAAAAAGTAAAAGCTTTTCAAAGATCTTCAGCTCCAGACTATCAAAAAAATGCTACACTAATTCCATTAACCGAATCTGATTCAAATGGAAACTTTAAATATTTTAATTTTTCTTACACAAATCCATATGATTCAATGATTAGACCAGTTAATGCTGTGTTTAATGCATATTCAAATGGTACATTAAATGATAAAACTGCAGATCAAATAGTGTTTGATGCTTTATTTTATGATAGATTAACAGATACCCCTGGTGCTTTAACCGAATTTATTACTCCTTTTGTTTCAGAATCTATTGGATCTGAAGCTGTGTTTGACATTGCATTTAGAAATGGTGAAACTAGAGATGGTAAACAAATATATTTTGATCAAGATTCTGCATTAGAGAAAATAGATAAGTCTTTAGGACATTTATTTACACAACTAGAACCTGGTGCAAACAGAAGTATTAGAAGAGTGTATAAAGGAATTACAGGAACCTTTACACAATTTGGTGCTCAACTAGATGCTAAAACTGAATTAGGTGCTTTGTTAGCTGGAGTTCGTGTTGAAGAAGCTAAACCATTAAATAGTATGCCTTTCTTAATTACATCTTATGGTAAAGATAAACAAAACATAAGAAGAGAATTTGGTAGAAATGTATTTAGAGTTGATGCTACACCAGAACAAAGATTAGCTGGTTTTAAAGAATATATTTTAGATTCTTTTGATGCACAAAAAGTATTTTATCAAGTGTTAAAAGACATGAAAACAATGGGTGTTTCTTCAAGAAAAGTAGAAGACATTTTAGAAAAACGTTTAAGAAATAAATCAGAAGTAGCACAACTTATTGATGGAGATTTTAAAGTACCTGGATTTAGTGAAGAAACATTTGATGATCTAGTAAATAGATTAAGAATAGAAGACCCTATTCAAGCAGCTAAAGTAGCATCAGAAATAAGACAAAGTGTGAGAGCAATGGAGAGATTAAGAACAAGACTAAGAAGAATAGATCTTGATGACAGTAGAGAAGAAATAGATCAGAAAATAAACTCAATATTATTCCCAACAATATCTAGATTTAGAGGTGAAGAACCGTTAATAAATACTCAAACTACACAGACAGTTGAGCTTCCTGTGCCACAAGGACTTGATACACCTGTAAATACTGGTATAGTTAATCAAAGTATAGGAAATGTACAAAATGATTTATTAAGACAAATTGAACTACAAAAATTAATATAATGGCTAAAAAATCTGCATTAGAAAAAATAGAATCTCACGAAAAGCTTTGTAGAATAATGCAAAAGCAAACGTTCGAACAAATCAAAGAGATGCAAGAACGAATAAAAAGATTAGAGTATTGGATAGTTGGAGGTATGGGAGCCGTGCTTTTAACTTTACTTATGGATATGGTTAATTAACTACACATACATCCAATAAAATTTCCACTACCATCATTCATTACATGAAGATTTAAACTATCTACATACCCAGATAATTTAAGTCTTAGAATATCACACAAAGCAAAACAATCTATTTCAGAAGTTACAACTATACCCTCCATAATTTCTTTTGTTATAGGTATCAACTGATACAGTCCGTCGTTTAATATTATTAGATCCATGCTTTTAATTCTTCACCCATAATTTCACTAGCAATGTTTTGTTTTTTATTCAAAGCTTTTACAATTTTTTCATCGACAGTATCTTCTGCAATTATATCTATATAAGTCATTTTTCTTTTTTGACCAATACGATTAATACGAGCTTCGGACTGTGTTCTTTTCTCAAGATCATATCCATTTGAAAAATAAATCATTGTATTTGCTTCTGTAAGTGTGATACCATACCCGCCCGTTTGTGGTGTACCTACTAAGAATCTTACTTCACTATCTGGATTTTGTATTTCTTTAATAGCCTTTTGTCTATCTTCAGTGCTAGTGTCACCATAATAAGTAACCACGGATCTTGGACCATACTCTTTTGTAATTGCTTTAATTACATTTTCAATATCATATCTCCAATGGCACCAGATAATTGATTTACCTTCTACCTCACTTAATACATTCATCAATTCAGTGATACGAGTATTTTTTATTTGTTGAATTTTTCCGCTATCGTCTTTGAAATGACCACAAGTAATTTGTTGTAGTCTCATTAGCTGCACTAATGCTGTAGCTGTAGTCATACTTTTACCATTTAAAAATGCAACAGCTTC
>Ga0098038_1001115_pt1 | contig 11693 bp, 18 predicted proteins | sample 5B_taG_FD_75051 | JGI IMG/M metagenome (GOLD analysis project Ga0098038, IMG submission 75051) | Marine viral communities from the Subarctic Pacific Ocean - 5B_ETSP_OMZ_AT15132_CsCl metaG | ecosystem: Environmental > Aquatic > Marine > Oceanic | place: Pacific Ocean | collected 2015-01-08 | reverse complement strand
CATGAAGACTGGTCTTCTGGAGTATACAAGGATAAAGTTTGGGGTTTGTGCATTACTGGGAAACTAACCGGATTTCAAAAACAAATCCGTAAGAGATACAACGAAGAAAAAAGAGTTTATTCACAATTTTATATGCCTTTGTATGGCATTGGCAGATTTCGAGACAACCCAACAAATTTGATGGAGCCTCAATGCTTTAGTTATATTTTGCAATCTCAGTATAGAAGATGCTTAAAACAAATTTCTATTGTTCTCAGTATGCCAAAAGAGCAATGGGACAAATACGAAATTCGAAGAATAGTCTTTTGTTTGGAAGTTGCGGAATGTCCTTGTACTGATAATTCTGATCCTGAGAAAAGATATCCAAGACAAGTAAGTGAACGAAATGAAAACCGTGATTCATGTAAATCAACATAAGATCAAATCAAATCGAAAGCACGACAAGAACGAACCAGTCCTGACAATCAAAACTTACAAGTCAAATGATTATGCTCATCAAGCAATCATTCGAGACGACAACGGAGAAGAGATTGTTCGTGTTATCTACTCACCAGATAAACCGCTTTCATGTGGAGCGGAAGTTTGGATTCAAACGGAATTGAAAGTTGAGGTTGTCACCGATGCCTAAAGGATCACAATTCGAACGTGACTTCTGCAAAGAATTATCTTTGTGGTGGACTGCTCAAGAAACGGATGAAATGTTTTGGAGATCGTCAAACTCTGGTGGTCGTGCAACCGTGAGAGCCAGAGCGGGAAAGACGACATCCGGACAACATGGAGACATTGCCGCCATTCATCCGGAAGGAATGAAACTGATTGACATCATCACCTTTGAATTGAAAAGAGGATATTCCAAAGACACGATTCACAATGTCTTTGATGCTCCTGAATCATCAGCGGTTCAGGTTTGGGAATCATGGTATCAGCAAGCCACCGAATCAGCACACAACGCAAACTCCGAAACTTGGATGATAGTTCACAAACGAGATAGGCGAGATGTGATGATCTACTTCCCGCAAAGATTCTATGATCTTCTAAAACGGAACACATGCTTTCAGAATGCCGATCCATATCATGGAAAGTATCTTCCGTTTGTACGCTTTCAAACTTCCATTCGAATGAAGAACCAAACTTCTCTGGTTGATAATATTGTGATGATGCGTTGGAGCGATTTCAAAGTTGCAGTTTCTCCAAATGTGCTTCGAAAACTTTTTTGAAAAAATGCAGATTGACCTATTGCAAATACTTTTATCTGTCGATTATAATTCTAGTATAAGAATTAAACATTCAAACACTTCAAACACGAAAGCAAATCAAATGAACTTCAAAACTTACCTCACAACGCTGATCGAAGAAAAAGGCCAAGCCACTCACAACGAAATCAATCTAGAAGGTCATATCGGCCTGACATGGGGAATGTTGATTGACTTTGTATCTGCTCCCGAAATGAAAGATTATCAATCAGACATCAAAACAACTCTTGTGAAAATTGATTTTCGTAATGGAGACATCTTTGACTATCTTCATCACTTAGCCAAAGGAATGGTTGCCGCTTTAGGGTATTAAGTCATTCCCAAACCTGAGCAAGTTTTGAAACTGCTCTTTTTCAAACACTCAAACACGAAAGCAAAATCAAATGAAATTCAAATCAATTTACGAAGCCGTCGAACACGTAATCAAAACAACACCATCTATCACTAGAAAAGAAGGTGACATGAATTACATCAATTATCAAGAAGCCATTAAAATCGCACGACAGATCATGAAGAAATCTTGAAGCGGAATCTAGAAACTGGGATGCCATCCGTCTTCACCTAAACCTCGATGGGGTGATAGTCTTTGGGGAGATGAAAAGACGGATGGCATTTTTCAAATCAATCTCAACTCGATAATAATATATCATGGACAAATTACAATCAATCATCTTCGATCTAAGTTTAGTTGTTGCAGACTGCAAACAACCGGAACAACTCACCAAACAAGATTTCCAAGAAATCAGTGAAGCAGTTCAACAAACTATCGACTACCTTAAAAATCAAAAATGAATCGAATCATTTTCATTTTGTTTCTCTTTGCATCATCCGCTTTTGCTGGTGAGGTTGAAGAGACTCGAAGACTTGCTGAGAAATACAAAGCCAAAGCGGAAGTTGTCTTGTGGGATTCGACTCGTGTTGATCTTCTCAATGATGAGTACGCCATTGAGGTTGAGTGGCCTAGAAAATGGGCTGAAGCTGTTGGTCAATCTTTGTATTATGCTGAAGTAACAAAACGCAAACCAGCAATCATTTTATTGGTGAAGGACAAACGATCCGAATCCAAATACATCTACCGATTGCAAACCGTGACAGCCAAACACGGAATCAAACTTTATCTGGAAGAGATAGATGACGATTAAAAAAATCAGGATTCGAAACTTTCAGAAACACAAAAATCTTGATCTGGAATTTTCTGAACGAATCACCTGCATCGTTGGCAAGTCTGACTCTGGAAAATCTGCAATCATTCGAGCTTTAAGATTGGCTTGTTTGAATAAGCCAAACGGAAACTCTTTCATCACTCATGGAGAGAAAGAAACCAAAGTTGGAATTCAGTTCGATGATTCCAAATTGATTCGAACAAAAGGAAAAGTCAATTCGTACAAACTCAACAACGAAGAGTTTCATTCTTTCGGTTCATCTGTTCCGGATGAAATAACATCCAAACTCAAACTGGATGAAATCAATTTTCAATCTCAGCATGATTCGCCATTCTGGTTTTCAGAATCAGCCGGACAAGTCTCAAAGAATCTAAATGAAATTGTTGATCTTTCGATAATAGATACAACGCTTTCAAATTCTGCTTCAACAGTTCGAAGAACCAAATCAGATTTGGAATCTGTTCAACGATTACTTCAAGCAAACAAAGAAGAGTTGAACAAACTCGAATGGGTTGAAGCCGCTGTTGTAGAATTCAATAACATCGTGGAACTATCTGAAGCAATCGAAGAAAACGAAATGAGAATCAGCCAAATCAAAACCGCTTGTGAGAGTTACAAGAGAGCAAACAAAATTGCCAGTGATAAAAAGAGATTTGAAAGAGATCACAAAAGGCTTTCTAATCTGATCGATAAAATCGAGAATCCACAAATCAAAGAACTCGAAGATTTAATTTCTGACTTTGAAAGAGCAGAAGACGAAATCTCAAATCGTTCAATCGATCTTGCTGAACTAAAATCCGAACTTGATAAAATTGAAGTTTGTCCGACATGTCAAAAACCGCTTTAGCAATTCTTGTTTCTGATATCCATCTATCAGATAAACCGCCAATCTTCCGAAGCTCTGAACCAGATTGGTTTGAAGCCATGAAACGTCCGTTGAATCAATTGCAATATTTTGCAAACAAATTTGATTGTCCGATTGTGTGCGGTGGTGATGTCTTTGATAAGTGGAACTCATCTCCGGAGTTGATCAACTTTGCAATCGACAATTTGCCAATGATGTATTCGGTTGCTGGTCAACACGATTTGCCTCATCATCGATATTCAGCAATTGAACGATCAGCCTATTGGACGTTGTGCAAGACTGGGAACATTATCAACTTGAATGAGAATGAACCAATTGAAATCAAGAATGGTTTGATGCTTCATGGGTTTGGTTGGAATGTCGATCTTGCTCCAATGCTCTCTGGTGATCTTTGCTTTCATCTTGCGGTTGTTCATCGTTACATATGGGCAGGAGCCGCCACGAGCTATTCTGACGCACCTGAAACCAATCATGTGAATCATCTATCCAAAAAGCTCAAAGGCTTTCAGGCGGCTTTGTTTGGGGACAACCACAAAGGATTCACGACAACCACCAAAGACGGATTGACGATCTTCAATCATGGTGGTTTCATGAGAAGAACCAGAGATCAAATCAACTACAAACCAAAAGTTGGAATCCTGTTTTCTGATGGGACGATTGAACGAAAAGAACTTGATTGCTCTGAAGACAAAACTTTAGTTGTAGAAAATGACACATCAACAAGAACAGAAATAGACTTTGAAAATTTCGTTGTTGAATTGGAAAAACTTGGTTCCGATTCTTTAGATTTTAGGAAATCAATTCTGAGCTATTGCGAGAATCAGAATATTGAAAAGGAAGTTCATTCGTTGATCATGGAGTTAATGAGTTGAGAAACCAACCAAGTTATTTGCCAAGCAAAGAAGAGATTCAACAACGAATCAAAGAGTTGAGATTCCTTCGAGATTCAAAATTGCCAGAACCCATTGTTGAATCATGTATGGTTTGGGGAACTCCGACATTCGAAGAGGTTTTCACAATGCTTCAGAACACAAGAAAAGAAGAAGCGGAACTTCTGTTGTTTGATAAAGTACACCCGAAAACAAAATCACTTAGGAAGAACAAGAATGGAAATTGAAAAGAGATTGGAGCAACTGAAGCAGAAAATCGAATTGGCGAAAGCAGACATTGCCGAAGCGGAATTTGCAAAGAAGCACGCCATGACAAAGATCAAAACTTTCGGAGCCGATACGGTCACACAAGCCAGAGAAATCATGAGTGACTTAATCAAAGAACGAAAGAAACAACAAACACAATTGGAGCATCAATTGCATGAGTTCGAACATAGATACAAAGAACTTCTTGGAAACTAGAGACCAAGTACAATCAAAATTGATTGAGTTGAAATCAATACAAAAATCAATCGAGACAAACGAACAACTCATTGAAGATTCCAAACGGAATCATGAAACAGCTTTGAAGGCTCAAGAGATCATTCAAGCAGTCTCCGCCAATGTCCAACAACAAGTTCATTCAAAGATTGCTTCCGTTGTCTCTCGTTGTCTGGAAGCCGTGTTTGATGAACCGTATGAATTCAGAATCAACTTCGAGCGGAAGCGTGGAAAGACTGAAGCGGCTCTTGTGTTTGTTCGTGGTGGAGAAGAGTTTTCACCAATCGATTCTTCCGGTGGCGGTGTTGTTGATGTTGCCGCTTTTGCTCTTCGTGTTGCTTGTCTGATGTTGAGCGTTCCACACAAACGACGAACCATGATTCTTGATGAGCCATTCAAGTTTGTATCTGTTGAATATCGTGAACGAATCAAAGAGTTGATTGAAACTCTCTCCGAAGAAATGAACATTCAATTCATCATTGTCACGCACATTGACGAATTGAAATGTGGCAAATTGATCGAAATCTAGGAAAAACTTTCTTTCGTTTTACACTATAAAAATAGTGGTTTGATAAGAAGTTCTGATTCTTTTCTTAAAAAGTGCAAGAATAGTATTTCCAATATTCTTATCTGTCAATTATACTTTCAGTATAAGAATTAAACATTACTTCAAACATTCAAACACGAAAGCGAAAAAGACAATGCCTTACCTAGAAAAAGCAACCGGCGAACCCAACACTGGAATTTACGACGAAAATGGAACTTCCTACGTTTACGGTTTGCAAGCACAACTGAACGAGATACACAAAGAGTTGGCGGCAATAGCCGAAGAAGGTTTGCGACCTGTCAATAAAGAGGACTACAATTTGGTCACTTGGCAACTGAAGCGGATCGAAGAAGCCGTTGAAAAAATCAAATGGAATGGCCGAATAGTTTAGTAAATTTTACACGAGCGAAAACTCAAACACTCAAACACGAAAGCAGAACAATGTTAAACAATAAAAAAATAGCGATAGCACTACACAACGCAGGCAAGAAACGGCACGCCGACATATACACCGGATGCCTAGCACACGGAACACTTAAACAAACACAGAAGAAAATAACTCCTTACAAACTTTCAAAGAAGTAAAATTTCAGGCCCTCCGATGCGGCCACTCAAACAAATTCGGAACCGGTGGAGATCGGGAAAGAAAATGTTGACTACTCATCTTTATTGGGTCGTCGCATCGGGGGGCTTGAAAACGAAACCAAACTCAACACGATAATCAATAAACAAACTGCAACCCTCTGTTGGAATCACTTGATCAGAACCGGAATCGGTGGAGATCGAGAAAGGAACTGATGACTACTCATCTTTATCAAGTGATTTCAGCAGGGGGTTTCGGTTTTTGATTTGAGGAATCAAACATGAAACCAGCAACTCCCGAAGCCTACGATCTTCTTCATCATGGTTGCATTGCCTTGAGCAATGTCGAAGCCAACGGAATGAGAATTGATGTTGAGTATCTGAACAAGACTTCCAAGAATCTCAAACGTGAGATTGAAGACTTGGAACATGATCTGAAATCTTCCGATGTCTTCAAAATGTGGAAGAGAGAATTCGGAACTCGAACCAATCTTGGAAGCCGTGAACAATTCGGAAAGATTCTCTTTGATGTGCTTGGTCATGAATGCAAAGAACGAACAGCAACCGGAAAACCAAAAATGGATTCCGCAACGATTGCAAGCATTGATGAACCATTTGCAAAAACCTTTGTTGAGATTGAGCAACTGAAGAAGATCAAGAATACATTCTTGGCAGGAATCCAAAAGCAAGTTTGTGGTGAGTTCATCCATCCGGTTTTCAATCTTCACACGGTTCAAACTTATCGAAGCTCTTCTGACTCTCCGAACTTCCAGAACTTTCCCGTTCGTGATCCGAAAGCCGGTGAACTCATTCGGCGTTGTTTCATTCCTCGTGAAGGTCATCGAATCGTTGAAGTTGACTTCACTGGATTGGAAGTCCGGATTGCCGCTTGCTATCACAATGACCCCGTGATGCTGGAGTACATCCACGACACAACCAAAGACATGCACCGAGATATGGCGGCAGAATGTTTCAAGTGCGAACCAGAACAAGTTTCAAAGCAAATGAGATATTGCGGAAAGAACATGTTCATCTTCCCTCAATTCTATGGGGACTATTATCTGAACAATGCCAAAGCTCTTTGGGAATCCATCGACACATTCAATCATGAGATCGACGGAGTGCCAGCCAAAGAACATCTGAAGAGAAACGGGATTCAACGTCTTGGTGCTTGTGATCCATCAGAGAAGCCACGACCACGAACATTTGAACGACATCTTCAAAGCGTTGAACGTGACTTCTGGACAAAGCGTTTCAAGGTCTACGGGCAATGGAAAAAAGAATGGTTCAATGACTATCTGAAGAATGGCGGATTCAACACGTTGACAGGCTTCAAGATTGAAGGTGTTCTTGGTCGAAATGATGTGATCAATTATCCGGTTCAGGGTTCCGCTTTTCATTGCCTGTTGTGGTCGTTGATTCAACTCAATCGATGGATGACCAAACGAAAGATGAGATCAAAAATCGTCGGCCAGATTCACGATTCTATCGTTGCCGATGTTCACGAAGAAGAGCTTGAAGAGTTCTTGAAAACTGCTCAACAGATCATGACCAAACGAATTAGAAAGAGATTCGATTGGATCAATGTTCCTCTTGATGTTGAAGCAGAAGTGACCCCAATCAATGGGAGTTGGTACGAGAAGAAAGAGATTTCAATCAATTGATTGGAAAAACTTTCTTGCGTTTCACACTATAAAAATAGTGGTTTGATAAGAAGTTAGGATTCTTTTCTTAAAAAGTGCAGAAATAGTATTTGCAATATCTTATTCGTACGATATATTACTTGTATAAGACTTAAACATTCAAACACGAAAGCAAATCAAATGTCAAACGCAACGATCAAATCAGAGCAACTTACTAAAGCAGATTTCAAAGTCATCTTGGATGTGCTGAACGTATTCGACACAGAACCCACACCCTTCGCAGAAATGAAAACTGCTGAATTTGAAAGTGAAGTTTTAGTTGCTTTCAAAAAGGTTCTGGACATCTGCAACGACAAAGAATCTGAACTTACTGAAGAAGATTTCAAAGTCATCTTGGATGTGCTGAACGTGTTCTACCCCGAAGACTGTACCCACCCTAATATGAAGGATGATGAGTTCTTCGGACAAGTTGAAGTTGCTTTCAGAAAGGTTCTGAACATCTGCATCTAAATAATTAATTCCCTTTACTTTTTCACACGGAGATAAAAAATGAAAGAGTATTCACTACTGAGCGGCGGCGAAGAAGTCGCCACCACCGAAGCCCAATCGGTGGAAGACGCTGAAAGAAATTTCAGCAACATGGTTTGGGCTTTCGGTTTGACCGAAGTTGAGGTCAAGGCGAAGTCCTAATCGGACGGGCTGGCATCCCAAACTGCCACCTTTTTATTCTCTAATCGTATCAAAAACTTTTTCTAAAAAATGCAGATTTAGCTATTGCAATATTCTTATCCCGTCGATATATTACTTGTATAAGACTTAAACAACTCAAACACGAAAGCAAAATCAAATGTCAATCGCATCTCTTAATCTATGCAAAGCAATCGAATACGAAGGTGGAATCGGAAGTCTCGAACGAGGATTGAATAATATCAAGAAAGCAATTCTGAAAGAATTCCCTGAGTACGAAATTGAGATCGACGCATTCCGAGCAACGTCCCCCGATTGCTATTCATATGTAAGCATTGAAATCAACGGAACAGATGAACCAACGAATGAACTGTTCGATGGATATTGGAACGACATTAAAGTTTACCCGAATGGTAAATGGGTTAGCGGTCAGTCCGCTGGAATGAAAACCATTAAAGAAGCAATTCTGGAAGAAATCAGAAAACACGAAGAAGAACGATTCGACAACTAAAACAAACATTCAAACACGAAAGCAGAAATCAAATGTCAATCGAAAATCACGAACTTCAAATTTTCAAAGTACCCAACGGACTGTTTGACGTTGAACCATGTGAAATGGATATGAACATTGGCAAACGAGCCAAGTTTTTGAATCCAACTTGCTTGATCGAAAACGATTGGTTCACAATTGTTGGCGTTCAGAAAAACTATCAAGGAATTAAATGCTATCGAGTAGTGGCAGACAGTGACAAACACAAGTTTGGACAAGTCGCAGATTCACATAAATTAGAAATCTTCGATTGCATCACAACTAATTGATAAGAATAAAAACTCTCACAACACGCCACAAGACTCAGGGAGACGATCTGAGCCGAAGCGGGTGTTGTGAGAGCTATTCTAAACTGAACAGGCTCCAGCGGCTTCTCTGGCTCTCAGAAGGTAATCTTCCGCCCAATGTGGATCGAGTTCGAAATCACCTTCAACAATCTCTTGTTGTCCGATTTTATTCCAATGGTTTTGAAGTCCAAGATTGCCGCCACCAGTTCCAGAAAGATGACGATCAGAAACGCCCCAACGATAGAGATAAAAAATATCATCCGCTGAAAGCAACTCACCAGATGAATTGATTCCGCTTTGACTCAACAAGATGTTGAATTGTTGATCTTCCCAACCGCTTGCCTTTTGTGGATATTTGCCATCTGGGAATTGTTCCAGAACTTCACGTTTCCACAAACTCATTGTGTGAGTGTTCCCAACTCCACTTGTCAGAATGGTTTCTTCTGGTGGACAATAAAAATAATTCTCAGCACGCCATTCTAAATCATTCCTAATCTTATTAGCTGAATATGTTAAACGATGAGGAAGGGAAATGTCATCATCATCCCAACGACAAAAAGCATCAGCATCAGAAGAATCAATCATGAATTGAATCTTATCTGAGAGAGTTGGAAATCTTTCATCGAGATTCTGGATCACAACTTTATCTCCAAAGATCTCATCATTGAAATGCAATCTTTGGTTTGGTGTGTCGTTGCAAATAATCAATTCACGGTTTTCATAATCCTGAAGCAAGAATGAATGAAGAGCTTCTTCAATCAAATTTTGTTTGTGTGGAATGCGATTGTAAGTGGGCATCAAGCAAGCAATTTTCATTTTTGATTTGCTCCTATTTTTTCTAAACAAAAAACTATAAACAGAAAGGCAACCACTGCAATTTCAAACGGAAGTTGAATGGTTACAAAAATCGAAATTATAGATATATCAATCAGTTTCAATTTTCTCTGGATAGTTTTCTGTCCCCAAGTGTTGCCCATGTGGAATTCGTTCATTAACAGCAATGAACAAAGAGCCAATCAGTTTCGCCATTCGACCAGAAGCGGAATGCCATTCATCCATCACATCAACGGAAGGTTGCCAAACTGGATCATCAGGTTTGTAATCATGCAAAGCAATGATCGAATCTTCCCTTGCATCCAATGCCCAATCACAAAAGAACTTTGCCGCTTCAGCCGTATGATCTGCATCATAAAACAGAAGATCAAAATCCTTTGGATTCAATAACGGAATTGCTTTGTACATGTCCGAAATGATAACGGTGATTTTATCTTTGTAAGGTTTTGTATTTCGTGCATAGTTTTCAATCACTTGCTCTCTGTTCATTGTGCTTCCGCCGATGTTGCCGGTGAACTCATCTCCTGAGAAATGATCAACACTTACAATGTGTTCCGCACTCTGAGCAAGAGCAACCGTTGAACGTCCTTGAAATGCTCCGATCTCAAGAACTCGTTTGCCTCTTGCTAATTGTGAGAGGGCTAGAAATTCGTGGTCATACAACCAACCACCTATCTCTGGGAATTGAGGTTTCATTATTTGTTGTCTCCTTGTTTTTTCCATTTTCCAATTGGACATTGTTGTTCCGCCCACTTTGCTTTGGATGCCACAAAGCATCCACAAAGTGAACATTGCTCATTGTTTCTGAATTCGCAAATGCTACAAAGTGACAATCGACTTTGTAAAATTTCAGCACTCACATTTTCAGCACCTTCTTTGATGTGATCTTTGACAGCCACAGCTAGATTTTTCGCCATCTGAATTTTAGATGGGAGTTTTGGTTTGTCTTTTTTCAATCGCCCAAGAACCGTCATCCCATATTGATTTGTTCTATGGGTGATCACTGACCATTCTGGATTTTGATCCATAAAGTCACGAAGAGCGACCATGATTCCTGGCCCTCCATCTTCTCCACGTTCACCACTTGTCGAAGTTCCACGACAAACGATATATCTTTTGACAGATGAAGAATGCTTTTGAAGTTCATTGGTCATCGTTTCGTAAGTGTGACGGGTATCAATGAACAGCAAATCCGTTTTTTCTATTTCTTTAACTTCGGTTGTGTCATAACTTGTCCGAACAATATTTGTGTCCGGTAAAATCCTTTCCAAGTAATCCATCAAACTATGTGGTTCGAGATTATGGGAGATGAGCGTTTTTGGTTTGGATGCCGCAAACGCAACAAACGATTCTTTCCGTTTTGAAATCTCCGTGATGTGATTACAATCGGAAGCCAGATCACGAAGAAACTCAAGATGTTCATCTAAGTCACGTTTAACATTGGCGACAATTTCAAACACCTTTTCAACCGGAGCTTCTTCATCTTCAAGTGCTGAGCCTTGAAGTTTTCTGGCCGCTTCACATGGGGAGCATTTTCCACCCTCCTCCAATGGTTGTTCATTTGCAATCGGGTCTTCCAGAAGATTCTTCCAAAGACTTTCTTGGATGAGATTTGTTTCAACGAAATGTTTGTGAATTGGATCAAGAGGCAAATCAAGTTCGTTGAATTCCAAAACGTAGTTTCTAATTTTTCCAAATCTAGTCAGAGGGTACTTTGCTCCGTCTGGTCTTCCGAATCTATGAAGCCACTTTAAGAACGGAAGGCAAATTGCTTTGTGTCCCGCTTGTCGAAACTTCTCATGGATATAAAGTTCTTCACCACCGAAGCCACGAGAATGCTCATTGAACCCAAGCCACGATTGACGACGACAAGTGAACGAACCCAAACCTTGTCCTGGAATTTCAAATGACT
>Ga0098038_1001114_pt1 | contig 11697 bp, 17 predicted proteins | sample 5B_taG_FD_75051 | JGI IMG/M metagenome (GOLD analysis project Ga0098038, IMG submission 75051) | Marine viral communities from the Subarctic Pacific Ocean - 5B_ETSP_OMZ_AT15132_CsCl metaG | ecosystem: Environmental > Aquatic > Marine > Oceanic | place: Pacific Ocean | collected 2015-01-08 | reverse complement strand
TGGAACTATGATAAGTCAGAGTTTGAAGCTCCATCTGCAATTCTAGATGACGATAGTGCGATTGAAAGAATTTGGAAAGAACAGTATTCACTGGCAGACTTCACTGCACCAAGTAACTTCAAATCGTATGAAGAACTTAAGACAAGACTAGACGCAGTACTATCTGGTAAACAAGTGGTAAGTAATCAAACAGTTGTTGATGATGCCGTTGTTGCACCAAAGGTAGATACGAAACCTGTTGAGAATGTAGTTAAAGAAGAAGAAGACACTATGGACTACTTCAATAAACTTGCGAATGGTTAAAAGTCTGCTGTAGCAGAAACAAGTAGACCATCTCTAGGAGTAATAGTTTCATTTACATTTTGTGTATTGGAACTACTACTCCTAACACTTGCATCATTATTAATAATTACAGGAGCTCCCTGTTGGTCAGTTTTATATCCATACTTCTCTAACATCTGGTCGTTTATTTGGTCTATTCTTGACTCTTGTGCTTTTAAAGCTGCAGATTTTGTAGCACCAGACATATCACCCTGACCAAACTCACCCTCACCTCTTGCAATTCTAAAATTATCAGATTTCAAATCAGCTTTTAATGCGTCCTCTGTTTCTCTAGATTTTTCAAGGAAGAACCTGTTTTCTGACATTGCTTTAATACCAGATTTTTCCATTGCTTTGACACCCTCTAATTCATCAGCAGTAATCTCTCCCTTTTCAAATTGTTCTTCAGCATTTTTTCTATCAGCAGTTAATCTTCTTTGTTCACGACTTAATTTACTTGCAAGTCTTTTTCTTCTTTTAGTTTCATCTTTTTGCTCTTTTAGCATATCTTTTGTCTTTTTTTCGTTCAATTCTTCTGGTGTCATATCCTCTTCTTTTTTCATCAAACCTAGTTTTTGTAATATCCCTTTACCAAAGTTTTTGATAGCTTCAAATGCTTTACTAAAAATATCTGCAACAAAATTTACTGCGTCTAGTATACCTTGTGTCATAATATCACTGAGTTCACCCATAGAAGGAAGACTTTCTGCAAATTTATCAAACCCAAACATTTTTGCGACAAACCCAATAAGTTTCAAAAACAAGCCTGGTATAAAAGATAAGAGAGAACCAAAGAATCTTGCTATCGCACCCTTGATTGCTTCTCCTACACTTCCAGTGTCCTCCATTGTCGTGCTAAACTCATTGAATGCGTCATTAATACTTTTAAATATACCAAGTAAGACAACTGCAGCTGCAATGATTAGAGCAGCTGGTATTAGTAAGGGTGCGATTGCAGTTGCCATTGCAGTTAATGTACCCATTATCGCTGGTATAAGAGTTGTCATCATAAATCCTCTGATTGCCATAAATGCAATACGAAGACCTTTGATTGCAGCCATAAATAATTTAGGAACTCTTCCTTTTACTATATTTAACAATCCTCTAGTCAACTGATTATTGATAAAAAATCTTATTAAACGAAATGCAAGTCTGAGTCCTTTGACTGCTAACATTAAGGGTTTAACAATCAAGCCAGGTTTTAATATCAGAGTGATACCTAATAATCCAGCAATTAATAGACTATCTTCACCAAAAGTTTTAAGAAGAAAATCTTTTATTTTTTTTAAATTAGGTATTACAACATCTTCTATAAGTTTTATTGTTTTTTTCATAATAGGGTGATTTAATATTTTAGGTAGAAGCATAAACAATGCAATCATAGCTGCACCTTTGAAAAACTTATTACCTGTTACATTTTTTGCTACATCTTTAGAGATTTTAAATAAACCTCCTATCCCTCCACTTATTCTACCTAAAATTGATAGATTTTTTTCGTCCTTTGCATCATCTGATTTTTTATCTTCTTCTTCAGCAGATTTACCTTTATCATTTTTTGCATCTCTAACTTTCTGCATTCTCATTCTATCTTTTTCTATTTGCTCGACAGTTCTTGTGTCCTCTTTTTGTCCCTGTATGATTTCCTCTTGCTTAGAACCAGTAGCACCAGATAGTTTCTCAAGTGCAATTGTTGTTCTTCTTTGTTCTTCAATTAATTGTTGAAATTCTGACATTATTTCTTCTTCTTATCTACATATGCATTCGCACCAAAGAATGCAGCTACTAATGCTGAAATTGCAACAAAGTATGTGGGTGCAATATCTGCTAATAGTTGTCCTGTTGTTTCATAACCTATAAGGTCTGCAATCACGATACCGATTGGATACACTAACATACCCATTAATGCGAACCATGTCATTTTTCTCATTGCATCTCGTCTTGCATCAGCATCTTCTAGTTCTCTTCTTTTAAATTCCAAGTCCATCTCTAATTCTTCTGTTGAGATGTGTCCATCACCATTTAAATCTTTTTTCGCAATCTCATTATCAACCGTTTTAGTTATTTTGTCTGCCATGCGATTATCCTCTCATTTTTTGGTTTTCCTTCTCAACCCTTTCATTCTCTTGTTTAATAAACTCCATCAAAAGACCTAAGTAAATCTCTCTTTCCCAAGGCATCATATTGTCTAACTCTGTTAAACTATATTTATGGTGTTGCATCAATGCAAAATTAGTTTTATAGTAATTTGTCACACTTTCATGTGACAGTCCTAATCTAAAAAATTTTGGAGGCCCTCCAACACAACCTCATTTTTAACTTTTGTTTTTGGATTTGTAAATGACACTGGGTGTCTTAATTTAGGCATACTTGAAAAGAACTCTAAAACTTTTGCTAATTGTGATGTATTCATTGAGTCAACAAATTCATCTATGTCTTTTTGTGTTAAATCAATTGCATTGTAAATTTTATCCCCATCATGTACTTCATATATACATTTATTTAAAACAGCAAACATCTTTTTATATTCGTCATCTGATTCTGATATATTTTTCATATCTCTTAATACTGGATACTTTAAAACCAATTTAATTTTTTCATCAATCTGCACTTCATTTGTGTGGTCAGCTGTCATATGTATATCAATTTTATCTAAATTGACTTTTACAGGTACTCTTGTTTTATTATCATCTTTTGCAAGAATGGATATTTCAGCTGTTTCTCCTACAGATTTTGCACGAAGTTTTAAAAAAATATATTCAATATCAAACACAGGTGAATTTTCTGCATCTATTTTATCAAAAGTACAAGATTTTATTAATTCTCCAAGTGTATCTGCTAAACTATTTTCGTCCTTAGATTCTTGTGCTAACATTAGCATCTTTTGTTCTTTTACTAGGAAAGGTCTGTATTTTACTTTTTCACCAGTAGATGGTAAAACCAACTCATAGGTTGGTGTATTTAACTTTGGTAAAGCCATGATAAATTATCCTTTATAATCTAGACAATACTCTTGGTATTGCAGCTCTTATTTGCCTCTCTGCACTATTAATAACCACTTCTTCAATTCTATCACGCAGTGGTTTTGGTAATTGTGACTCATCTGTTAAGTTTTTCCAATATCTATAACTAAATGTTACTTGTAGTTTTTGCACCTCAGTTGCTTGTGGTGCAGTTAATGCTTGTGCAGCCACTGTTTTTGGAAAACACTCTATTAGTTCTACTCCATATCTTCTTTTGTTTTGTTGGTCTAATGAATATATTTGCAATCCACCACTATATTCATCATAATAACCCATTGACCAAGTTTGTGGGTTGTATGCAAGTCGTTGCCAAGTTTCAAAAAACTTCTTCTCTTTATAATCTGAAGACATTCTAAATGTTGCAGTAATATCTCCGTAAGAATAACCTTGCACTATTTCTCTTGTTGGGCCATATATGTTATTATCTGGTGCAGTATCTAGGTTACGGCCTGGAAACTCTATTGCTTCACATTGTAATCCAACTTTCCTTGTTATTCCTTCACCAGTATTCTCTTGCATGACCTGTGAGAACACATTGTTTAATGCACCTTTAGGTTTACCTCTAGTACCTTGTGGTGGTAGTACTACAACTTCATATCTTGAAGGTAACGCAAAACCATCATCACTATGAAACTCTGCAAGTATCTCATTTAAGACACCGTATGCAGTTCCTTCTATTAATCCACCTAAATTAAATTTTGGCATTAAATCATCTTCCTTGAATCTTTATACACTTCTGATGCAGAAGCTTTAGAGAATCTTTGAACTGGTAATAATGTTGCAACTGTAAACTCATCTGCATCTACTCTACGAAATCTTGATTTAACTTTACCAGCAAGATATCTTTTTATTGTTGGTTTAATAAGTCTTACTCTTTTTAAATTTTGATAATTTACATTTAATCTTGTAGACTCATCAAACTTTGTGTTGTTACTAAAGTCTACTAATCTATCTAGTAGTTTCATTCTCAATGGTATTGGTAGATAGTGTAGATTAATTCCTAAGAACCCATCATTGTAATTCTCTAATGGTAACACTAGTGGAAACCTATCGTAATATGGTAATTTCTTTTTTAACTTTGGGTCATAGAAAAACATATTCAATCGACCAAAGAAAGGTCTTGTTGCTTGTTTACCATCTCTGATTAAGTCTAGTGATTTAGGTGTACCAAATTCTCTTATTTTATCTCTATACCAATCAGTTGATTTTGGTCTACCTTTAGCTGCATCTACTACACTTTGAATGTATTTACTTGGAACGGCCATCTAATTTCTTTCTGTTTTCCATGTGTATTTCGTCTATATCATACTTAGATTGACCATGATACTCTACTGCGTAGTGATTGTCAACCATAAATTCATTAAGTATTACCATTCTATCAAGGTGTGGTTCGTGTACTTTGAACTTACCAAGTACTCTTCCAAATTTACCTGTCTTATCTTTTTCTGTAATAAGTATCTGCATAGAACCAATAGGCATTAAAGTTAGAACTAATTTTTTGGCCATCATACCATACTTCTTTTCTTCTAAATCTCTAGTTCTACTTTCTGGAGTATCGATACCATATAACCTAACACGTTCTTTGTGTAACCACACACCAAACCCTAAGTCAATATCTACATCAACTGTATCACCGTCAATTACCTTGACTATTTTACATCTGTATTCGTACATAATACTATTTATACTTCGGATTGAGATGGTCTTCAGTAAGTATCTTAAATTCCATACCTCTGTTCTGACACCAGTCTATTGCAGATTTCCATTTAGCTTGATTGATACCATATGTTTTGACTTCATTGTACCATTTGCGTGTGCGTTTCTTTGGTGTTTTGGTAGGTTCTTTACATTGATGTTTAGGTTTGACCTCGATAAGAAACTTCTTGACACCACCTGTAGTTTGTTCTATCTTGATATAGAAGTCTGGAAAGTATCGGTGCATTTTACCGTCCCAAGGCGACCTGTATGGGACGATTATCTCCTCACTACCCCATTCTATAACCTTATCATTCTTATCACAATAGACCATAAACTTGCGTTCCCACAAAGAACGATAAATTACTTGTGATGGGTCACCCTTGTATTTTTGTGGGTTCTTTGGAATATATTTACCTTTGTATGACATAACGACTAAATACCTTCATAGGAGTATTTATACATGGCAATAGACTTCGCAAAAGGTATCGCAACCACAGTCGTCAATACAGGATTAAGAAAAGTTGCTGGTAATCTACCAGGCCTTCTTGGTAAGATTAAAGGTAAACAAGGTGTAAGAGATAGTTCTGATTTAAAAGATTTAAATGACACCAAAGTATCTGGTGTTAGTCCTAAATTGTTACAGTTTCCTTCAGATATTGATTCAGACCCAGGCGTTGGTAATCATGGACATTACATTATCTTTTACATCAATGAATTTGAAAAGACAAAATTAAAATTTAGTGATGTCATACCAGACGAAGGTAAACAAAATTTAAAAGAAGCAGAACAGGAGATGGGTTTATCAGGTAAAATAAATCAGACAAAAATGCAAGGTGGAAAACCTGTTTCTATTCCAGAAGCAGAATTAACTAGTCAAGGTGGTAGTGTTCAGTATGATTCTAAGAATTTTGTTACAATGGAAAGACTGAATAATCAATTTAAAGATGATACTGTTATTCAAAAAAGACCAGGCTATGGGTATTCACAAATCAATCATAACTATATCCCAAATAATACTAACAATAGTGATGGTAAAGTAAATGCAGACGAAGAACTTACAGAACAAACAAAATCAATTCAAAATAGAATGGAAAATAATGTTAGAGTGACTATGCCATCTAGAAAAAGATTAGATACTGCAATCGCATTATATATGCCTGCACAGGTTCAAGTAACATACGGTGCAAAATATGAAAATTTTCAAATCAGTGCGTTAGCTGGTGCAGTAGGACAAGCAATTGGTGATTTGACTGCTGGTGCTGGTTTGTCAGACACATATAATAAAGTTATACCTATGGTCACAGAAGGATTACAGAAAAAAGCATTATTAAAGGGTCTAGACTTACTTGATGGTATTGGTGTTACTGGTGCTAGAGAAGCAGTTGAAATAGGTAGAGCTGAAGTAATCGCAGACAGAATGCAACTTGCATTTAAGGGTGTTGACAGAAGAAAATTTCAATATACCTTTAAAATGATACCAAGAAACTCAAGAGAAGCAGATGAAATTAAAAAAATAGTAGCTGCATTTAAATTCAACATGATGCCAGAACTCAAAGAGGGTTTAAAAAGAGATACACTTAACTATCCAGCAACATTCAACATAGAGTATCATTACAGAGGTAAAGAAAACACTTACCTAAACAGAGTGTCAGAATGTTTTCTAGAAAATGTTCAAGTGTCCTATGGTGGTGATAGATACAAAACATTTGACCCACATAATAGTGAAGGTGCTCCACCTGTAGAAACATCAGTAACACTTGCATTTGCAGAGATTGAAATTATGCATAGAGAAAAAATTATGGACGGTTTTTAATGTATTTTAAAAGTTTTCCAATAATACCATACGATTCTGTTGGTGATTTACAATTTAAAGATGTAACTAATCTTTTACGAAGAGTAGGTCTTAGAGCTAAATTAAAGAGTAATACATCTCTTTATGATACCTATGATGTAAAAGAAGGTGAAACACCAGAGATGATTGCATTTAAATTGTATGGTGATTCTGAACTACACTGGATTATTTTAATTGTAAATGATATCACAGACAGGTATCATCAATGGCCTATGAGTTTCATGCAGTTTAATGAATACTTGAATGATAAATATTCAAATCCAGACGCAATACATCATTACGAAACCACACAAAGTTCTGGTGACACAAAAGTTAAAATACAAATAGAAAATGATGTTGATGAAGATGCGTATACAGGTCTAACCCCTGTTACAAATCGTGAATACGAAGAAAGTGAACAAGATGCTAAAAGAACTATAAGATTACTTGACCCATCATTTGTTGACCAATTTGTAGACGAATACAAAAAATTAATTAGTGAAACAATAATCTAATGCCAGTACAATATGCAGGCGAGTATAAACTACTAGAGTGTAAACTAATGTCATCAACAGGTGCAGTTGCACGACTTGATGATAAAGTTATATCCTTTCAAATTTATGAAAATATGTTTTCACAATCACTGATTGCATCTTTAACTATAGTTGATAACACTAATATGGTTATGAAGATGCCAATAGTAGGACAAGAATTTGTTGCACTAAGAATAGAAACACCAGACATAGGAGAGTTAAATTTTACTGATAATGTATTTGCAGTTACAGGTGTAAAGGCTAGACAAGACGCTAGTAATGATACTCAATTATATGATTTAAATTTAGTGTCAACAGAATCACTAAGAAATTCAAGAACAAGAGTATCAAAATCATACTCTGGTTCAATATCTGAAACAGTAGTTAGTATATTAAGAGATGAAAGTTTAATTGATACAAATAAAGATGTATTTGTTGACCCAACTAATGGTTCAAGAAAATTTGTTGCAGCCAATTCAAGACCTTTTAGATTTATAAGAAATATAACAAGAGAAGCTGTATCTAAAGTTCATGGAGGTTCACCACATTATTATTTTTTTGAGAACTGTAAAGGTTTTCAGTTTAGATGTTTAGATGGTTTATATAAATCACCCTCAAGAGGAACTTTTGTTGCAGACACAGAATCTTTGTCAGATACGAAGAGTGTTGATACCATAGAAAAAGATTACAGAAGAATTTTATCATTTGCAATATCAAGAACAAACGATACTTTAATAACAAGTATGGGTGGAATGTTAGGCTCTAATTTAATAAAGTATAATATATTTAACAAGAATTATCAGAACTATAATTTCAATTACTTTAACAACTTTAATAAACATGGTAGAATAGATAAAAATCCTATATATAATAACACCTCTATTGATAGAAGGAGTAACACTATGGGAGATTTTTCATCTTCTAGAATACATCTACACCCCACATCAAACAATGGTACATATGACACACAGTTCTACGACAAAGACATAGGATACAATCACGCAGATAACAGTGTAGAACAGTGGTTACAATCATCAAAATCAAAGAATCTAGAACTTAATGGTGGATTAAATGTTCAAGTTAAAGTTCATGGATATAGTGAATTAGCTGCAGGAGATATGGTTAATTTAGAGTTTCCAATCACAGGAACAGACCATGATAATGAAGAAGTGGACACCATCTACAAGGGTAATTTTTTAGTAACACAATTAAAACACGACTTTGACCAATCAGAAAGACAACATAGAGTTTTAATGAGTTGTGTAAAAGATTCAACACCATTTAAATTTAAAAACAGTAAATCCTCAGAAGAGCCTAGAGGTAAGGGGGGTAAAAATTATGTCCCTAGTTATAATTAAAAAGGAGACTCGTACAAAAATAATTCATATTATTATATAACATAACCCAAATGGAGAAATACATGAAGAAGAACATGAAAAAAGGTAAAACTAGAAATAGAGTAAGAAAGATGACATTTCAAAGTCAAACACGAACCAACATCATATCAATAGACAGGGGAACTAAATATAATAAACAAGAATTTTTAGAACGAGAAACGGAACATGAAATACTTCAAGGAACTACAGGAGGGCGTCTACGACCCCAATATATTTAAAGCATTCTTTCTTGCAGGCGGGCCAGGTAGTGGTAAGTCTTTTGTAGTGAAAAGAACCACTGCAATGTTTGGTATGCGTATTGTTAACAGTGATGATGCATTTGAGAAGTTAGTCAAGGCAGCTGGTTTAACAATGAAGATGGATACAAAACTTGGTCAGTCGCAAGAAGTAGAAAGAGATAAGTTAAGAGATACTGCAAAGAGAGTAACAAAGTTAAGACAGAGTAATTATGTCGAAGGTAGATTAGGTATGATTATTGATGGTACTGGTAGAGATTATGATAAACTAGAATCTGAGATGAGAGCTCTACAACAATTAGGTTATGAAAGTCATATGATATTTGTTAACACATCACTTGATGTTGCATTACAAAGAAATCAAGAAAGAGATAGAACATTACCAGAAAAGATTGTGGTAAAATCTTGGAAAGATGTGCAATCAAATATAGGTAAGTTTAGTAATCTATTTAAAGGTAGATTTATTATCATTGACAACAATGATAAAGATGAAGATATATTGACAGCTGTATATAAGAGAGTGAAAAGTCTTGCAATGAAGAAAGTAAACAATGGTATCGCAAAGAACTGGATTGCAAAAGAATTAGAGATGAAGAGAGTAGCAGGTACTAAAAAAGGTATAGGACGTTTTACATGAGAAGTGATGAAGAAGTTGCAAAACACATCAATGAAATCATTGATAGACAAATACAACCTAGTGTAGAAATGCATGGTGGTGTAGTTACCCTAGAAAAATACGAAGACGGAATCGCAACTATGTTTATGAGTGGTGCGTGTAGTGGTTGTGCATCTTCAGATTATACACTGCAACAGGGTATCCTACAGCTACTGCAACACTACATTCCAGAGGTCAAAAATATCGCAAAAATAGAAGACCCTAATTCCACTGTAGACCCATATTTTACTTGATAAATTACTTGACAAATACCCCATAGTTTGGTATTATAATAGTGTAAGTGATTCTTTTTAATAACATAATAATGAGGTTGATATGATAAGACAAAAACAAAATTCAGACAAAATGATAATAGATTTAGACGGCCCTGAAGGTAACGCATATAACCTGTTGGGTGTTGCAAACAACCTTATGAGAAAAGGGTTTGGTAGGAATGCGTTAGGAAGGGACATAGCAGATGTGTTAAAAGAAATGACATCTGGTGATTACAACAATTTAGTAAAAGTGTTTGACAAACACTTTGGAGATATGGTAATATTAGAGTATAGTGGATTTAGAGAGGTGAAATGATGAACAAGATATTACAAAACAATCTAAACAAAGTTACTAAAGACACAGCTACTGTTATTCAGAAGGACTGGAAAAACGGTGGTGAGAAGATTGTCGCAGAGGTTTATATAGACAAGAACCTATCTTTGTTACAGAAGATTGACAAAGCATTTATGTTGACTAACAGTATTGATGATGCGTGGTGGAATAATAATGATGTCAATGCATTGTATAAGACAAGGTCAACGAGTGTTGGTGACAAAGTAATAATCAACAATAAGACATTTGAATACTGTGCTTCTGGTTTTAGAGAAATTACTTGACAAATGTAGAAATAGGGTTTATTATATTATTAGTGTCATCAGTGTTGATGTATCATCGGCCTGGCGACCAAAGTAAATATGATGTATGGTTCACTCTAACAGAGTTTGGTGTGATTATAGGTGCATATTTAATTATGATAGGATTATAGAATGAAAATTAAAAATATGTTAAACGACCAACCACAAGAACCAATAAAAGACATTTTAAATGTTCAATTCATACAGCCTTGGTCTAATATGGTTTGTAAAATAAAACTACCTGACCATATCTTTAAAAAATTGTTGGCAATGTATGATTATACAATGAAAGATTGGAAAAGTTTTGGTGGTCAACTTGTTGGACAAATAGATGAAGAACCACAAGTAACACCAGAAATATTAGAAAAATTTCCAGAATGGGGGCAGTGGTGTGGACAATCAGTTGAACAATTTGTTAGATGTCAAATGTCACAAACAATGGTTGGAGGAGAACAAGATATAAAAGATTTTTTAAAAGAAGAAATACTTACAAAAATTACCACAATGTGGTTTGTTAATCAAAAAGCTAATGAATATAATCCAGTTCATGTTCACACAAACTGTAAAGTATCATCAGTGGTTTATTTAAAAACACCTAAAAATCAAATAAAAGGTAGAAAAGAACATCACCAATCAGATGGGAAAATTACATTTATGAACAATGGTGGAACAGACCCTAATTTTACAAATCCACAATGTTCTTTTAAACCAGAGGCTGGTGATATGTATGTGTTTCCAGCACTACAACATCACATGGTATGGCCCTATAGGTCAACAGACCCAGATGATTTAAGAGTAAGTTTATCATTCAATGCAGATTTTACGACAAAAAAACAATTAGAAGAAGAACAAAAGAAACAAGAAAAATTGTATGAAACAATGAAAAAACATAAACAAAGTGAGGTGAAAGATGATAAAAGCACTACTGATGGTAACATCAATAAGTCTGGGTAATGTAGACACTGTATTACCCTCAATGAAAGACTGTATGGAAGCAAGAGATGCAATCATACAACAAGATGCAGAAACTAAAGTATTATGTGTCCCATACACAATGGAACAATCTAAGTCAGACGATATGAGAGATATGTTCAG
>Ga0098038_1001111_pt1 | contig 11708 bp, 6 predicted proteins | sample 5B_taG_FD_75051 | JGI IMG/M metagenome (GOLD analysis project Ga0098038, IMG submission 75051) | Marine viral communities from the Subarctic Pacific Ocean - 5B_ETSP_OMZ_AT15132_CsCl metaG | ecosystem: Environmental > Aquatic > Marine > Oceanic | place: Pacific Ocean | collected 2015-01-08 | reverse complement strand
CGCGATACTCTTGGAATATACTGTGTGTTTTTTGTTTGCAACGCTCTAAGTGTTTCCCGATAGGTATCATTTTATTCACCTTAGTATGCGGGAATTTTCGGTAATACCATTGGTGTGCTTGGGTTGTATGTTGGTCTAATAGAGGTATTGAATGTTGTATATCCGTATAAGGGATGTGTGGGGCCGCGTGTAGAGCGGCTTTTTTATCTAAAACACAAAACTCATAATTTGCTAATACATTTAATATAGCATTTTTGTCTTGATTTATACATTCTAAATGGTTAATTGGTATGATAAAATCTTCACCATCAACTTCAAGATATATAGCTATTATTTCTGCTAACGCAGGGTGTGTGTTGTCATTACCTTGAATAAATTCAAGATAGCGTGTTAAACTAGAGGATAAATTTGATTCTAGTTCGTTTAATTGATTTTTTGTTTCGATAAGATAGAACATACCTTATCAGTGTAATAAAATTTTATCTAATAACCACCTCCTCCTGTAGAAGGAGTACTTGAGGGGGATGAAGGTAAGGGTGTGTATTCTGGGGCTATTTCTGATAAAGAAGTAACGGGTTTGCCTAAAATAATATCACCTCCTGATTGTGGTGTGTCTTCAGATTGTTCATAATATAAAGTTTCATGAGGTCCAGATATATGTTTAGCTCCTACCATAGGTCCAGTGCCTGGGTGGATATGATATGGACCTTTATATTCTCTTCCATCTTTATAATATAATTCTCCTCCCTTAGTGGATAAATTTTCTATCATTCTATCTTCTATTTTAACAAATTCATCTAATTTAGAAAATAAAACATTTAAATTAGGGTATTTTTCTCTTTGTAAAAATATTTGAGCTTTATTATGTTTTTTAACATTACCTACTAATGACCAAACTATTTGTCCTACATTATATACAGGATGGTTATATTTTGGTTCCTTTTTATTTATAGAATGATATGTTTTTTTATCAACTTCAAAATAACCATATAATTCATTTACTTTTTTTATAAAATATCTAGTATATCTTCCTGCTTTATAATCGTCTTTATTAGGTATATTTTTAATAGCTACTATATTTTGTGTTTTCTTTAAAAGAGAATATGTTTTTTTATTTAAAACATTATATTTAGCTGTGTTTCTATTTTTACCGAAATTATTAGGTATTGATACAGGTTTAATTAATTGTAATGTTAGTTTTTTTGGATTATTTCCAGCAAAAAATTTTCTTCCACTAGTTTCAATATAAGGACCAACATAAGGTTTTCTAGTTTTTTTATAAATAAATTCACCAGGACCTGCTTCTTGTATGTTTATTTTTGATTTTGGGGTATATTTTGCCATTTTAATTATGTTTATAGATCAGTAGTTCTTGAACCTAATCCTGCAGAAGTACCATTATTATCTTCCCAATCTTCTATAGCATCATCTATATCTAATTTCATATCTTCTAACTCATCATATTCGCCTCCTCCTAATGTAAATTCTATTTCTTGATATACAGAATCATTAAAAGCTACTCCTGCGTTCGCTGCAGCTAAATCTGCCCACATGTTTCCATTTTCTTTTGTAGGATCTTCTCTATAAGCATTCCAAGATGTTTTTTCTATAGGAACAGATCTATATGTTTCAACAATATTAGGTGCAGGTGGTGGAGTTCTTAATTCGGGGAAGTCTTCGTAAAGAGCTGTAATCCAAGTTTCATAACTAGAATAAGCTGCCCCTACATTTTCATTATCTAATCCAGGGAAATCACTTATACTAAAATTATATTGATATCTAGATCCATATAAATTAAGTAATTCATCTAACTTTTGGTTTATAGTATTAACTTTAGCTTCATTTCCTTTAAAAAACTCTTCAGTTATAGCTCCATTTTGAGGGTTTTTAGCTGATTGATATAAATAAGCATAGTTATAAGGAGGAGGTCCACTTACCCCTCTTTTTGTTGATTCTAATTTACCTGCGTCTATTTCTTCTTGTGTTAATCCTGTATTTCCTACTAGGGCTTTTTCTTCTACAACTGCCTCTTCTAATACACAAGCTTGAAGTTCTTCATCAAAATATTGTCCTTCAGGACATTGGTCTTGTTGTTCTATTTGTTCTTGTGCAGGTGTTTTAGTTTCTACTTTAGATTCTTCTTTAGAATTATCTTCATACTTAGCTTCTTTTGACTCAACTACAGATCCTGCTTGTCCACTTCCCCCACCATTACCTCCTGTGCCTTCTTTTCTAATTTTAGTTCCTGTAGCTTGTTCATTAACATCTGATGCTATTATAGTTAATTGTCCCGAAATAGTAGTAGTCCAATCTTGGCCTGATGTTATTTTTTGATCTTCAGCCATTGTTATAAATAAAATTTGTCTTCCTTCTGTTTTTCTATAAGCTGCAGGTAGTCTAGATGGGTTTATTTTAAATACATTTCCAATTATAATTCCTCCTATACCATCCATTTGGGCATTAAATTTTAAAGGTATAATGTCTGAAACCTGTTCTACTGGTTTTCTTTTTATATCCCCCTTTACAAATTTATTACCATCTGCATAAGTACCATCTTCTAAATGTTTAGTTTCCATTTTAGTTATTTGACTAATAATGGTTCCTAGATTTTGTTTTTGTCTTGATATTTCTTTACTTTCTTTTGGTTTTCCATCACTGTCTAAATCTGAGTATTTTCCTTGTAAAGCTTTTGCATAAAATACTTTTAAATTACAAAAAGCAATAAAAGTATCTAATATACTTATTTCAAATGCTGTTCTTTCTCCTTGTTGTGCTTCTTTTGCTGCTTTTTTAGCTGCTAATTCTTTTTTGTCTTGGTCTTCTTTTTCGGCTTTTGTTAATGTTCTTGGTCTATCTGGGAAGTTAGGAGTTGAAAATCTTTGTCTTATATTTTTATTTAAGGCTGAAAATGTAGATTGTTCTAAAGAAGAAATAGAATCAGGATTTTGAGCTACTACCCCAATTGTAGCCATTAAACTACTAGGTACAGTTGATGTGTAAGAATAATCTCTAAAAATAGAATCATTACTTTGAATATTTAGCTCTATTACTTTTCCTTCTTTAACTTCTAAATCTATTTTTGATTCTGGTTGAAATTGAATATCTATTACTCTAACTACATTAGGTCTTTCATTGTCTGTTTGTATTTCAAATCTATGCTGGCCCCCACAGGATGCATTTACGTCGTCAAATATCTTTTTTATGTAATCAAATATATTAAAATTATCATTTATTGTTTGGTCACCTTCTTCATTGCTACTATATCTCATTGATTTGTAGACTCTATCTAAATGCTCAACATTTAAGAATATTTGGCCTATTTGTCTTTCAGCTACTCCTTCTACGTTTGTATCAAGATCATAATTACACATTTCTATAACCTTATCATATTTAGTTGTTTGATTCATGTCTTTAGGATTTCCTACACCATCATCAGCAAATTGAGGTTGAGGTCTATTATAAAAAGCCTTAACATTAGGATCATTATTTTTTTCCTTTATAAATCTCATCTGGTGGGGTAACATACACACTGTGGGATCTATAGACATGTCTAAAAAATCATCTCTAATTAAATCTTCAAATGTTTTAATACCCACATCTGCTAGATCGCCTCCACTTTCTACTATGTCCTCAATATCATCTAGTCTATCATTTATATCTTCTGCTCCTTCACCAAAAACTTCTTCAAATTGACCATTCCCTATTCCAAACCAACCATTTGTTCTGTCATCACTTAATGCTAAATCATATAATCTTTTAAATTCTTTTATTAATTCAGGAGATAATCTTTTAGAAGTATAAGCTAGAGGTTGTATATGTTTACCCCCTGTAGAAATAGAGTTATCTTGATTTTTTATAATAGGTCTATCTTCATTTACTATAACATCTGTTTTAAAATAAATTAAAGGACTATCACCTAATTGGGTTCTTTCCATTATATTTCTATTTAATACATGTGCTAAAAAATCCCATCTAATATATGTGTTTTTAGATTTTACACTAGCTATTACTTCATCTTCATCTTCAGGATCTTCTTCAACAATTAAATCTTGATCATTTCTTAACATAAAACTTTGTAATATAAGATCTCTTATATCCTCATTTTGTAAATCTTTAAAGGGTCCATATATGTTTTCATTAACGTTAGAATGGGTTTTTATCCAATTTATGTCTAAATAATCAGTTAGATCTCGAGCTTTTTGTAATCCAGATTCTACTCCAAAGGCATTTTGTACTGCTCCTCCTATTTTTCTAAAAAAAGTACCAGTATTAGATAACCATCCTTCACCCTCATCATAACTATTTTTATCTTTTTGATCAGAATATAACATTAATATTTTAAAAAACTGTTCTAAAGCAGTTTCATATTTTCCATCATCACCTAATACATCATCTCTACCTTTTAAACCTTGTAATACTTCACCCATTCCTGTTAATTCAGTAGTACAATCAAAACCACCATCTGGTCTTGCTTTGTAATTGAAATTTTTAACCATTCCTATTACACCATCATAATTGCCCCCTGTTTCTATTTTTCTTTCTATAATTTTTTCATTAATTACATTAGTTGTAGAATCTTGATCCCACCATTCTGATATATAGGGGAAATCTGATCTTCTTTTACCTTCATTATCAATAAAAGGAGTCCAACCCCATTCTACTAAAACAGGATAGCCTGGTCTCATATAAAGCAATTCTAAAATTTCAAGTTGTCTTATATTATGACAAACAAAATTTACTTTAACTTCTCTAAGTGAACCATAAGCTGATTTAGTTTTTATATCTGCATCTACAATACCAGGCATAGGTACTATCCCATAACCGTCCGCTGAGTTAGCTCTAATTGAAGGATCACCATAGGTTTGACCAAATCTATTTTTACTTGCACCAGTAAATCCTGAACGTGGAGCTGCTCTAAAAACTGTTTCTTTTACTATTTTAGTACCCCCACTATCTGTTTCTTTTTCAACTTCTTTTACAGATTTATCTATCATAGTAGTACCCCCTTCTAACACATATCTTAAAGCTAAACCTTCATTTATTAAATCATCTTTTCTTTCATAGGGGTTTGAATTATTTTTAATTAATTCATTAGTTTCTTTTAAATCTACTCCAGAAGACATTCTAATAACACATTGTCTATTAAGTGTATTAGTGTAAAATGCGTGTGAGGGGAGTTTTAATTCTTTAGGACCGCCTAAATTAGATAAATCTACTACAGGAGAATTTGTACGTGCTTCTCCTTCTTTATTACCATGAGAAATTATTGCTTCTCTTATCTTAATTTGTTTTCTAACAAAATCTTTAAAACTTTCTTTAAATATAGACATACTTTAAGAATTAATTCTTTTATACTCATCAATTATAGATTGTGTATCTTGAGGAATTCTAATTTGTAAACCTCCCTTTACAAAAAAAGAATCTCTTTTTATTTTACCTAAATTAGCCATAGTTATTATCCACCATAATTCTGTGTCTCCATAAAATTGTTCTGCTAATAAATCTAATCTGTCTTCACTCTTAGTTATAATGTATATATCATTAAAGGATAAGGGAACCACAGGATATTTAGCATATTTATAATATCTTCTTCTAGAATTTCTTTTTACTGTTAAAGGTGTTAATCTATTTGTCATATTTTATTCGTTTGAAGGAGGAGGTACTGCTTTTTGTAAATAAGGAGGTGTACTAACTCCTGTACTTATCTTTTTAATAGGAATAGGATCTATTTGTGTTGGTGCATTTTGTTTATCTTGAAAAGCTTTTGATTTATCTTTATATTCTTGATTATTATTTGCTATTGCTGCTGTGTCAAAAGGTTCTGGATCATCTTCTTCTTCAATTTCTATTTCTTCCCAATCATCATCATCATCAAAATAAGCCTCTCTTGCTTTTCTTTCTTCAGCTGCCTGAGCTTCTTCAGCTGCTCTTCTGTCTGCTTCTTCTTGTTCTTGAGCTGCTTTTAATTCAGCATCTCGTTCTGCTTGTTTTCTTCTTTGTTCAGCTGCTACTGATTCTTCAGGGATTGAATCTATAGGAGCTAAAATATCTCCCATACCATTTCTTTGACCTTCGGGAGAAGCTTCTTGTAAAGTTTGAGCTGCTCCTTTTTTATACCATTTTTCTTCTTCTCTCATTGCACCATTTCTATCATGTTTAAATATAAATGGTGAATCTGTTACTGATTTCTTAGGTATAAAGTTATGTACTGGTGTAAATTTAACACTAACATCTAAAACATGTGGTAATACTTGCATTTCCTTATCTCTACCTTGTTCTGGACCATCTATATTAATTTCCCAAGGATAATCTTTTTGCCATGTTAAACTTACTGAATTTATAATACCTGGTGTTCTGTCTAATAAAGAACCAATAGTAACTTTAACAAAATTACCCCTCATTCTTGTTCCTTTATAATCAGGAGCTGTTTGTGATACTAAGAAATTTAATTTTCTATATAACGGCATCATTTCATGACGTGATTGAGCTGCTATTTTAAAACTAAAACTTATATCTCTTTTAAAACCTTTATAAGTATATAATTCTTCCCCTCTACCATTATAAGTAAAGGCATTCCAATCAGCATTAAAATTATCTGAATAATCATCTAAAAATGCTCTAAATACCATTACATCAGCTTCTGTAGGTTTGTCAGCATCTATAGCTTCAATTCTAAATCTAATTAAGTCTCTAAATGCTTGGTCTGTAAAATTATTATCTTTTACTCTAATTACATCTAAAGCATTAATCATATCTACCGTTCTACGGTCATATACACTATAATTAAAACCATGTTTTTGTTTTAATTGTCCAGGATTACCTGTATTTACCCTAGATTCTCTATAAAATTTAGCTTTACCACCAACAGCATCCCTTTGATAATTAGTACTAGGCATTCTAAATACTCCTTGTTTTCTTTTTCTAGATCTAAAATCCATTAATTTAGATGAGTCAGGTTCAGTGACTCCTATTTTTTGAATAGAACTATAAAGCATAATTCCTAAAGAATTAGCTGAGTCTGTTAAAAATTCTGGCCACCTAGCAAACTGAGTGTCTGCAAATAAACCATGACCAAAAGGATTTTCATTTGTGTCATTATTCCCTATAACATTAAGGAAAGATTGGGGCATGCCTATATACTGAGCTTTTTGTGGATTTGCAAATAATCTATTAACATATATATCTACAGATGAATCTGCACCTCTATATTTAGAGGGTATATAACCTGCTGCTCCTAGAATAGAATTACCGTTTTCATCCATTTCACCTATTAAATGAAAATCATAATCTGGATTTAAGTCTTCTGTTCTTGTATTTGTTGCCCTTATTATTCTTGTTTTACCTATACCATATAATGAATTTGGCCCACCGTTATAAGCATATAATTCTTCTCCTCCTCGTCCTGTTAGTTCTTTTACTTTATTTCCTATACCTGCTACAAATTTACCTAATTTGCCTTTTTCATCTTCAGGAGTTGCTTCTTTATTTCCTAATATAGCAGAATCATATAAAGTTAAAAGTCTATTTCCAAGAGTTATACCTTTATTTCTATCTATTTTACCAAAATCAATTCCCTCAGTATATTCTTGACCATACCATTTTTCATATTTATCTACATCAGGAAAAATAGGTGTTGCACCTCCTCTATCAAAATGAATACCACTAAAATTAACTCCCGCTTGTGCTATTAAATTTAAACCTAAATTAAATGTTCTGTTTCTGTCTAATTCTAATCCAAAAAGTGAAGTGCTTCCAACAGGTATTCTGGGGTTTGAAAGTTGCAACGCAACATTTTTAGCTATAAAACCTATACCCCTTGAAGTTAAATAAAATTTAGTAATACGAGCTACATCTTTAGCTGATCTTGATAAAGCGTTAACTATACCTCCCCTTACAAAACCGTCTGTTAAACTACCAATAAAACCTAAAAAACCTCCTCCACTAGGAGAATCATTAGGACCAGGTAAATCAAAATTTTTACCAATTAGGGGTTCTCTACTAAAATCTTGTCCTGGTCTATCGTAGGCTGTGCCTTCCCCAAAACTAAAATCACGTTGTCTAAAAGTTTTACTATCAAAAATACGAGTTCCTCCATAACCAAAACCCCCTGCTGTTGAAGGGGTATTATGGTTGGGGTAAGATTGTATTCCTTCTTCAAGGTTTGTTAATAGTTCTTTTAGAGCCATATTTTATTATGATGGAAAGTTATTTAAATATTCTCCATTTGATGGTAAACCACCATCTAAATCGTAAGTACCACCGTTTACTGTAACAACAGGAGTTTGATGTGAATATTGGTAATTTTGGGTTAATAGAGCTTCATGTAAATCTACTCCATCTATTTGTTTACCTGCTCCTCCTTCATCTCCAAAATTAGGTCCTGGTGTGCCATTTAAATCTTGAAAAGGTGAATTACTATCAAATCCTGGTACTTGTGCTAATGAGTCTATATGTTTTTGAGAAGCATCAATAATAGGTAGTTGTGATAGAGGACCCGGGTTTCCATCTAAATCTTGAAATGGTGAATTACTATCTCCTCCTGGTACTACTTGTAAACTATCTATATGCTTTTGAGAAGCTGCGTCTGTTGGTAATTGGGATTGAGGGCCTTGTAACCCATCTAAATCTTGGTAAGGAGAAATGCTAGGTGCTGATTCATAAGTATTTCCTGTATTTGTACTTATAGCTTGTTCTGTAAGTAAATCTATCATATGATCCCCCGTTTTACTTTGAAAGGGAGAATCACTAGTTCCATTTAAAGTATTAAAGTTAGGATCTGGATTTCCATCTAAATCTTGAAATGGTGAATTAGATGGGGGTCCTGGTACTTGTTGTAATGAATCTATATGTGCTTGTGAAGCATCTGTAGTTGGTAGCTGAAATGTTGGTCCTTGTTGACCATCCATATTTTCAACTGGATCGTTTCCTGATACTAAATCGTATAATGATGTTAAATTTTTAAGTCCCATAATTGTTTGTTTTATTATAAATATAAATTAAGCGAAACTGCTTTGATTTTTTAAAGTGTTATTTTTTATTCCTGTTTGTGCTAAGTTACTTCTTGAACCAAAATCATCAAATTTAGTAGTAGCTGTAAGGTTTACATTACCCATTGCACTAGCTAATTTATCGTAATCAAATTCAGGTTGAGCTTGTACTGTTGTGTTATTTCCACCAAATCCCATTTGGCCTGCTTTACTTAAAGGAACTATAGCTTCTGCTTCTCCTCCTTCACCCACAACTACTTCTGTTGGTTTAGTTACTACTCCTCCTTCTGCCATTCCTGGTTTTGCTCCTGCTGGTCCTGATCCTACATCATTTCCACTAAAACCATAATCTACCATAGAATCAAAGCTAGCCGCTGTTGCACCAAAACCAGTCATTTCTTTATCTTTTCCTAAGAGACCAAATGTTACTTTATTAATTGCAATATCAACAGCATCAGTTATATTTTTTATAACATCTACTACGAAGTTTAATATTAATTTTACAGCATTAAGAAGGGGCATTATGTCTTTTACAAATTCTCCTACCATATCCATTACAGGAGTAAGAAGATCTAATATAGGAAGTAAAGGAGAAACAATGTCTGCTATTAAACTTTGTAGTTTTTCCATCATAGCATTAAATTTATCTTGAGCTGTGGTTTTTTCCAGTGTAGCTGCTAATTCCTCTTTCCCCATTGCTCTTAATTCTCGAGCTGTTTTGCCTTGTACTTCTTGTTTCATTAAAACATCAGCTAATTGATCTGACTGCATACCCATAGATTTGGCTAATGCATCTTGTTGGAGTGTATTCATTTTACTAAATTCAGTAAAATTACCCATATTAGCTGCTAATTCTTTTGCAAGGGTAGCTTGATCTCCCGTTAAGGCTGCCATTCTAGCTTTTTCTAAATTAAGTTGTTTGCCCGTTAGTAATTCTGCTTCTAATTCATTACTAATGCTAGATTCAAAATCTAATAATTGTTTACCCGCATTTGCTACATCTCCTAATTCCATTCCTAGAACTTTTGCTTGAGTAACAGCTTTTACTATTTCTTCAGTACTCCCTCCTAATTGTGCTCTTAATTGGCCTGTAGTTTTACCTACTGCTTCCATTACTTGTCTAAGATCAATAGCAACACCTGATTGCCTTTGCATTTCGTAAGAAGTTGATAATGCAGACTCATAATTGTCTCGCATTGATCCCCCTGTTACAACAGTTTGTCCTGCTAAACCAGCTGCTGCCTCCCCAGTCATTTTCATTTTTTCTAATAACTGTGTAGATGTTGTAAGTATTTCTGAATTAAATACTACAGCTGTACCTAATGTTTGGTTTAATGTATTATTTGCTTTTATTAGTTTAGCAGTAGTTACAAATACATCCCCAGAGGCTGCAGCCATATTGGCAAATGCGTCTCTTTGTGCTAAAGCATCACCTCTACTTAAGGTAAGACTTTTTGATAGCTCTGTTACTTCTTCATCTACTTGTCCTATTGCCATTGCTACTTCAATAAGTAGTCCTATTGGGCCTAAAGCTTTTGAAAAACCCCTTACTAGCATTTTTATCATTTTTGACATACCCCCGGATAGAGCTTTCATAAAACCACCCATCATTCCCTTTATTCCTTTACCTGCTTTTGCTGTTGCTTTTGTTGCATCAACCCCTCCTTTTTTAGGTTTTAGTTTTATTACTTTTGTTTCTTTTGCTCTTGTTTGTAATTGTTTTACTTTATCTCCTTTTACAAAACGTTGACCTGGTCCTTTAGGATCCATTCCCTTTTTATACCTAAATCTAGTTTGATCTTTACCACTTTTGGTTTTATATGAAATTTCTTCTATTTTATTTAATTCTTCTTGAGCTGCTTTTGCTTTATCTTGTTTTTTAGTTTCTACTTCTTTTGCTTTTTGCTCTATAGTTTCTTGTTCTTTATATATCTTTTTAGCTTCTTTAGCTCCTTCCTGAAAAGCATCTTTTATACCTCCAAAAGCTTTACTAATATTTGTGGGGACTAATTCACTTAAACCTTCAAAAAAACTTGATCCACTTTTCTTTTCAATTTCAGCTGCTTTATCCTGAACACCTTCAGCTGCTTTATCCATTTTTTCCATGGATGATAAGGCTTCATCTATTTCTGCAGTTATATCTTTATATAAAGATACTTCTTCTTTTAAACCCTCTTTTTTGGCTTTTGCCATTGCTGATTCTGTTAAAGCACGATCAGCTGATAATTGTTTTATTTTGTCTTGAAGTTTTGCTCTTTCTTTTTCTATGTCTATAGACATAACATCACCTTCATTTGCTTCTTGAACTAAATCTCTTAGAAGTTTTTTATTGTCAACCGCTTTAGACATATCCTGTCTTACCTGTTTAACAAGCTCATTTTCTCTTGCTTGTTGAGCATAAGACGCTTTCATAATACTAACTCTTTCAAGTAATTCAGCATTAGCTTCTTTATATGCATTTACTAATTGATTAGTAATGTCTAAGGATTTTTCGTCGTCTTGTTCAGGCATGTTATATAGTTGTTCCCATATAAATATGAAAAAAATAAAGGCATCTATGATGCCTTTACTTAAAAGTTATATGTTGAAGAAGGATTTATATTGGGACCTGCTACTTTATTATTTGTTGGTTTATTTCTTTGCGTAGTCTTCTTTTGTTCTTCTTCTTGTTTTTTATGGTAATTGTTTATCTTTTCAATGTGATAACGTCTTAACCAAATT
>Ga0098038_1001107_pt1 | contig 11738 bp, 6 predicted proteins | sample 5B_taG_FD_75051 | JGI IMG/M metagenome (GOLD analysis project Ga0098038, IMG submission 75051) | Marine viral communities from the Subarctic Pacific Ocean - 5B_ETSP_OMZ_AT15132_CsCl metaG | ecosystem: Environmental > Aquatic > Marine > Oceanic | place: Pacific Ocean | collected 2015-01-08 | reverse complement strand
TCATCCTCTCAAGTTTTATCTTGAAGCAGATAAGACAACCCTATATGAAACGAATGTTGATTTCCAAAACACATATACTGAAATAACAGTAACTGATGAGACTCCGATAGTTCTTCATTATCAGTGCACTAACCATCAATTAATGGGTAATGCTATTCAGTCGAACTCTAACGTTGTTAACACAAATTATGCGGCCATTCTTCGTGGTGGATTAGATGTAACTGGACACACTGAACTTGATAATGTAAGTGTATCTGGTTTTTCTACATTCACTGGTGCTATCGATGCTAATGGATCTTTAGATGTAGATGGTCATGCAGAACTTGATAATGTAAATGTATCTGGTTTTTCTACATTCACTGGTGCTATCGATGCTAATGGATCTTTAGATGTTGATGGACATACTGAATTAGATAACTTAAATGTAAGTGGTGTATCAACATTTGCCGGTAACATTAATGCGAATGGAAATATTGTAGGTGATAACTCAACAAATATTTCTGGTATCAACTCAGTAACCGCAACGAAATATTTTGGTGATGGATCTGAATTATCTGGCGTTGCTAGTGGAGCAGCTGATGGACAGGACTTTAATACTGGAATTACAAATTCTTTAACGGCATCTCTAACTGGAGTTGGATCGACAGTATTAACATTACCAGCAACATCTGGAAAGCAATATATTGTTTATTCAATACATGCAGCAAATGTTGCAACTGGAAATACAGAAGTTAATGTGATTGGTGCTTTTGATTTTAACGGTGGTGAAAGAAGTTATTTTGGATATAACATTCCAATTCCAACAGGAATGGCTGTAGAAATGTTGAAACAACCTCATATTCTTAATCCATCTGATAAAATTGTAATGAGATCAACTGATTATGATCGTGCTGGATCTAATGATATTGTTGAAGTTAATATTACATATCAGGAAAAAACGAGTTCGGATTATTTTGGAGTTGGACTTGGAACAGTTGGAATTGCAGTAACAACTCCTGTTACTGTTCATACTGCCACAACAAATCCAAGTATTGTTGAATCAATTAATCTTGCCAACAGAACTGATAGTGGATCGTATCCTGTTTCAATTTTAGTTACTTCTGGAAGTTCTGATAAATATCTCATAGATAATTTAATCGTTCCCAAATACGGAGCAATTGAAATATTAGATGCTCCAAAACGATTAGAAGTTGATGATATTCTAAAAATAGAGGTGGATCAAACGTCAACAATCGATATTCAGGTTTCCGGTAAAAAAGTAGTTTCATAGAATTATGTCAGAAACAAGAGGTGTTTTCAGTTTAAAGGAATTAGTTGATGAAATATTGTCGGATGATTGGATTGATTTAAACAATGTTTGGATAAGTCCATCAGGTGCACCACCACCTAATACTGGATACTTTGCTGGTGGTTCTAATCCAGGTGTACCAGATCAATCATATATTTCAACAACGGATAAGACCGATTTTACTAATGATACAACAGCAGCATCTCCTGGTGCCAAATTAAGTACTCTTCGTTATGGTTTGGCAGCAACAGGAAACACAACAGCAGGTTACTTTGCTGGTGGTCGTAATAGTCCTGGTGACTATGCATCAAACATGGATAAGTTAACTTATCAATCTGATACAACAGCAGCAGCTCCTGGTGCAAACTTAACTGCAGCACGTAGGTATCATGCCGCAACAGGAAACTCAACAGCAGGTTACTTTGGTGGTGGTAGAGAGGGTCCATTATCATCAATGGAGAAGACCACTTATGCATCTGATACCACTGCAGCACTTCCTGGTGCGGCATTAAGTGGTAATCGTTATTCACTAGCAGCAACAGGAAACTCAACAGCAGGTTACTTTGGTGCAGGTATGCCTGGTGGTGCTCATACAACAGTAGTAGATAAGTTAAATTATTCAAATGATACCACCGCTAGAGTTCCTGGTGCAGATTTAAGTTCTGGCAGAATGTCTTTGGCAGCAACAGGAAACTCAACAGCAGGTTATTTTGGTGGTGGTAGAGGATGGCCTGCACAGTCAACAATGGATAAGTTAACTTATTCAAATGAGACTGCAGCAGCAGTTCCTGGTGCGGCATTAAGTACTGTTAAATATAATTTGACAGCAACAGGAAACTCAACAGCAGGTTACTTTGGTGGTGGTACTCCTGGTCCAGTATCAACGATGGATAAGTGTACTTATGCATCTGATACAACAGCAGCAGTTCCTGGTGCAGCATTAAGTTTTGCTAGAAATCGATCAGGAGCAGCAAGTGCTAGAGCAAATGCACTACCTTTGCCAGGACCACCAGCTAGATTTATTGATGGTTCAACTGGTGGAGGACCTAATACTGGATACTTTGGTGGTGGTCTTGCTCCAAGTGCAGTATCAACAATGGATAAGACCAGTTTTGCTGATGATACAACAGCATCGGTTCCTGGTGCCGCATTAAGTGGTGTTAGAAGTCGGATGGGAGCAACATCAAGTTCAACAGCAGGATACTTTGGTGGTGGTCATCCTGCATTCTCAACAATGGATAAGGTCACTTATGCATCTGATACAACAGCAGCAGTTCCTGGTGCGGCATTAAGTTCTGCTAGATATTTTTTAGCAGCAACAGGAAACTCCGATGCAGGTTACTTCGGTGGTGGATTCGATAATAGTAGTCCTGGTTATGTATCAACAATGGATAAGGTCACTTATTCATCAGATACAACAGCAGCGGTTCCTGGTGCGGCATTAAGTACTGTTAGACAACGTTTAGCAGCAACAGGAAATTCGACAGACGGTTATTTTGGTGGTGGACAGGAAAGTCCTGGTAATGTATCAACAATGGATAAGTTGACTTATTCATCTGAAACAACAGCAGCAGTTCCAGGTGCCATATTAAGTAGTGCTAGAAATCAGATAGCAGCAACGGGAAACTCTGACGCAGGTTACTTTGGTGGTGGTGGGTCTCCTGGTCCAGTATCAACAATGGATAAGGTCACTTATGCATCTGATACCACTGCAGCAGTCCCTGGTGCGGCATTAAGTACTGTTAAACTTTCCGAAGCAGCAACAGGAAACTCAACTGCCGGATACTTTGGTGGTGGTTGGACTGGTAGTCGTGTAACAACAATGGATAAGGTTACTTATTCATCTGATACGACAGCAGCAGTTCCTGGTGCTGCATTAAGTCTTGCTAGAAATCATATAGTAGCAGCAAGTGCCAGAGCAAATGCACTACCAGTCGTAGAACAACCAGCAGCAACACCAACTCCACAGACTGCTAGTGGAGAAGGAGCACCAACCTCAACATTAGGTTACTTTGCTGGTGGTTCTTCTCCTGAATTATCATTAGTAGATAAATTGACTTATTCAACTGAGACCACTGTTAGAGTTCCTGGTGCAAATTCACCTGAGACGATGGGACAACAAGGAGCAATAGGAAACTCGACAGATGGTTATTTTGCTGGTGGAAAGAACCCCGCAAACGCACCATCATATGCAAGATCAACACTATATAAACTTACTTATTCATCTGAAACAACAGCAACACTTCCCACTGCTGCCGCATTAACTGCAGTACGTAGGTATATGTCAGCAGTGGGAAACACTGATGCGGGTTATTTTGTGGCTGGTTATGACGGTTCTCCTATTTCAAAAACGGATAAGATTACTTATTCATCTGATACGACAGCAGCAGTTCCTGGTGCAAATTCAACTCAAAATAGATCTGGTACAGCAGCAACAGGTAATACTAATGCAGGTTACATTGCTGGTGGTACTCCTGCTCCAACACCTGGTCGTTGGTCAATTGTAGATAAATTAACCTATGCATCTGAAACAACAGTATTAGTTCCTGGTGCCAATCTAGTTCGAGAAACATATGGTTTTGCAGCAACAGGTAATGGTTCTTTTGGATTCTTTGGTGGTGGAGCTGGTGCAACTAGATCAGAAATGAATAAAATGACTTATTCAAATGATACAATGGCATCAGTTCCGAGTGCTTACTTATCTACTGGTAAAAGAAACTTAGCAGCAACAGGTAATACTGATGTGGGATACTTTAGTGGTGGTGAGACTCCTAGTGCAGTATCAACAACAGAGAAAGTTACTTTTTCAACAGATACCATAGAAACAGTTTCTAGTGCAGCATTAAGTGGTGTCAGAACGTACCATGCTGCCGTATCAAATCCTTCAACATCTGCAGGTCCTGTTCCCGTAAACGTATAATTAGTGTTATAATAAAAAAAAACTGATATGACTTTAATGATTGGACTTCCCTGTGCGGGAGGTATTGTAAGTGAAAAAACAACTCTTGGACTTTTTAATCTAGGGAAGAAACTTGTCCGTAATAATATTGATCACGGACTTTTAACTCTTACTAACTCTTCTCTGATTACTCAGGCAAGATCTAAAGTTGCAAATTTTTTCATTAATAATACAGAACATGAATATCTCTTTTTCTTGGATAGTGACATTGGATTTAATCCAGATGATGTGCTAAAATTAATGTCACATCAGATTCCCATTGTATCTGGTGCTTATCCAATGAAAATCATCCCCGAACGATACTGTGTTGATGTTGTTCAACCAGAAGAAAGGCATGGAGATTTATTGAAAATTAATGGAAATGGAATGGGATTTGTTCTCATTCATCGTCAAGTATTTTTGGATATTGCAAAACATTATCCAAATCTAAAATATGTTCCATCGAACTATCATTCCGATACTCCACATTCTCCTGAGGAAATGAATAATTCATTTCACTTCTTTGCCGAACATCAATCAGAGAATGGTTTTATGTCAGAAGATAAAAGTTTCTTTCATAGAGCAAAACAAGTTGGATATAATATATTTTTAGATACATCAATCAGACTTAATCATACAGGTTATCACATTTATCAAGGTTAAATTATGAAATCGGGTGCAACTGAAACTTCATACCAATATTTGCAGGAATATTATCAATTTCCTGAGAATGTTTTTGTATCACATCTTCCAGAAGAGATTAAAAAATCAAATCATCAATATAAAATTTTATGGGCCCATCATGCATATGACCAACCAGTATTTTTGAATTTTGATCATACAACTGTAGATTATATTGTATCTCCATCTCAATGGAATAAAGATCAACTTATTAAGTATCATAAAATTCCTAAAGATAAAATTGTAGTAATTCCAAACGGAGTTGCTAATATGTTTTCTCATTCTGATCAGAAAACAAAGACAATGATTTTCACTTCAATTCCCTATAAGGGTCTTGAGGTTTTGTCAAAAGTCATTCCAATGATTCATGAGTATCATCCAGATACAAAATTTAAGATTTTTTCATCGATGTCTCTTTATGGACCTTCGAATGATCCATTTATTGACCTTTACGATCATCTGAAAACTCTTCCTAATGTAGAATATTCTGCTGCCATTGATCGTGAAGAGTTGGTAAAGCATTATCAGGAATCCGCATTTTTTATTCATCCAAATATTTGGGAAGAAACATTCTGTGTTTCAATGGTGGAAGCAATGCGATGTGGTGCATATCCAATCATCACTGATATTGGAGCACTGTCTGAAGTTGCAGGAGAAAAGAATGCAACTGTGGTTCCTATCGAAGGGGAATCTACATCAAAAGGATATGCAGTAACAAGAAATTTCATAGAGAATTTTGCCACTGCATGTTGTTCGGCACTTAGTTATTATGATAATCAACCAGAATATTTTAATGAAGTTTCAAAGATTATTTCTGACTACGTTGTAGATAAGTATGACTGGAAAAAAATTGCAAAACAGTGGGAAAAATTTATTATACATAATATATCCGATGCACCACCTAGTGATGTGACATCTGTTGCAAAAAATCAATCAACAATGAATAAAGAAACTATGGATAACAAAAATTCTTCGGAACTTACTTATAATCCGATCGATTCTCATCAAGCAGTATTTGATGATGAGTATCTTACACAAGCATTTTCAAATGTTTTGAGATGGGAAGAAAGTGATAAAGAAATGGCACAGGGAAGAACAAACTTCCAACTTGAAAAATTTATCGGATTGAATACACATAATCTTTCGGTTTCTTTTGAGCATATTCTTAAGGAACGACGCATTATGGCAACGGGTTATATGTATAAACTCATTGAAATGAAAGAAAAAGTTCGTGAGTTTGATTATAAGTGGGAGGATAAAGAAGATAAAACAAAACCACTTATGTGGGATATTGGCGGACCTGGTGGAGGATCAAAGAAACTTTGTTGGTATGATTTGGATCAACTTGAACTCACTCATTATCTGAAGTCAAGTGAAATGGAAATTAGGGATCGTCTTCATCAAATGGAGCATCTTGATAAAATGCTTGACAAACTCGTGGGTCAAAATGGTGGAAAAGCACCAACACGAGAACAGTTCTTGGAAGAAAATCAAGAGTATTGGGATACAAGACTCGCAGAACAGGCACTTGATGACTTGATGGCATCACAGACTGGTATTTCCGGAGCAAATCTTCAAGCGATGCGTCGTGCCTCTGCTCCTTCTATGGTTGATCCTAGGAATAACATGAAGGAAGGTTATCTTCCCATGAATAAACTGCTTGATCAGCAAGGTAGAATGGAGTTTATTAATGATCTTCAAGGTAAGGTTATGAAGGGTTATGAAAAGATAACTGGTACTGATTTAGGTTATGGTGCTGCAATCAAACCAGCAGAAGAAAAGAAACAAATTTCTGGAAAAGGATTTAAGGAAGAATGAATTCTCAAATTATTGTAACTGATGACTTTTATGATATTCCTTACCAATATCATAAAAGTTTTGAGGAGAAACACTGTTTTATTACCGATGAAACCATCGGTAAAATATCTCAAATTTTAGGCAATTCAATTAAAATTGTTTCAGCATCAAATGAAATAGGAAATACATCTGGTGTTCTAGCACATTTAGAGTGTGATTGGATTGCCGTAATTTATTTGACTCTACCCCTGGAATCATTCGGTGAATTTGGTTTAAAGTTTTATTCGCATCTAGAAACTGGTCTTGAGGCATTTCCAACTCAAGAAGAAATGAATAAGCATCAAATTAATGAAAATGAACTTGGAAGAATATTCAATTCTGATTTGAGTTTGTGGAAAGAATATGCAAATATTCCAATTAAATATAATAGAATAGTTTTATTTCGTGGAAATAAGTGGCATTCTTATGATAATGAATCAAATAATTCTATGTGCTATCAAAAAGTAATTATAAAAAATATCTGAGATAAGACATTAACTAGCATTTCAACAAACAAAAAACTATGCGTCGTAATATTATTGTTCTTGATGATTTCTATTCAAATCCTAATGAAATTAGAGAGTTTGCTCTGAACTCTCCATACCCTGATCCTGGAGATAAATATACGTATCCTGGTAAAAATTCTCGCGATAATTTTTATCCCGATGAACTGCATAATAGATTTGAACAGATACTTAATCGCAAACTAACTCCAGCAGAAGTAAATGGATATTTTCGTTTATCTTTAGAAACTGACTCACATAAACAAGATGTTCACGTTGATCCATCGTGGGAATTTGGTGCTGTTTGTTATTTAAATCCACCAGAACAAGTGGTTGATGAAGGTGGAACTTCTTTTTGGATTCATAATAAAACAAAAATGGAGACCTGTCCTGCGAACGATGAACAGTCGAAGTATCATGGATATTCTTCGGCAAAGGAAGCGTGGTGGACTACAGTTTATGGTGAAGGTTTGGATCGATCAAAATGGACTAGATACTTGCTTTCTCCGATGAAGTATAATAGAATAGTCATATTCCGAACAAATTTATGGCATTCTCATAATTATAATTTTGGAACTAACTTACAGAATGGTCGTTTAGTTCAATTATTTTTCTTTAACCCTACAAATTGGGACTAGTAAATTGTGAATAAAAAATATTATTTTATGGCAGGACTTCCACGGTCCGGAAGTACCTTACTTAAAAGTATCCTAAATCAAAATCCAGAACTTCATACGGAACCAGTGAGTCCTGTGATGGAATTGATGTACTGGAATGATTTTTATTTTACTGATAGCGAACAGTACTTGGGATATCCAAAACCAAAATCCGCGCATAAAATTGTATCAAGTATTATTGAAGATTATTATTTCGATATTGAAAAACCAATTATCATCGATCATTGTCGTGCATGGTCAAATAATATTGAAAGATTGAAAACTTATATTACACCAAATCCAAAGATTATTTGTCCTGTCAGAAATATTACAGAAATTTTAACTTCTTTTATTACGATGATTCGTCGTAATTCGGATCAAGTATCTTTTATAGATCAGTATTTGATTGATAAAGGATTACCTATCACTGATGATAATCGGTGTGAATATTTAATGAGTAAAGACGGAATTGTAGAACAAGCATTATGGGCACAGTCACAAGCATTCATTCGTGGAGATCAGAAGTACTTACTGATGGTTGAATATGATGATTTGATTCAAAAACCTAATGAAGTAATGAAAAAAATATATGAATTTTTGGAGATAGATTTTTATTCTCATAATTTTGAGAAAATTGAAAACACTCATCGTGAGATTGATGATCAGTGGTATTTAAAAGATATGCATCATGTTCGTTCTAAATTGGAAAAAAAATCATCTAATCCGAAAAATATTTTAAGTTGTAATATACTAAATAAGTATAACAATCTAGAATACTGGAAGTATTCTAACCACGAATATTTTTAAGAAATGGCAAATACTAGAGGGATTTTTACATTAAGAACAATTCTAGATGATAAGATTCCCTTGAATAAATGGGTAGATCTTAATAATGTCTGGATAAGTCCTTCACCTTTCGTATCACCGGCACCAAACACTGGGTATTTTGCTGGCGGTTTTACTCCTGGTCCTAGTGCAAAATCAACAATGGATAAGGTCACTTATTCATCAGACACGACAGCAGCAGTTCCTGGTGCCGCATTAAGTCTTGGTCGTTGGTATTTAGCAGCAACAGGAAACTCAACATCAGGTTACTTTGGTGGCGGTGGTCCTGGTCCATATTCAACAATGGATAAGGTCACTTATGCGTCTGATACCACTGCAGCAGTTCCTAGTGCGGCATTTAGTGCTGCTAGATATGGTTTAGCAGCAACAGGAACCTCAACCGCAGGTTACTTTGGTGGTGGTGGACAACCTAATCCAGTATCAACAGTAGATAAGGTCACTTATGCGTCTGATACAACAGCAGCAGTTCCTGGTGCGGCATTAAGTGCTGCTCGTCGTTATCTTGCAGCAACGGGAAACTCTGATGCCGGTTACTTTGGTGGTGGAAATCCTACATCATCATTAATAGATAAGGTCACTTATTCATCAGACACGACTGCTGCTGTTCCAGGAGCAGCATTAAGTGTTGCTCGACAAAACCTAGCAGCAACAGGAAACTCAACTGCCGGATACTTTGGTGGTGGTCCTGGTCCCCGTTCAACAATGGATAAGGTCACTTATTCATCAGACACGACTGCTGCTGTTTCAGGTGCCGCATTAAGTGCTGCTAGATATGCTTTAGCAGCAACAGGAAACTCAACTTCTGGTTACTTTGGTGGCGGTGGTCCTGGTCCATATTCAACAATGGATAAGGTCACTTATGCGTCTGATACCACTGCTGCTGTTCCAGGTGCCGCATTAAGTGTTGCTCGTCAATACCTAGCAGCATCAAGCGCCAGAGCAAATGCACTACCAGAGTTTCCACCTATTACTGCTGAACAATCAAACACTGGATACTTTGGTGGTGGTGCTAGTCCTAGTGCAGTATCAACAATGGATAAGACCAGTTTTGCGTCTGATACCACTGCAGTAGTTCCTGGTGCATCATTAAGTGATGCTAAAACTCAAGTAACAGCAACAGGAAACTCAACACACGGTTACTTTGGTGGAGGTTATAGTCCTTCTAGTTCTAGTCGTGTATCAACAATGGATAAGACCACTTATGCATCTGATACGACTGCAGCAGTTCCAGGTGCCGCATTAGGTACTATTCGTAGTTATATGGGAGCAACAGGAACCTCAACTGCAGGTTACTTCGGTGGTGGTTATGTCACTGGTAATGTATCAACAATGGATAAGGTCACTTATGCATCTGATACCACTGCAGCAGTTCCAGGTGCCGCATTAAGCATTGCTAGAAATGGTTTAGCAGCAACAGGTAACACAACACACGGTTACTTTGGTGGTGGATATCCTGGTCTATTATCAACAATGGATAAGGTCACTTATGCATCTGATACTACAGCAGCAGTTCCAGGTGCTGCATTAAGTCTTGCTAGATATATCTTTGCAGCAACAGGAAACTCAACAGCAGGTTACTTTGGTGGTGGTGCTGAACCTAGTACTGTATCAACAATGGATAAGGTCACTTATGCATCTGATACTACAGCAGCAGTTCCAGGTGCCGCATTAAGTCTTGCTCGTTATAGTTTAGCAGCAACAGGAAATTCAGCAGCAGGATACTTTGGTGGTGGTCATATTGGTCCATTCTCAACAATGGATAAGACCACTTATGCATCTGATACAACCGCACAAGTTCCTGGTGCATCATTAAGTTCTGTTAGACAGTCTTTAGCAGCAACAGGTCCCAGAGCAAATGCACTACCATTAGTACAAATTCCAACAGGAGTGAGTACACCTAATACTGGTTACTATGGTGGTGGTTTTCCTGGTCCTGGTGCCATGTCAACAATGGATAAGACCAGTTTTGCATCTGATACAACAGCAGCAGTACCAGGAGCAGCATTAAGTGCTGCTCGTTATCGTTTAGCAGCAACAGGAAACTCAACAGCAGGATACTTTGGTGGTGGACGAACTCCTTCTACAGTATCAACAATGGATAAGACCACTTATTCATCAGATACAACAGCAGCAGTTCCTGGTGCTGCATTAAGTGCTGCTCGTTATTATCTAGCAGCAACAGGAAACACAACAGCAGGTTACTTTGGTGGTGGTAATCCTGGTTCTGGTGCAGTATCAACAATGGATAAGTTGACTTATTCATCAGATACGACAGCAGCAGTCCCTGGTGCTGCATTAAGTCTTGCTAGATTTGGTTCAGGAGCAACAGGTAATAGTTCCTTTGGTTACTTTGGTGGTGGTGGTAATGGTCCATATTCAACAATGGATAAGTTAACTTATTCGTCAGACACAACAGCAGCAGTACCAGGAGCAAACTTAACTGTTACTCGTCAAAGATCTACCGCAACAGGAAACTCTGAAGCAGGATACTTTGGTGGTGGTCTTTCTCCTGGTCCAAGTATTCATTCAACAATGGAAAAGACCACTTATTCAGCAGACACAACAGCAGCAGTACCAGGTGCAAACTTAAGTGTTGCTCGTTTGGATCTAGGAGCAGCAGGTAACCCGACAAATGGTTACTTTGGTGGTGGTTTTCCTGGGTTTTCAACAATGGATAAGGTCACTTATTCATCAGATACAACAGCAGCAGTTCCTGGTGCAGCATTAAGTAGTGCTAGTGGTGGTCTAGCAGCAACAAGTGCCAGATCAAATGGAGTACCAGCATTTATTTCAGACTTAAATCCAGCACCATCAGCACCACCAGTTAGATTTATTGATGGTTCAACTGGTGGAGGACCTAATACTGGATACTTTGGTGGTGGTAATACTCCTTCTGCCGTATCAACAATGGATAAGACCAGTTTTGCGTCTGATACAACAGAAGCAGTTCCTGGTGCAGCATTAAATGAACCTAGACAATTTGTATCAGG